>Ga0255047_10003407_pt1 | contig 9980 bp, 21 predicted proteins | sample JV7_2_1_MG_FD_183640 | JGI IMG/M metagenome (GOLD analysis project Ga0255047, IMG submission 183640) | Seawater microbial communities from Jervis Inlet, British Columbia, Canada - JV7_2_1 | ecosystem: Environmental > Aquatic > Marine > Inlet | place: Canada: British Columbia | collected 2016-10-06 | reverse complement strand
CTCTGCAAGGTTTTCAAACCATTCCTGAATATCAGGTTCTGTTTCTACCTCTACAGAATCTTCAAAATTAACAACAATACCACCATCTTCCTCTATATCGAAAGTAATGTTTTTATTAATATCAACTGTACCTCCCGATTCTGGAACGGGGATTACCGTTGCTGAAGGTATTGCCTCATATGGATTTCTTTCCGTCGCCATTACTATATGTATCCTTAAATTTTAAATATAAATATTCCATTAACTCTTTTTGATATTCATTCCAACCTTTGTAATTTTGAAGAACAGGTCTTTTTAAATCGTATCTAATTTTTTCAGCGTCAACTAAACCCATTAAACTTTTCCGCCCTTCTTGTAACCCGTCATGACTTTATTCTCTCCTACAATTCCATCGCCTTTTCTAGATTGTGCCCTCGTTGATATTGCTTTCCTAGCTCTCCGCTGCTTAGTCTCCTTAGAAGGATTACCATAGATAGTAGGTTTTTCAGTTCTCTTTTTTGGAGGAGGGTTTATTTCAGTGCCAATTTCGCCCAAAGCGACCCTTGCTATGTTTAATGGGCGAGCCGCACTCTTCGCCTGTTGCTCTTCTGCCGCCGCCCTTGCTGGTCCACTCACCACCCAATTAATCGCCTTCTGCGTCAGTGGGCTAAGGTCTTGCAAGGTCTTTTCTGTACGTTTCGTCGATCTCGGAATTTGTTTCGCTAGCTTAGACGGTGGCTGTGGCGGTGGCTTCTTGTCTTTTTTAGGTTGTGACTTTTTAGGTTTAGGCTTTATCTGTTTAGAAGGTTTACGTATACTACGTGTAGGCTGGGGCTTTGATGGTGTAGGTGGGTTCTCTTCAAGGTACGGGTTATAAAATACCCAACGGTGATACAAAGGACTCCAGTACTGCTTCCCGTGTTTTGGGTTCCAACCGTATTCTGAAGTTTTAAAATATTTGTGAGGATCAGACATTGGATGCCTCATATCCTTTATACTTAGACATTAATCTTGCCCTTCTTCTTAGCAGCACTACCAAACTTACCATAAGATTCATCAGCACTTGCTCTTAGCTGTGCAGGTGTTCTCTTCTTCTTTACTCGCATCGCAATGGATTCGTCCTTACGATCTGTGTAACCCTGTTTCTTTTCTTTCTTCTTAACTGATACCTTACCTTCCGACTGCTGCTGTCTTTCCATTCGGCTGGAAGGATTTGACCCCAGAGGAAATTTCATAACCTTCTCCCTTATTAGAAATTAATTGTTGTTCCTATATTATACCATTAAACTCTCCAGTATGCAACTCTTTTTTGTTTTCTATGATTTACATCGTCTTCCCAGCTAGGATCATCAGGATGTCCCAAGCGCCATGACTCTTTCATATAGTGTACCGCCATAACTAAGGCATCTACCTGATCATCGTTACGTCCATTAGGAAAGGTAATCAATTCTTCAATTAATTCTTGTGACCATCGTTTACCATCCGGTAGCCAAACCCTACCTGACTCTAACATGGGACTTGCTGCATATACTCTGGATACCTTATCCTTATCAGGATTATATTCCATAACAGGTAAACCACTCCTGCGTAAGTCCTGTATTAAAGACTGACCACTGGCTTTCTTTTCAATAATACAAACATCCGGTTTATATTCATTATATAACTCTTGTGATATCTTTCTCAAATCAGGATATTCAAACTTACCTCTGGTGTTTCCAAGCAAGATTAAATTACTACCCCAATACTCTCTCCCTTCATAATCTTCTTCGGGCATATCAAAGATACCCCATGTCTGAATAACAGAAAAGTCAGCAGTTGTTCTGGTAGAAAAAGCAGTATCATACGTTTGTATTATAAAATCACAGGAGGGAGGTTCACTATGATCCCATTTCTGTAACCATCTTTTCTTTATAATCCCACCTTCCTCAGGAGTTGGATTCTGCATATATAATGATTCCCAATATCGGGAACCATTACTAGCTACTATCTCCTCTTCATCAACTCGTAACACCTCATCTGGTTTCCATTCTGGAAAGTAAGACGTACCTACAGGCAAATCTAATAATTCTGAGGATGCATCATCTACCCATGCAGGAATCTTAACAACATCCCAAGGATAGGTACTCTGCATATCCATTATCTCTTCTTGTTTTAATAGCCATCCACAGAGATCATCGTGATGGTATCTCGTATTAATAATAACAATAGAACCACCCGGCATAATACGAGTTCTTAAACCGGCAGGATACCATTCTTTAATATATCTTCTTCCAGCTTCAGAGAAGGAGTCTTCTTCAGACATGGCATCGTCAAGTATTGCTATATGAGCACCTCGTCCTGCAATTTGTGATCGAACACCAGCAGAATAATAACTACCATTTAAATTAGTTTTCCATTTACCAGCAGCCCTAACATCACTTCGTAGTGCAACACCAGGGAATATATTCTGAAACTGTTCTGTATTAACAATATCTCTTACAGACCTACCAAAATCTGAAGCAAGTTGATCACTATGGGAGATAGTCAATATCTCATGTTGAGGATTGTTTCCTATATACCACGCTGGAAATATTTTTGAACAAATAACAGACTTAGATGAGCGAGGAGGAAGAAAAACCATTAGCCGTTTTATTCTTCCTTCCTTTACTCCCTGTAATTTCTCAGCTAATAACTTTATATGGCTTCCCATCTGCCAATCAGAAATAATAGTAGGAGCTATAGCTCTAATAAAAGAAAGTAAATCACTATTATTCTGCTGTAATACAAGATCATCAAGCAACATACTTAAAGTTGCTAAAGAATCTACAGTATTTTCTTGAGAATCTATATAGTCTTCTGAAATTTCCATAACCATTCATTGTTATTATTATTATTATAAATTTATTTTTTTAATTATTGTTTAATAAAGGAAGAAAAAGGAAAATAAAGGTTTAACTCTTAAGGGCTATCTAATTCTATATAGTATTATATACTATAATATCAAGGAATGCAACCCCTCATTTAAATTATTTTAATTTATGTGGTATAATTACAACATTATATTTTATATACTATGAAATACCCTTGTATTTTTTATAATTTTATGAGAGTCTCTTTATATATATATATACGCTCGCACGTTTTTTGGGGGTGGGGGGTTCTTTAAAGACTAAGTAGTCTTTAAAGTTTTAAAAAAGGTATCTTTTTTTATCTGTGATAAATAAGCAACACTTTATTCTAAAGTGTTGAGATAATTCTGTAAGAATTATGTAGTCTGTGACATTTTTGTCCCCTTTTCATATAAAAGAAAGTTATATATTAGTTTTTTATAGTAACGAAGTGTTATAAAAAACTTATATATAATAATAAATCCAACGGCTTAGTCGAATCTCAGTAGTTGTTGCATAAATGCAACAGTCGATGAAATTCAAATACCCTTCGATGAAGGGTTGACAAAGGCTATGATGAAAACTAATTAATATCTCTGTAGTAGTAACGAAGTGTTACTACAGAGAGATTAATTAAACTGGAGAGCGAAAATGACCAGCATCGAAATCGTTAACAGCATCGCCACAAACCTCGGTGTCGAGGTTTCCGTAGCGCCCGATGGCGTTGGTTTCGATATCTACGAAGTAGATACCGGAACATGGCTTCAGTCCGTCGATGATCTTGCTGAAGCTGAATATGAGTTAAATAACTCATATTAGGAAGTTAAAAAACCTCCATAGATAGGAGAGTTTGATGTTGAAATTTACAGTAGTTGCGGCATTTACTGATGGCTCGCCATCGGCCAGGTGGAGCGACGGGTTGCAGGAATATGTTGGAGATTTTTCAAGTCTTGCAAAGGCAAAGGATTTGGCAAAAGATATAGTGAACGACGCCGATGTTGATTATTCACTGGTCTATAACATAGACCAAGAGCTAATCGCTGAATACTTTAGCGACTAAACTAATTAATAATATCTTAGTAGAGTATCTACGATACTAAGATATAATTAATTAAACAACTGGAGATGGAGAGTTATCATGGCGAAACGTACAGAAAAGACCTTGCAAGCCCTTAGCCCAAAGGGCCGTTGGATTACCCTTAACAAGGAAACCGATGCTTTTGCAAAAGCAAAGGCAGGCGAACGACCCATTAGGGTCATCCATCCCAACGGTAGCTTCAAGGTTATCTTTAACCTTGATAAGATGCCAGAAGATAAGGAGCTACGGCATCGAGCGACAGCGTAAGCTGTGGCTGGCAGCATGGCTGGTCATCACATTCTACATTGTGATGGCTGGCCGGGCTGCTGATTATTATTTATTTTCTGTAAAGGTGAACGAGCTATGGCAAAGTTAAATTTATGTGGAATAGCGTCAACCGAAGTTCAGCGTTTAGCCAAGGTTGAACGGACAAAACAAGATTTTATTAATCTTGTTTTTTATAATAGTTATGGTGATCCTGTTAGCATCACCGTCTTTGACGGTGTGAATATCACCATACCAAAAGGCAAGGATATCTTACTTGAGGAGGAATAGCTATGACAAGAAAAGAATTAAAAAATATCTGGCGGGATAAGCTGTCAGATATACCGTGGGAACTGGTCAAACGTGTTCAGTTCCATGAGAAAGTTAACGATGACCCCGACAAACTAATAGAGTTTGTTAGGTCTATCACTTCTAAAAATGTCAGCATGGAATAGGAGATTAATATTATGGAATGCACGTGTGGAAATAAAACATTTTGGCGGCAAGAAAATACTCAAACAAGATTATGGATGGGCCGTCTTGAAACAATTTGTTTAGATTGTTTCAAAGTTTTGTGGAAAGAAGACAAGCCTATGACTTTTGTAGACACAGACGGTAAGGTTATTATTTCCGTTCCAGAAATTTGATTGGAGGTACTATGAAAAGAAAGATTTTAAAAAGACGCAGCATCTTGGCCCATACCTTGGCGCTGCCAATCTACAAGCAAAGAAAAATAAAAAATAAAAAATACTATACACGGAAGGTAAAACATGCTAAACCAGAAGGGCAATTAAGTATTATATAGTAGAGTATCTACGATACTATATAATGCTTAATTGTCTTTCATAAACTTGGAGAGTGCAATGCTAGTGAAACAAGCTGTTGAATTCGGCAAGATCAGCACCGGCAATACAAAGATGCCTGGCACGACATACGCTGTTGATGCCTTTGCTTGTAAGACAGGATCAAAGCTTGCAAAGATAGCAGGTACACCATGCTCTGTATGCTATGCAAGGCGTCTTCAAAAGCTACGGCCTTCGGTCGATCAGGGTTGGAAACTGAACCTTAAACGATGGGAACAAAGTAATCCAAAAGATTGGATTGCTGCTATGGTTTTCCAGATCGAAAGATATAACGTCGATGGTTTCCATCGCTGGTTTGATAGTGGCGATCTACAAAGTGTAGCAATGCTGGATGCTATCGTTGAAGTAGCTAAAGCTACACCAAATGTGCAGCATTGGCTGCCTACACAGGAAAGAAAAATAGTCAAAGACTATGGCAAAGATTTTCCTGTGAACCTGATCGTTAGAACGTCAGCAAGCAAATTTAATGGTCCCATGCCTAGTGGCAGCAAACATGGCTCACAAGTCTTTACCAAAGGTAATGATCCATCAGGATTGGAATGCAAGGCAAGATCAAGAGGTAATTCCTGTGGTGATTGTCGAGCCTGTTGGGACAAGTCAATTGACTTGATCTCGTATCCGAAACACTAAACTAATTAGTACCCTGTAGAGTAAGTTCTACGAACTATACAGGGTACTAATTAAATATGGGAAGTCTGGCGAGTGAATGATACTTGTGCGACCAAGTGTCAAAGATCGTCGCAGGTCTTAGCGGTAGGTTCGATCCCTACCCTTCCCAATTACCTTGAAAGGAATAAGATATGAAAAATAAAGATAGCATTCACCCATCATGGCTCAATAGAAACTATGTATATGTCGACAGCTTCTGCACCAATGGAATGATTGAAGGGTCTTATGATGTTGTAAACCTAAGACATACTAAAAACTTTAACACGGAAGAGGAAAATGATATGTCATGCCAAGAGAATGCTGCTTTGCTTGAGAATTATTTTGAACAATTCTTTGAGGAATTAATTAGTAGCGGAGTTCCGGAGTTAGTTGCGGAAGAGGTTGCGGAACATCAAGCAAGGAAGCGGTTGGAGGAACGTGGATGAAAAGAACAATACATGCTATGCTAATAGGTGCCTTAGGTGGTACTGTTATAACAGCACTAATAATAATGCTATTAGTTACGTGAGGAGAAGGAAAATGAATACATACATGCATGGTGTAAGTAAAATAAAAATAATAAAAGACTATTTAGAAACCCTTGAGGCTCACACGCTCCGGCTGGAGGTAACAAGCAAGAACGGCGACTTCGACCTTACATTATTTACAGAGAATGCTGAACCGGTCGAAATTGAATATGACAATTGACAATTCAATTAGTACCCTGTATAGTAAGTTCTACGAACTATACAGGGTACTAATTGTTAAGGATTAAAGGAGAGTGCTATGTACTATGCTGAATATTCAGACCTGGAAAAGGACGAGGTTGATTATATATTAACGGTAAGTGGAGCATCAAAAATAACTGATCTATCATTGCTAGATATAAATGATTTCTTTAACAGTCTCAATCAGTGGGAAGGTTATGATGGAAAATCTACACAAGTGTGATGTCTATGACTTCAGTAGTATTAGAGAAGTTGTGATGGAAAAGAAAGGAAAGTGGAACATTGAAGAAGAGGTAAGGTTAGACATGTTGGAGTGCGGTTTATCGCCACACTCTAAGAAAGATATAGAAGAATACTGGAATGACTTACTAGAAAATGAGGTGATTAAAAATGTATAACATGAATGGTCTTGGTGATAGTACCCGTGAAATTTTCTTTGGTGTTAAAGAAAAGAATATATTTTTTAAAGGACCGTGGGTTGAGCAGGGTCCAGGCGGTAATGCCCTGCCGTACCGGGAGGGAGATGATGTAGCTTATAATAAAATAGAAAATTACAAAGTTATTGTGAGGGACGGCACGACGCTGTCCAACACTATCCCTGCTGTACCTCTTGGGGTAGTGACGGACAGTTATCGTACTGTCACTAACGAGGAAGCTTTTTTGCCAATCGAGGAAGCTATAATTAACTATTTTGATCCTTCGATCTTGGAAGATGTGCAGGTTAAAGACCATATTCTAAAAGATGGTGCTAGCTGTTTCAGCGAATACATCTTTCCAGCAACAAAGCGTTACGGAGAATTAGAAACTAGGTCAGGCCATAAGACATCTTTAGTCTTACGTTTTATTAATCGAAATTCTTATGATGGTTCGTCCACCGTCATGTTCTATGGTGGAAACATCGACAACTTCTGCACCAATGGAATGATTATCGGGTCTTATGATGTTGTAAACCTAAGACATACTAAAAACTTTAACACTGAACATTTCACAATCCAATTTGAAAATACATTGGAGAATTTTAAAAGTACCGTGAATGCTTTACAGAGATATGCCGACACTTTAATTATGCCGAATGAAAATAAACATGTAAAAAATCTATTCAGAAAATTAACTAAAGGCACTATTGAAGAACCCCAACGGAACAACACATTATCGGATAGGTTATTTGAGCAGTACCTGGAAGAGGTAAAAGGGCGAGGCAACAATGTCTTCGCTGTTACTTCTGCCCTTACAAACTATGCGTCACATAATAGTGATCGATTTAGTTTGACAAAGATAGGTGACGACGGTACTCTTTTGAAGAGGCAGGAGAGAGTAAAGTCTTGGTTAAACTCGGATACGTTCTCGGACTTTGTAGAGTATGTTGCTGTATAAACATGCCTTTGCTAAAGGCTAGTGGCAGACCAACTGCCATGATTGAAATAGGATAGCACCTATAAAAAAAGGCCTCGCACTGGATGGTGTCGGTATTGATGGACCGTTAAGGAAGAGCAGGTGAGCAGTTTTAACTATCAAGAGTGCAGACTATTTCGACGGAATCTAAAGCACCGCCTAGACCCTGCTCTTCCTCGTCAAAACATGTATTATTTATAGGAGAATAAAATGTATGGTTATCACCCGGTGCAGCTACTTAATAACGATAACTTTATTGTAAGTTACAAGGCGACAAAGGAAATTATATTAAATTCCGCACGGGAAAGTGAGGACGAATATATAACTATATGCGGTGCATTATACGGAGCAATGGATGCCATTGTAGAAGAATCAGATTGTATGGAGATGGCTCTAAGCATGATACTAGATCATGCCTCATTATGTCTTCAACAGAACTACTTAAAAAACAAAATGATGTAGATTATTAAAATGGATAATATAAAAAAAGAATTACTAAACCTAACAAAGGAATTAAAACAAGGAGAAGTTCGACACGTAGACCCTAAAAGATTAATAATATTTTTACTAAACCTTGTAAAAGAAATAGAAAGTAACGAGAAGAATGACTATAAAGTTATGTATGTTCTCAGTAAGAAGGAGATAAGTGTATTAAATGAACAGTTATATACTGTCTACCAAAAATATGTAAAGAATATAAAAGAGATGGATTATTTAGAGGCAAAGCTTCACAGTTTAGAGGATTTACTAGAACAATTCTCAATAAAGAAATTAAAATAATGGAGATATTTGATGCGTAATTTCTGGGATAAAGACCGTAAAAGTATTTATAGGTCGCTGGTAAAAGAGTACCAAAGAGAAGGTTATGAACTGAAGGATGCCAAAAGATTAGCATCTACTGAGACCGACGAAATTATGGAAGATAAGGAATACTTTGTTCATAATCTTATTAATCTAGACGAAGAGGATAACTAGATGTCTTATATGAACGCCACCCTTATGGATCATATGGGAACAGACCTTACAGTTGTGAACTCTGCAAGAGTGTCCTTTGATAAAGAGAGCGATTGGGAATCAATCACGCCAGCCGGTAAGCTGCCAGGTATTCTTCGTCTTACAGATGAAAAACTTATAAAATATCTGGCAGAACATAATCATTTTACACCCTTTACTCATTGTACTATCACAATGAGAGAAGAGGTGCCACTCTTTGTTGCGAGACAAAGGTTTAAACATGTTATAGGTTTCACCTATAACGAGGTAAGTAGACGTTATGTGTCCGATCCACCTAAGTTTTACTATCCTAAAGAGTGGAGAGGCCGGGCTGATAATAAGAAGCAGGGCAGTAGTAACACTATTATTAATATAGAAAGACCTGATGATACGTTTTTAAATGAATACGAATTGGCACTTAAGGCTTGCCGATGGGCGTACACTCAATTGTTAGAGTTAGGTGTATGTCCAGAACAAGCCAGGATGGTATTGCCACAGTCCACATACACCAGTTATTATGTGACTGGTAGTCTTTACGCATGGGCTAGAGCTTACAACTTACGAAGTGATCCCAATGCTCAACAAGAAATACAGGACCTGGCAAAGTATTGGCATCATATATGTAAATATTTATTTCCTGTATCATGGCCTGCCTTGACAAGCACATCTTTAGAAGATGGTGATAAAGATGATCTATAAATATAGAATGTTATATTATAAAGTAATAGGTAGTATCTGTTTATCCTTATCAAGGATAATAGGTAGAGTAGCTAGCAAACTATATAATAAACATATTAGAAATAGTTTTATCGTCTTCCATAGGAAGTTTCCGAAATAATAAAAACAAAAGCTATGATAAATAATCTAAAATAAAGGGTTAAAGATATGGTAAAAGGATGGTTAGTACAGTTAGTAGGGGATAAGCCAGGCAGTGAAGCGGCTTGGACCTTTGGTTCTCGTGAAGAAGCTGAAGATTTTATTACAAATCGTTACAATTTAATTAAGTATCTGGGGAATGATCCCGACAACAGTTACTATATAGTCCCTGTAGAGTAAGTTCTACGAACTCTACAGGGATTATATAGAATGGGAGAAAATAAATGACTACGGTACAGGTAAATCTTAATGAGCCTGACGATGAGGGTAAGGATTGTGCTGCTTGGGAATT
>Ga0255047_10003406_pt1 | contig 9984 bp, 16 predicted proteins | sample JV7_2_1_MG_FD_183640 | JGI IMG/M metagenome (GOLD analysis project Ga0255047, IMG submission 183640) | Seawater microbial communities from Jervis Inlet, British Columbia, Canada - JV7_2_1 | ecosystem: Environmental > Aquatic > Marine > Inlet | place: Canada: British Columbia | collected 2016-10-06 | reverse complement strand
CGCAGCGGACAAGAACTTTCCTGGCTGGTGCGCAGCTCACTACGCCAGGCAGGTTGACCACGGGGACGCGTGGCTCGATGGACGCACGGGGGTGCTGCCGATCTGGGTCGCGCTCTACGTCCGAGGAGACGCGGCCGAGTTCGAGATAAAGAGCGGAGACCCGGCGGGGCCGGGGTGGTCATCGCTGAAAATGGCGAGCACTGCAGGCACATGGGAGTGGGTCGTGCAGGCGGGTTGGCTCGAGGTAGGAACCGGGCCAGAGGACTCGCCTGTGGTGAGGCTCTACGGGCGCGAGACGGTGTTGCTGCCCGGGTCTCTCGGGTGGCTGATCAGGTACATGGGGATCTTCTTGCGAGTGACCTAGACCGGACCGAGGAGGTGATCGGTGCATGGGCCCTGGTCACCAAAAGCACGAGAAGCCGCCACATGGGCGCAGCACTCAGCCTCCTCGACAGTCGACCACTGCACGTTACAGTCGATGCTCAGGTTGGTACCCCAGTAGTGCCAGATGCATTGATCGTTGCAGGACCTGAGCTGCTGCGAAAGCGCATCGATCTGCTCTTGGATCGCGTCGAGCTCTTCGTCCGAGAGCTGATCGTCGATCAGCTGCTCATTCAACACGTCGAGCTGCGGGTAGACGCCCCCGCACATGTCGACGAGGCAGTCTTCGGCGACCTCGCACACCTCGACCATCTCCTCAGTCGTCGGGAGGGGCTCGGCCTCAGGCTCGCCACAGGCGGCGAGGAGGAGAGACGCGACGGCGAGGGCGACGGCTGGGGCACGCATGGCCAGGAGGGTAGCGGAAGATCGGAGCCGCGCACGCACAGGGGAGCGCAGCCGTTGCCGGAGGAGTGCGGTTCGGCTACGATGAGGGCGCCTAGCAGCCACCGGTTCGCCGGTGAGAAGTGACCGCCCCAAGCTCTCGGGGCGGTCATTTTTTTGCAAGTTGTGCTTGCGCGAGGGCAAGTGCTGCTGTATTTCAAGATCCACGGGCTTGCTAGGCCCATCTGGAGAGCGAATATGACCCACCGGGATACTGAGGTGGGTTGCCCTTCGAGGGCAACCCGGAGTCCAAAAACGCCACACGCCGAACGCGGTTCGGCGCTAGATCGTAGCAAAACGACCCAGGGGCAGGCGCCCCGCTGGGTCCAGGATCGGCTCGACGCCGAGGAGGCGATGGGCGGGGCCTTCGAAAGCTCGCACGAGCGGACGGGCTGGCTGATCGGCACCATCCTGGGGCTGGCATGGAGGCTGCTCGCGTGGGGCCTCGTCTTCGTGGCCTTCTCCTGTGTGCTCTACATCATCGGCCGCGCTCTTTTGGGCGGTGGGTCATGAGCCGGCGAGAATCCACGGTGAGCGCCGCCGATGTCATCATCGTCGCGGCTCTGGTGCTTGCTGCCCTTGCTGTCGTGGGCACGACGTGCGCGGCCGCAGCCGGGGCCGTGGGCCCCGAGGCCATCACCGTCGCCATCGCCATCACCTTAGCCATCACCACGGTGATGCTGGGCATGGCTGCGAGCGGGACGGGTCCATGTAGGGGCTGGTCGCAGGTGAGCGGAGGAGGCGCATCCGAGAGCATCGAGACAGCCCGGCCGGCGGCCGAGGCACTGCGAGGGGCGATGGAGAAGCACACGCAAGAAGAGCAAAGCGAAGGCGTGCTCGGGTCACGGGTGAAGGACGCGCGCAAGGCGAAGGGGCTTACGGCCCGGGCCATAGGTGAGGCCTGCGGGGTCTCGGCCTCGGCGGTGAGCGGATGGGAGCGGGGTGTGGCTCAGCCCACCACGATCGCCCTCGGGCGGCTGGCTCGCGCGACGGGGAAGTCCACGGACTACTTCTTTGGGAGGGCGGCAGCGTGAACGTGAAGATAACGGAGACGATCCGGGAGGTAGCGGAGGACATCCTCAGCCAGTTGGAAGAGGGCGAGCCGGTCCGAGCCTCCGACTTTCGAGCGCTCAAATCCAGTTCGATGCCCATCGTGTACCGGGCCCTGAAAGCCCTGCGGGAGCACGGAGTAGAGCTCAACCTGAGGAGGGTGAAGGGGAGCCAGGATCGGAAGTGGAGTCTCGCTAGCCCGGCGGGGTTGCCCGAGGCTCTCTGGTCCAGGGCCTACGCGGTGCGGAGGGCGAGGCGGGTCCAGGAGCTCGAGCTCAGGCTGGGGCAGGTGTACGGGTTGGTGACGACGGGGAAGCCAGGGAGCAAGCCGTGGCCAGGGGACGATGCGACGGCCGACGTCCTCGTTGCAGTCCACCTTGCGCTCGAGGGCGAGGCGAAGTCAGGCGAGGTCGTCGAGGTACTTCTAGTCGAGATGGGGGCCGAGGTGGGCCCGTCACCCTACGCCAGGGTCTGGCACGCACGACTTCCAGGACGAAAGCCAGAGATCTACGCAGATGGCCCGACCATGTTGGCAGCACTGCGGAGCCTGAGGGAGAAGTGGGAGGAGGCGGGATCGCCACCACTGGAGATCTACACCGAGGAGCAGGCTGAGGAGATCAGGATCAGGATTGGGGAGGAGAAAGAGCTCGAGGCACGGGAATGGTGGGCGAGCCGTCTGAGGCGAGAACTACCGGGGGGCGGACGCCGATCCGTGCTTGGAGATCCGGTCAATGGGTAGCGTCAAACCGGTCAACCGGGCGAGGCGGTCGAAGACATTCGCCCGCAACTTCGGCGCCCGCGGCGATGTCGTGCGCAGGATGGGCTGCGCAGTCGCGCGCAGGGATGACCCTGTCTTCATCACCATGCCCATGCCCATGACCATGACCATCACCCCTGCCATGCCATGCAGCGGCAATGTGCACGCGGCTCACACCATCCCTCGAGGGATGGGCGGGGCTCACGGGGACAGGCGGGCCCTCGTAGGCCTGTGTGCTCGCCATCACGAGGAGGCCGGGGAGCGGGGCACCAGCAAGCGCCGGGCCTTCGATGAGACCTACGGCGACGGCGAAGGCTGGCTGGAGCGAGAGGCCGAGCGCATCGCGGCCGAGCTCGACGCGCTCGGGGTCGACATGCCCGACGACTTCGAGGACATCCACGACGGGGACGGCCACGGCTACGAGGTGCTGAGCCTCGACCTCGGGGTCCACGAGAGGGTGACCGGCTGGGCCACCAAGGAGGAGGCTCGGACGGCGGCATGGGCTCGATGGGCGGAGCTCAAAGCGAGGGCCTCGTCATGAGGTGCGTCCACACCCTACGTCCTGAGTGGGGCTCAGGCAGGCTCGTGAAGACCGGCGAGGGGAAGAGGACGTTCCGCTTCGAGGACGGCAAGGCGAGGACCTTCATGGACAGCCACAGTCACTTGCTCGAGCAGGTGGACGACGGCGAGGAGGACAAGCCCAAGCCGAGGTGCAGGCGCTGGACGGTCGACGAGGACAAGCGTCTCCGGCTGCTGGCCACCGACACGAACGAGAAGGCGGCGGCTCACTTCCCAGGGAGGTCTCCAGAGGCCATCAAGTCGAGGCGGATGAGGCTCCGCAGGAAGGCGAGGCGCTCGTGAGGGTCGAGGAGGCGCGGGAGCTGGCGAGGCGGTGGGCATGGTGGCGAGCCTATGAGGCGGCTGAGACGAGCGGTGAGCGCGACGCCTTGGTCGCGGCGAGCGGCTGCGGTGAGCTTCCTTTGTGGCCACCCGACCGCGAGCGCCTCTTCGCGTGGGTGCATGGGCGTATGACCGCTGTGCATCTGGCGAGCGACGCGCGGTCACGAGACGACTTCGCCGGCTTGCTAGCCCTTGACCTGGGGATCAGCGAGCGCGCGGCCTGTGACCTCTGCAAGGCCGCGGGGTGGCCATGAGCTACCTGCAGGCACGGGCAGGGCTCGTGGGGGCGGTCACTGCGAAGGGCTTCGAGGACGGCCTCTGCCCTGTGGGCTGGTGCCACCCAGAGACGGCCGAGCGCCTCACTGCGCGACCATCGGGGTTGTGCGGGCGGCACTGGCGCAAGCTCTCGCGACCGCTCCAGCACCAGCTACAGGGCGCCAAGCGGAGGGCGGAGGGCGGAGACGAGCGAGCGAGGGTTGAGGCAGCAAAGGTGCTCGACGAGGCCGTGCGAGAGGCCAAGCGCTTCGATGGAGTTTGGCACCACTGGGCGATCATCGACCGGGGCAAGGCCGAAGGCCGTCACCGCTGGGAGGAGGCGGTACGCCGGCACCAGGTGCTCGAGGAGGCCGGGTTCCTCCCAGCGATCATGATGGTCCCCCGAGACCTACTCATGTCGGCGGATCAGATCCGCGCGGGGTGCCCACACAAGGTGGTCGACGCCACGAGGTGCAAGATCGGCGAGGGGCCAACGCTCAGCAAGGCGATCGGGGAGGCCTACCGCAGGAGCTACGACGAGGCGGCCAATCGAGGTGCGCCCACGTGGCCGCTGGGGGTACCCCCCACGGTCCACAACATCTGGACGGGCGAGGTGCTGCCGTGGGCGAAGGCCTGCGAGGCGGCGGCGAGGGGGCACCTGCCATGCCCATGATCAGCAAGGAGGAGCGCCAGGCGCTCGACGCCTTGGACACGGCGAGGCTGGAGACCGTCGCGGCCGATGCTGACATGGTGGGGCGCGCCGAGTCCGGCGAGGCCTACGCCTACCTCTCGGCGGCGAGGGTCGACGAGATCGCGGCAGTCGAGCTCGGGAAGGTGGACATCGAGTGGGACCTGGCCTCGGTCAAGGTCGAGGGCATGGCGGTCTCCACCGAGTGGACATGGCGCCACGACCGATGGAGGTCGGAGCCGACGACGATCCATGTCCGGCTCATGGCGGACATGTCGGCGGCGGGGATGGTGACGCTGGCGCGCAAGCTCTACCTGCGCAACCTGCTGAGGCTTCGCGTGGAGCAGGACGCAGAGGCCGACCTCGCCAACGCGGCCGACGGGGCTCGGGACGTTGTCTGGGAGGCGACCCGGGAGCTACTTCGCGCCTACTGCCGGAGGGGGAAGCACGACGAGTCTCGGGTGATCTCGTCGATGACGGGGTTTCAGGCCAGGGATCCTCACGGCGCGCCGTCGCGGGTGCCGGTGACCTTCGAGATGCTGCCAGGGCAGCACGTAGCGATGCTCTACGCCCGGCTCGTCATGCAGGTGGGTCCCGAGACGAGCAAGGCATGGAGCGCAGGAGCAACACCTGATGGGGTCGAAGAGCTCCCGGAGTCGATGGGTGGATCGATGGGAGGAGCAGACCGATGACGAAGGTGGTGTTCGAGACGGAAGAGCTCGAGAACATGATCAGGATCGAGGCGCTTCTGCAGGCCTTGGGCTACGTGCCGATCCCTGTGGTCAGCGACCAGGGGCAGCTCGAGGCGTGGGTCCGCCACGTGATGACGACGCGGCGCAAGCTCTCGGGCTGGGAGATGGAGCTCGTGGCGGTGCTGGTCTTCGAGGGGCTCGACCTCGAGGGAGCCCGCGCCAAGCTCGAGTGGGGGGAGGGCACGGCGAGGTCGATATGGATGGGGCTGGCGCGGACCCTCGACGTCACGAGCGTGGATGAGCTCAGGGAGCTTGTAGGGGGGCTGACGGCATGAAGATCCAGAGGTTCACCCAAGCCAGGCTGATCGAGATCGCCGAAGAGAAGGGGATCGACGAGCTCGTGAGCTTCCTGGCCGCGCTTGCCGTGGGGGTCGAGGCTCTACCCCTGGCCAAGATCATGGAGGCGGCGAGGACATCGGATGCGATGGCGGCCTATATGAGGAAGTGCAAAAGCACAGTGGAGGAGGCTGAGCGCGGACAGAGGGCGCTCGAGGGCTTCGCCCTGCAGGCACGCCTCGTCGGCGGCCGGGTCTTGGCGGCGGCTGACCCGGGCTCGAAGGGCTCGGGCAAGAAGAGCGAGCGCCGGCTCCTGTGCGAAGAGGTGGGATTGACCCACCAAGACGCTCAGCGCCAGGTGAAGCTGTCCGAACTGTCGAAGGAGCAGATCGACTCGATCGCATCGAGGCTCGAGAAGAAGGGCAAGAGGCTGACGGTGAGGTCAGTCCTCGACATGGCGAAGTCAGTCGGGGGCGGCGAGAGCTACGGGGACGAGTGGTACACGCCGCGGGATTTCCTCGACGCGGTCCGCAAGGCCGCCGGGGGGCGCATCGACTGCGATCTTACGAGTTGCCTCCTCGCCCAGCGGAACGTGATGGCCAGGGCCTGGTACTCGCTGAGGAGCCCCCACGACAAGGCCGAGCAGGAGGCCGCGAGGGCGGCCGGGATGACGGCGAAGGAGATCGAGCAGGCCTGCGAAGCCTGGAAGGGGCTCGGCGAGGTGAAGGACGAGAGGCTGACCCAGAAGCCCGCCGGCTTCGTCTTCGTCCAGCCGCCCTACTCATGCCCGGCTCCGACGATCAGGACGGTCCTCGACGGGTACAAGCCAGGCAAGGGCGGCCTGGTCAAAGAGGCCGTGATCCTCGTCAACGTGGCCACGGCATCGGCGGTCCAGCAGGAGCTCCTCGGGGCCAGCACGGCGCGGCTGTGGGTGGGCAAGGGGAAGGCCAGCAAAAAGGCCCGCATGAGTTTCATCAGCCCGACGGGCAAGGCGGCGGAGCACAACCGCTACGATCAGGTCGCGTACTACGTAGGGGCCAGGGCGACCACCTTCGCAGCTGCTCTTGGAGGCTGGGGCACGGTCAAGATCGACGGTGCACGATGAGCGCACCGCGATGCCAGGTCGACGGGTGCACCGAGCCCGTGACATGTCGAGGGCGAGGAGATGGGCCGACCGAGTACACCTGCGACGCCCACTGCGATCACGGAGCCGAGGACGGCGCATGGCCGCCATCGGGGATCATGTGTGAGCCACTCAGCGGGCACGAGAGGACCCTCGTCAAGTACCAGCAGGGCGCCCGGCCGGAGACGGCAGCGGAGAAGGCCGCCTCTTTTCGGAGCTCGGCGTACGCCGTGCGGCTCACGGCCCCGTCCCCCGAGGACATGGCGAGGACGCTCGAGCAATGGGCCGAGGTGCAGGACGAGATCAGCCGGCAGGGGACGATCACGATTGTCGCAGGCACATGGGCCAAGATGACCGGCGATCTGCTGGCGTGGGCGATCCGCTTGCACGGATCGCAGCGCAAGGCAGCCAAGGCCCTCGGGGTCCCAAGGTCGACGCTTGGAGCGTGGGTCAAGAGGGCGAGGTCATGAGCGCCAGGTGGACGAGCGATGACCAGGGGGTCTGGTCGAGGATGTCCGAGGACGAGAGCCTCCTAAGCGTCAGCATTCGGGGTCGGATGTGGACCCTCTCGCAGGCATGGGACGGGCCTCGGCGATGGAGGGCCACGAGGGAGGAGACGCTCGTTGTGGCGGTCAAGCTGGGCCCCAACGAGATGATGGTAGCGATGGCATGGATTGACCCACGGGCAGAGGGGGGCGCGACGAGCCCAAGGTTTGGGGCCGAGGAGTGGACCCTGGCGAAGGTGATCGAGACGTGATGCTCGTGGACTGCAGGCCAACAGGGGGCCCGCCTCCGGGCTCGACGTACATCGGGCGAGCGATGCCCGAGACAAGGCGACGCCGGAGGCTCGAGGCCTCGCCGCTACGGAACCCATTCAAGCCGAAGGGGGGCAAGGGGGACGGGATCGAAGTCCGGGACGTGATCGAGCGCTACAGGCGACACTTGACCTGGCGCTTGGCCCAGGGGGAAGCGGCCCCGGCGGAGGCCCTTCGAGCTCTCACGATGACCTCGAGGTTGGCCTGCTGGTGCGCGAGTCGTCACGCGGCCGAGCTCGTAGGCGAGATCGAATACTCCGAGGGTATGTGCCACGGGGACGTGGTCTACACGGCCTGGGTAGGGCTCAAGAGGATCGGGTGGTCTTGGGAGACCGTCGATCCGTGCTTGGACCTTCCTGGGTTTGGACGAGCACACGCAGGGCTCTACGAGGCCTGCTTTCAACAGCCACTGGTGTGGAGGCAAAACAGATGAGTGAGAGCACGAAACCGAATGATGACCAGGCCACGGAGCATCCGGCCGCCGAGCTCACGCGCCTGCGCGAGTTCGAGATCTCGATCTACGCGGCACTGGCCGAGGCGGGGATCAGCAAGGCCGGCGCCCAGGGGATCAGGATGCTCGCGCAGCAGCGCGACGGAGCGATCGCCGAGCAAGCCAAAGAGGGGCAGGCCATCTATTTCGGCGGCTACACCTTGCGGGTCTGGCCTGGACCGGGCGGTGAGGTGAGGTTCGACCCTGCGGGACGGACGAAGATCACGGAGGCCATCCGGGCAGGCGCCGAGTCGAAGCAGGGTGAGCGATGAAGGCCCTAAGCATCTGGCAGCCCTGGGCCGAGCTCATCGCGGCCGGGATCAAGGACGTCGAGAATCGGCCGTGGGCGACGAGCCACCGAGGCCCACTCGTCGTGCAGGCGGGGCTCAAGTGGGACCAAGGTATGGTCGAGGGCGAGCTCCTGGGCAGGCTCGAGGAGGGCCACATCGAAGAGGGCGACGCCCCCGACATCTCGGCGATGAAGGAGGCGTGCGGGTACGCGGTATGCGTGGTCGACCTCGTGGACTGCGTCCGGGCCGAGGACAGCGATAGCCCCTGGGCGGGCAGCGAGGGCTATTGTTTCGTCCTTGCCAACCCGAGGCGCGTCCACGTCCGGGTGAAGGGCCGCCAGAAGCTCTACACCCCGAGCGACGAGGAGAGCGAGGCGATCGAGCGAGAGCTGGGCATGACATCGAAAGAGGCTCGGGGGAGCTACTCGATCACGTGGGAGCAGCTCGTAGGGGTGGCCTCGAGGCTCAAGACGAACGAAGAGGTGAAGACATCCGAGCGCCAGAAGCGAGGGGGTCAGCCGATCGACGTGGTGACGAAGGGGGATCTCGAGGGCGCGAAGATCACCGCGTACAAGCATCGTCCCCACGGGTCTCTCCCCATGGAGGAGCGATGGGCGGCCAGCGCCATCGCGGGCGGCTCGAAGCTCTACGACTCGGCCAGGATTGGGGATGATGGGCTCTTCGACGACGAGGAAGACGCGAAGGCCCACGGCGAGGCGTGGCGGAGGGCGCAGCGTGAGCGCAGGGGGGAGCTGGCGGGGGTCAAGGCCTCCAGGCTCATTGGGCTCCCGATCCGGCTCGACGAGATCGACGAGGCGATCAAGGCCCTGCAGGCCCACAGGAAGAAGCTGGGGGGATTCTTGAAGGAGTGCGCCGACGATCACAAGACCCTGAGGGACGAGCAGCGAGCCCCAGAGGTCGGCATCAGGTGGAAGGACGGGGCCTTCGAGGTTGCTGAGGCGCCCTCCCTCAGCGAGGGGTCGATCGGGCGTAGGTGGTGGGGATCGGATCGTCGGGATCACATCGGCTCACGGGACGACGATCGAAAGGGGCCCAGCATGTAGCAGCACCAGCCCCGTCGGCGGGGCGGTGACGGGTGGACTGTCCGTCACCTTTTGGGGCGCGCGCGTTTGGAACGCGCCATGCTCCGGGTTCGATCCCCGGGCGCCCCGTGGAGGAAGAGAGCATGACCGAGACGACCGAGATAGAGGCCCCGGACTGGGAGGAGATCGCCCCGGGGGCGGACATATGCCACCCGGTGGAGGGGTGGCACGGCACGCGCTGGTACCAGGTGAGGGTGGAGGCCAGGGAGGACGCCACGTATACGGCGAGGCCAGTAGGGGTCGGGGAGTTCCTTCGAGCCCTACGCGCGGGTGGCATCAACCTCGAGCTTCTCGAGCGCCAGCGTCAGGTGAGCAGGCACCACCCAGACAGGATCTTCGTCGAAGGATGCGGGTTCGATGCCAACGCCTACGAGGACATGGCCAGGAGGTGCGCGGCGGCGAGGCTGGTGAGTGTCTCGAACACGGCCGAGATCGCCGCCGACGGGTCGGCGACCAGGGAGCACGCTGGGGTGGCAGGGGCCCTTGTCGGGCTCGACGGGGCCATCACGCTTCCAGTGGTGCCGACGTCGTTGAAGCTTGACGCCGCGGTGGAGGCCAGGGAGGACGCCACGTATACGGCGAGGCCAGTAGGGGTCGGGGAGTTCCTTCGAGCCCTACGCGCGGGTGGCATCAACCTCGAGCTTCTCGAGCGCCAGCGTCAGG
>Ga0255047_10003402_pt1 | contig 9988 bp, 12 predicted proteins | sample JV7_2_1_MG_FD_183640 | JGI IMG/M metagenome (GOLD analysis project Ga0255047, IMG submission 183640) | Seawater microbial communities from Jervis Inlet, British Columbia, Canada - JV7_2_1 | ecosystem: Environmental > Aquatic > Marine > Inlet | place: Canada: British Columbia | collected 2016-10-06 | reverse complement strand
GACCACTGGTGCTGTTGCTACTGGTGCGCTGACGGTTACGGGTAAAGTCCTAGTCTCTGATGCTGCTAACGCTACTATCCCAACGGACGGTACATATCTCTGGGGCGATAATGCTGGTGACATGCACCTTACGTCGCTTGGGGCAGTTCTAGTTGATCTTGATGCTAACGCTAATAACACAGATAAAACATTTTCGGTTCGTACTAACGCTGGAACTACCTCATTATTTTCAGTGACGGAGGCTGGCACTGTTGCTACTGGTGCGCTGACGGTTAGCGGCGACACGATTGTTGGCAACGGCTACGGACTTATCGTAGGTCACACGGCGCAGGTGGCTACTGGTGCTGTTACAGCGGAAGTTCAAGTGCTTGGAACTGGCGATGCCGACAGCGAAATCCTTATTGGTAGATATTCAGCAAATACCTCTGGGCCGATACTGAGATTTGCAAAAGGGCGTGATGCCATTGGAGCCACCACCACCATTCTCGTAGACGGTGATGCTCTTGGTAGTCTCAAATTCAATATATCGGACGTTACCGACAACAACTACGTTCCGCAAGCTGCAAGCATCGTAGTAGAACTTGATGGTACACCGGGTCAAAATGACGCTCCCGGCAGAATTAAGTTCTCCACAACAAAAGATGGTGAACAGGCATCCACGGAAGCGATGCGTATAACGTCAACTCAGGGCGTTCACGTTTACGAATGGTTGGCTCTGCAAAACGGAAAGAAGTTGTATTTCGATACTGGTAGCGACACCTACATCTACGAGGAGTCTGCTGACGACCTGCACATCACTGTGGGTGGCGCAATCATGGCGCAGCTCGACCAAGAGGCTGGTATAACCACATTCAACCCGTCATCTGCTGATTACGACTTCAAGGTTTTGACGGACAACGGGACTGCTGCTATCAGTGTTGATGCTGGCGTAAACGCCACCGCAGGTTCGGTTACTCTTGGTTACACGGCGAACCCTGACGCAAACAATAGAGCATGGTTCAAGGTATACCCGCCAGCAATGACCACAGCTTCTGGCAAGAGTACGTCGTGGGCAAGTATCCAGCCTGATTATGTAATGACAATGGCGGGAACCGTTCCTGTTGCTGCGAGCTTGGCTGTTGAAGAACCGAATCTCAGCGGAACGCCGACGCTAGCAGCCACGCTCTACATCAAAGACGCACCCACCGAGGGCGTAACCAACGCTGCGATACACGTAGCTGCTGGTGATGTTCGTCTACCTTCTAGTGTTGTAGTAGAGGGCCAAGACACCGCTAAGTTCGTCGCTGATCTATACGATATTTGCGGGGACATTCGGTTCCTGTGGATGCCAAGTCTTACGGGTACTACTGTCACAGACAAGTCTCGACATGCAGCAACAGTCACCTACTCAAAGGAGATAAGTACTTGGGACACCACCCCTAGTCTTCTTGGGCGAGGAATTGCCGCTGACTTCGATGGTACGGATGAACAGGCTGACACCCCTAACAACGCACGACTTAGTTTCGGTGACGGAGCAAATGATGAGGCGTTCTCCATGCTAGTCCTGATGAATCCTGATGCCATCAATGCCGACTACGGGCTACTCAACAAGGAAGTAGGAACCACTAGGGAGTACCTACTGCGGCAAACATCTGGCGGTAAGTTGTTGTTCCACCTTTGGGATGAAAGTACTAACGGAACAATCATTCGGACGGGTACTGTGAATCAGAGTGCTGATACGTGGGCGTTAGTTGGGACTACTTATGACGGAAGTGCGTTAGCCTCTGGTATGACGATATGGAAGAACGGAGCGGTTACCGCTTCTACGGCAACAGAAGATGCTAACTACACAGCTATGGAAGCATCTTCCGTTGTAGTTTCCGTTGGATGTCTTGGCGACCCAGCTTGGTTCTACAACGGTGAGATGGCTTTTGCTCTCATCACAGCTAAAGAATTAAACGCCGACGAACAGTGGGCGATCAAAAATCTAGTCAACGCTTTCTACAACTTGGCTTTATAGGAGGAATTATAATGGCAACGATAACTTACTCAACTAGTTTAATAAATGAAATCGGAGCGAAGTACAAATCAGATAACCTTGACTTCTCTGGTACAGACGAGGCGGCTGCAAAGCAGTGGAACCGGGACGCAATCAAAAGCTACTTACAATCAACTAGGGTGAACTCGGTTAGCAAAGATGCCCACGAGACTGCTGTTGATGCCGCTAACGTAGCGAACGCTGCTAGGGAATCAGCATGGGCTGACCTTGACGTAGCGAAGGCTACTGCACTTACAGCCCTTGATAGTGAACTCAGTTCAGGTATTAGCTAAGTGACAGCTATTGCTCCTAAACTTCACAGTAGCTCGCTGATAGATCACTACCGTCCTATTTGGGCGGGGTACTACAGTGCTATTGAGAAGATCATAGGGAATGGTGGGGTTATTATTCCCTTACTTGACCCCGATCATGTAGCTAGTGCAACGACTATGACTACAAGGACTCATCATACAGATGGGCCGAGTGCAGAAATAACAGGTACTTGGAGTGAGGCTCCTACTGCGTTTGATACGCCAGCGGACTTGTCGGATATAGAGAAGTATCAAGGGTGTATCCCGTTTGTCCACTTGAACGGTACAGACGAGAGACTTGATGTAGCAGACGACGACTATCTAACTCACGGAGATGCTTCTAATGATGAAGCGTTTTCGATGGGGGTTTGGTTCAATCTGGATGCTGCCGTAGCTGGTTATTATCTTTTCAACAAAGGTATAAGTAATGGTGAGAACGAGTACCATGTAATACTACCGGGGGGTACTACTATCCTCTGGCGGTTTGAAGACGAGAGTACGGGACAGCGTCCTAAAGTACAGGTGGATGGGAGTGTTTTATCTACGGGACGTTGGCATTTTCTTGTTGTAACTTACGATGGTACAGGGGGTGGGTCAGCCACAGCAGCGGGAATGGAAGTCTACCTTGATGGTGTTTTACAGACAGTGACTCGGACAGAGGCTGGATCGTATACGGCTATGGAGCCGGGGAATGAATCTCTCGCTATCGGGGGAGTCTCCAGTCAGCAGCATGTAGACGGTAAAATAGCGGGTGGCCCTATCAGCCCCTTCCACTCTTTGAAGGAACTAAATGCACAGGAAGTTTACCGCCTCTACTTACTCGGCGCAGCAGCGATGGGGTTGCAATAATGTCAGTACCTAAGATGCACAGCGGGGGGATAGGGCAGTATAACCGTATGCTTCAAGCCCCGCTGTACGAGAAGATCAGCGACATACTCGGCAGTACAGGTACGATCATTCCGTTGGCAGATCAGATAGATGAGAGTCCCTTCCAGCCTAGTAGCACAGTACCCGACCTAGCACCCACGTTTAGTGAGGCGGTGAGTGCTTGGGATACGCCGTTTACTTTCAATAACCCCGACTGTTATCAGGGGATTATTCCGTTCCTTACTTTCAATGGCAGTGACGAAGGTATTAGTTATCCTGACAATGCCTATTGGACTCACGGTGATGGTTCTTCTGCGGATACCGCTTTTAGTATCGGAGGATGGGTAAACGCATCTGCCGTGGGAGACTCTTTCATGGCTAAATATAACAGTAACCCTAATCTTGAATATGAGTTGAGGTTACACACAGGCAATAATCTTTTCTTCAGGATGTTTGATAATTCTTCAGGCATATATATCGGACGTACTTCAAGCGGGGGGGAACTGACGCTGAACCAGTGGCATTTTGTCACTATGACGTATAGTGGAAATGAAGCTAATTCGGGGATAAACCTTTATATTGATGCCTCAGTAGTTGATGATGCTGATTCTGCTAATGGAAGTTATGCAGCGATGCACGATACAACTGCAACATTTACTATCGGTGGGGCAGATTATGGATATCAGACTACGGGTAAAGTAGCTGGTGGGGCATTAGGCCCAATTCACACGAATATAGAACTCTCCGCTGCACAAGTAGCCCACCTATACAGGCTTGGTAGACAAGCGTTGGAGGTGTAATGACAGCAACTTTGTATAAAGGCTCCACCTCTAGCTTTGAAGCCGCTCAATCAGCAGCGGTGTACGAGGCTGTGCTTACGGTTTTGGGTGCGACAGGGACTATCGTTCCACTTGGCGACCCGACGTATAGGACTGGTGCCACTACGAATACCTGTGCGGCGGGGATAACAGGGTTGCCTACGGCAGTATTTACTGCCAGTGAAGCACCAGAGAGTTTTGATACTCCACCGACTAGGCAGGGTATTTGTCCTATTATCAATTTCAATGAAAGTGACGAATACTTTACATCCCCTGATGCAGCCTATTGGAGTCGTGATGATAGCGGGGCTGCTCCCGTAAGTATGGGTGCGTGGGTGTGGCTTAGTGCTACAGCGGGCAATCGTACTTTATTGTCTAAGTATGACAACGGTAACGGCAGAGAGTGGTTGCTGTATTTCAGTACTTCCCACGATCTACACTTCATTGTAAGAGATGAATCGGCTAGTGCCCCTCATGATATGAGTACCGATGTAGCTTTGGCTACAGGTAGGTGGGTTCATGTTACTGTCACATATGACGGAAGTGGTGGAGCAAACCCCCTTGCCGGTGCTAACGCTGTTATTTATGTGGATGGTTCAGCTGTTGCTGACTCTGTTTCGGCAGACGGAACTTACGTTGCTATGGAAAACGGCACAGGAACGGTTAGTATTGGTTCCGATCAAGGGAACGGTAGCAGCGCACGTAGATTCTATTTCGGGGGAGCTATGGCGGGGGGAGCAACAGGGCCATTCTTCACACAGATAGAACTAACCGCTGAACAAGTAAAGAATATATACAGGCTGCAAAAGGCAGCACTAGCACTTTAGGGAGAAATAATTATGACAACAGTAGCGGAAATGACAACGGCACTCGGACTCACTAGCAGTCAACTCACGAAGGTCACAGAGTACCTTGACCGTGTGTCGCCTAAGACGGACGATAGCGAGCCGCCAGAGGCAAGGGCTAACACGGTGGACGATTTCAAAGACCACATCGTGAGCCATTACACTAGTCTGGTACAGTCAGACTTGAAGCAGCAGGTGGCTGCACCAGCTTTCGACTAGAGAAGTTGACTTTACGCTAGATAAGAGTATAATGATATAGATTAGCACAGCTTAGGAGTTATAAAGTATGTCAAAATCTACCTTTAAAGTAAAGATAGTTAAAGGCGAACCAGTAATAGAATTAAAACCTGAGTCAAACCCAGCGGCTTGGCTAGCGTTATTAACTTATGCTGAACATCATGAACAAATTGATGATGATCTATATGATGAGTTATGCGCTTGGTTGTATGAACATCCAACAGATAGACTAAAAGTAAAGAAATTAAATAAGTGGAATCCAGTAATTAAAGAGGTAACTAATAATAGGCGTTACTACCTTAAAGAGTTCCTTGAGAATGCGGATTTCTATAAAAAGCAAAGAGACTTAGACCCCGAATGGGGAGATATTGGAGAATAATATGGCAGATGTAAACGTAGAGCAAGATTTGGAATCGGTAATGGCAGAGCTAAACAAACTTGTATCTGAATCGCAAACTTTAGATAATACTAGAGCGAAGCTAGCGCAGCAGATTCAACAGTTAAATGGCGTAGCTATGTACTTAAGAGGTAAGCAACCAGAAGTAGTAGAAGCGCAGACCGAACCTGATACAACTCCAACACAGGAGGAATAATGCCTACTAGTGCAACCAATCAATATTTTGATACAGTTTTTGCTTTTGATGGTAGCAGCACGTATACAAACATAACATTAGAAATGCAATCCCCTTCGGGAACTTCCGCAACTATTTTAGCAGATACGAATGATATTTTGTATCTTGGGGATGCTAATCGTTTTGATATGGCTATCTTTGATGTAGATACCGCTGGTAGTTTAGGTGCCTTAATATGGGAATACTACAACGGTTCTACGTGGGCAGTATTTACCCCGTTATCTGCTACTTATTATACCGACCCTGATGATAACCCGGACACTATGTATGATTTTTCTAAGGATGGGGCAGAGCAATTTCCATCGGGGCGGATGTCAGATTGGGCTACCGTTGCGATAAACAGTGCCACAAAATATTGGGTAAGATGCACTTCGACAACTTCAGTAAGTACCGCTCCTTCACTTAGGAGCATCCGTAAACGTCCTTTAGCGGCGTACTGTTCAACTCAAGATGTTTTCAATCTTTTACAATTAAAGAATGTTACAACTACTGATGGGAGTGGAACGGATTTTACCGCTTCAACCACACCAACTAAAGCAACGGTAGAACAATATATAGAAGCGGCGCAATCTCAAATAGAATATACTTCTAGGAAGTCTTGGCGACCTAGTTACGTCCACGAAGAATATCACGAATTTAATTTAAATGGATTCCATTTAGATAAAGCACAGGGATTTAAAGTTTTCGATTTAAAAATCTGGAATGGGGCTGATTGGGGGTCTAAAACTCAAGGTAGAAAAAATGATTATTTCTTTGTCCCAGATACAAATATGATTCAATTTTCTAGGTATTTCTTACTTCCTGCAAGATTCACTTCTTATAATGCCCCTGTATGGAGATGGGGTGGTGGGGAGTTCACTATGCCAGTAAAGATATCCTATATGTACGGCAAAGATATAGCCACAGACCCCAGAGAAGGGGGAATTGCCTTTGACATGGCTAGAAAATTAGCTTCGATTGAAGTATTGCGAGATTCAGATTTCGGTAATTTAGCAGTAAGTGGCATGGATAGGATGCAGATTCCAGATAAAATTAATGGTTGGACGCAAGAAATAGAAGAGCGTTTGGATAGCTTACGCGCTTTTGAGACCTTCTAATGGCAAATGAACCAATGCCAGCAAATGAATTGCTGACCGACTTTGATAGCCAATGGAACACTAGTAATGTTGCTAAACCAAATCTAGTTGTCGTAACTGGAAATGGGGAACCCTTACGCTTTGATCTTAATGCGGGAGATGCTTTAGTAGCAAGGAATACATCTTTTTCTGAAATTCCTATCGGGCCTTGGAAGTATGGGAATAGAGTATATTCTGTTTCAATTGAATTGTGGACGTTACGAGAGAGACAAAGACTATATAATATTATGCAAGAAATTAGAAGAATATGTCATGCAAGAATGCATAGTTTAACGAATTTTCAGAGAATTCAATTTTTGAATTTTGCAGAAATGACGACAGATACCGTAAACGTTTGGATGGGGACAGTACAAGTAGATTTAGTTAATGATGCTGTTCTGTTGGAAACTTAGAGATTTTTAGTATAATAACAAAGACAGAAACTTTGAAGGAGAATAAATAATGTCAGTATATCGTTCTGATCAAGCAATAGTTACATTTGCACCAGAAGCTGGGCATGGGGGTTATCCCGAACCTGCCACGACTGTAGATAATGGTACAGGTACTGCTGCAATTAATATGACTAATGGCTTACCTGCTGGGTCTCGTCAAATAACTGTTACATCTCTAAGCGGCGTAACGACAGGGGAGTATATACAAATTGGTTCTGCTGCTACTGAGGAAACAGAAGTTCGCAGAGTTGAATACGTAGATGGCACTACAGGTTTAACTTTAGATGCTCCTACCGCTTTTTTTCATCCACAGTCTGATGGCATTCAAGTAGTAACAGCAGTTACGGATGCAGATTCCGATAAATTTATTACATGGGTTCCCGGTGTATATGAGACTGTGGATGTCCCAGACCCAGAAATGGCAATTGAGGGAAGGTATCTCTTAGGAGCAGGGCAAAAGAGAGACTTTTTTGTTGCATACAAGGGACAGCAAACCTTCCAAGGGTCTATAGGCGGGTTTGTATTGCTTAACGGATGGCCCTTACGATTTCCAATAGGGCTAGTTAATTCAATTTCTATTGGGGGCACGGCTGGTTCTGACACTACTTCTATTAATGGTGATTATACCGATCTTACAGATGCGGATGGAGCTAGAAAAGGAGACTATTGGATTACCGTAGATGACGCAACAACTGTTGCTCCCGGTAATTTAATTGCAATTTCGTATAATGCAAGTCCAACCGCTACAACTCATTCTGAAATTAGACGAATTACTGCTGAGAGTGGGTCTACTGTACGTTTGAATTATCCATTACAGTTTAACCATGCTGATAATACGGGAATACGTTTAATTACCGAGGGGTCAGTAACTAATTATCGGCATGATATTTTTGAAACGGTTGATTTAGATACGATCTCATGGAATGTACACATGCGAGATAGTGGTGAATCTGCTGCTAAAGATTTTAATAGGCGTTATTTTGGGGGACATGCAGCAGCTATGACTATTTCCGCAGATGAGGGAGGTCTTTTAACTGCGGGTTGGGATACTGTAACATTCCAAGATATGGTACATAACCAAAAGTTAAGTTCGGCTTATGATACTAATGGCACGGTTAGTGTAGCAAACGATGCAGCGTTACCCGGATTTACATTCATGCAACCAATAGACTCTTCTGATATAGGTGTACCCTTTAAAACTTACGATGGTTCAGGAGCAGCTTTTACTGATTTTTCTGCCGGGGGATTCCCGTCAACTGATCCATATTACTTTTCACAGGGTTCTTTAACCATGTTTGGGGTAGAGTTTGCTAGGGTTAGAAATTTTAGTATCTCTATTAGTAATGGAGAAGAACCTCGATATTATATTGGTAATCAAGGTAAAGGAACTAGGCGGCACAGAGGCCCAACGGAAATTCGTGAGCAGCAAAGAGAGTACTCCATGTCTGCTACCATTGTACTTCCAGATGCCCATGCATCAGCTACTAATACGGCTAGAACGATATTTTCAGAATTGTTACTTGAAGGAGATTATGGAACACCCCACGGCTCCGCAAGTATGTCTGGTTTTGCGATTACGTTGACGTTTACTAGAGGAGCTAATGATACTATAACATTTACTATTCCTGATGATGGAAATGCGGAAGCTGGAGGAGGACAGCAAGGGGCGTTTATACGTTCCGCTCCCCATTCTGTAACTGGAGATAATCCGCTACAAACAGACGTAGATATTTTATTCAGGAATATGAAGATACAGATTGCAGACTCAGAACCTTTTTATCCATAGGAGGATAGCATGACAACAGAAACTAGCGAAGCAAAGACATTCGATGTTAGTAAATACCAAATTTCAACTAACATAGAAGAAAAAACAATAAAAATTGATGCCACAGGTGATGAGTTTATAATAAAAATTAAACCTGTTTCATGGAGTCGTCGAAATAAAATAATGTCGGAGAGTGTTGAGTTTTCTTCTGGTGGGGATCAAACAGCATTTGATGGGGATAAATTCATGAGGGCGTGTTTAAGGGAAATGATTGTAGAAGCCCCTTGGGGTCGAACAACAGAATCATTCTTACTTTCAATTGACTCTAGATTAGGTTCTGCATTAGAAAAGTTAGTCCCTAATATGACGGGGGATGAGGGCAATCCTGAGGAAATAAAAAAAGGTGTCTAGCGTTTTTACGAAACGTATCAAGTAGAATAGCCTTACAAGATAAGATAAAATTTAATTATTGGCTTACAGTTTTTCTCTTATTAGAACGAGGTATTCCGTGGGAGGTAATTGAAGAGATGACAGATGCAGAGATAGCTTTTATAATTGGAGTGGATGCAGCCTTGAAAGCTAAACAGTCGGAAGATCAAAATAGTCAAAGTAGAGCAATGAATGCAGGGTTTCAATCAAAGATAGGAGGAATGTAACAAGTGCCTACTGAAGTTAACGTAAGTGTTGCAATGGGTTCAGCTATGGAGGAAGCTAAAGCTAGTGTAGCTGCCATGCCTGACGCTCCACCTCAAGGCAAATCAAATATGCTGAAACAGGGCAGCAAGATGATTAAGTCCGGTATGAAATCAGCCGGTATTAGTTTTGGTTTATCATCGCTTTTGAAACAGTCACAGATATTTACAGGTTTCTTAGGTTCCGTGTTCCAAATCGTTGGTGGTATGGTTGATGTGTTGCTAGCCCCCTTGATG
>Ga0255047_10003400_pt1 | contig 9989 bp, 17 predicted proteins | sample JV7_2_1_MG_FD_183640 | JGI IMG/M metagenome (GOLD analysis project Ga0255047, IMG submission 183640) | Seawater microbial communities from Jervis Inlet, British Columbia, Canada - JV7_2_1 | ecosystem: Environmental > Aquatic > Marine > Inlet | place: Canada: British Columbia | collected 2016-10-06 | reverse complement strand
TCTATCGCTGGAGGCCGAACTCGTCCCCGTGGGAATCCCCCCCCGGACGTGGCCCAGGGACACGGGGATAGGCAAGGAGTTAGCCCGAATCTGGGCTGAGCTCCCCCGCTACTACCGGAGCCAGACGGAAAAAAAATACCGTAGGCGTTGAATCCTGCGCGTGGCGTGCCGATACTACCTGTGTCGAAACAAAGGAGTGAACGACATGACCAGCGAAACGAAGACCAGCGAAGACCTCTTGGGCAGAGCGTTGCTCTGCATATCACGCGAAGGACTAGCCGTGGACCGCATCGGAACGGGCGGCAACTGCGAAGCGCTGAGCGTGGCGACGTGCCGGGGATATGAAGTCCTCGTCACCGATTTCGCATCCGAAGGACGCCTTTACGTTTGCCTCAGATCGACAGAACACGGCGACCCGATAGAGGAGGGGCAAGACGTCCCCTTGTCGCGGGTTGTTGACGTCGTCTGCGGGTTCATCGCCGCTGCATTGCAACGGAAGGATGGGAAGAGATGGACGACCCCAACGGGCGCGATTGTCGAGGAGATCGACCTCCCGGACACCGTAGAGGAAGAGATGAAGATGCGGGCCCTGCGGAAGACGGAGGGAACCCGATGACAGCGACCACAGGAGAGCGGCGAGCCATCGCCACGCACTTCGTCTTCAGGGGGGGCTTCGTCCTCATATGTGCATCCATCGGGGTCGCCTTTTGGGGCACCATCATCTGGCTCGTGATGTGGGCGATGGAGGTGACGCCATGAGCCGCGACATCGACTGGGCCAAGCGAGACCGCAAGCCGCTCCCCGTCCTCGTCTACTGGCTCGTGCTGCTGATGGCTGTGTCCGTCGCCGGCATGTGGTGGAGGGCAGCATGAACAACCCACCCAAACGTGTCGGTATCGTGTTCGACATCGAGACCATCAGGCACCCCCAACTAGAGACGTGGCTCGGCACCGAGGAGAAGGTCGACCGACTCAACGACGTCAGCCCCGAGAACCTCGTCAAGATTGCCGCCGCCGCTGACATCAAGATCGGCAACCTGAAAGACCCCGCGAAGATCAAGGACAAGATCGTCCGCGCCTACCGCTCCGAGTTGGATGACGCCGCGGTGAAGCAATACGGGTGCAGCATCTGCACGATTGCCGCGAAGCCGGTGACGGACGTATGCGTTGACTTGGGGTTCATCGGCACCGGGCACGAACTTCCCGAGGTCGACAACTACAAGCCCCCGCACGTATGGACCATCGACGGCGGATACACAGAGCGTGACATCATCCTCGCCTTCCTCGAATGGCTCGCCGAGCTTGACGCGGAACCGGTGCTGATGGGGTTCAACATCCGCGGCACCAAGTCATGGAAGCAGGGATTCGACATCCCCATCCTCCGCGTGCGGTGCGCCATGCTCGGCATCACGTGGCCTCGTTGGATGCCGTCCAACCTCAGCGACGACCGACGCTCGCACAGGCTCTTCGACATATGCGACGTGCTCTCCGAGGGCAGCCTAGACCAGTGGCTACGGATGGCACAACTACCACCCAAGACCGCAGGAGGCGCCGAAGTCCAAGACATGACGCCAGAAGACCGCGCACTTTATTGCTGCAACGATGTAGAATTGGAACGGCTCCTGTGTGGCGTCGTTCTTCCCACCCAGTCCCAAGACCTCACGGACCTACTATGACCAGCGAACTACAGACCGTCACTCCCTCGCACCTCCCGAGCCACACCGGCGCAACCGCAGCCGCACAACACGCGGTAGCCCAGATCCAGGCGCGTGCCATGGTCGCCATCGCGCGGCCTCGCGACATCATGCACTTCCGCGAGAGCATCCTCAAGGACTGCGACCGCCCCGGGTTCGCCGACCAGGCGCGCTACGAGGTGAAGAACCGCGGCTCAGGCATGTCCATCAGGTTCGCCGAGTCAGCCCTGCGCCACTTCGGGAACCTCTACTGCGAAGCCGTCGCCGTGGACGACAACCCCGAGCAAGTCACCGTCCGGGTCAGCGTCACGGACCTCGAGACGAACGCGTGCGACTCCCGCGACGTCACCATCCAGAAGACGGTGGAACGCCGCAAGAAGCCGAAGGACGAGTCGAGCATCGTCGGACAACGGGTGAACAGCTACGGCGACCCGCTCTACATCCTCCGCGCCACCGACGAAGAGATACTCGGCAAGCGCAACGCAGCCGTGAACAAGGCGAAGCGCGTGCTCATCATCGCGTTCCTGCCGTTCGATATCGTCGAGGAATGCGAAGCCCGGTGCACCGCTACCTCACAGGACCGTGATGCCCAAGACCCTGACGCCGCAGTCCGAAAGCTGTGCGATGCGTTCGCGGGGTTGAAGGTCACACCGCAAGAGATTGCCGACTTTATGGGCAAGGCAATCGGGCGACTTTCTCCCAAGGATCTCTCCGAGCTGCGGGGAATCTACGAGGCTCTCCGGGGCGGTGACGTCTCGTGGGAGGAAGTCGTCGAGTCGAAGCACCCGCCGCAGACCACGGGTGACGTGGTGAACGAGATGGACAAGAAGCCCGATGAGGCGATCGAATCCGACAGCCTTGCCGCGGGGCTCGAGGCCGAGAACACCGCAGACCGCAAGGCGAAGAAGGGGCGCAAGAAGAAGGAACCCAAGCGCAAGGTCATCGAGAGCGACGACGTGCCCGAGCAGGATGGCAACGCGCTATGGCAGAAGGGCGACAAGTTCTACGAGTTCTACGACGGCACCTGGGTTCCCTACGAGGGGGAGGTGTAGCCATGAGCGACAACACCGACGTCAGTGCTGCCGGGGACGGACAAGTGAGCAACCGGAGCAGACCCAACACGACGCTGACCGAAGCAGATGTCGCGAAGGTCATCGGGGACGCTCTCGCCCCCTACGACAACTGGTGGTTGGAGCAGTCGAACGTCCAAGGGGGGGAGTCCCGTGAGGCCATGTTTGACGTGGTGATGAGCATCAACGAACACCTCACCATCACGCTGAATCTCACCCGTCGGGCATACACCCGGCAGCCCCGCGAGGAATGCGAGACGGACAAGTGAGCGACTACCAAGACCAGCGCCAACAGCTACAGACACGCCTAGACCTCGCGAAAGAGTGCTGCGTAGGCTCCCTGCGAACACTCATCCACCGAGACGAAGGGCTCATCGAAGACCCCGAAGCCATGGACATCGCGAGACGGGCCATGAAGCAACTCGGGATAGCCCGCCGCAACCTCCGCCGGTTTGAACTGATGATCGGCACAGGGGCGGTGGCACCATGAATCACCGGGTCACATCGACCCAACCCCGGGGGCCTTCTTTCGCTGGCTGCGCTCCCGGGGTGTTTCTCATTTTGGCCCCCCCAGCCCCGGACCGCGCGCACGAATCTCCTTCCGTGTTTCTCCCGCGCGGCCTGACAACCGAAGACTCACCGGGGCGCGGGGGCCGTTTTCTGCTACCATGCGGGCGACCGATAGAACCATGACCGGCAAGAACGGACACAACGGCAGCCCCCGCAAGGGGAAAGGGCGCAAGAAGGCGAAGCCACCCATTCTGGAGGATTCTGGCAGAGACGAGAACGGCCGGTTCGTCGATGGACACGTGGGAATCGGGGGCCGGCCAAGGCGCATCGACCTGATGAGCGCAGCCCGCGACCTCGCGAAAGAACTCAAGATCGACCTCAACAAGGCACTCGCGGCAGCCACCCTCACCATGCTCGACAAGGCGGAGAAGGACGGCGACGTCAACGCCTACAAGGCCGTGGCCGACAGACTCGCCGGACCCGTGAAGCAGGAACTGGACCTGACCTCAGACAACACCCACCGCGCAGCACCAGAAGTCCCCACAGGCGAGAAACTCACCGAGTGGGTCGACCGGCTGGGTAGCATCGCTCGGAATGGCGACGATGGATAGCGACCTTCTGACCGATGTGCACGCACTCCTCGCCGGGTCCAAGAGGGGTCACCACCAGTGCGACGACAGCTACTACTCATGCCCGAAGTCTCCAGACGGGCCGTGGGACGCTGACTACGACACGGACTGTGACTGTGGTGCGGACGAGTGGAACACCCAGGTGGAGGCACTGCTGTCACGATGGCCGACACAGCAGCTGAAGCCCTAGACGCCATCTGCCCGGGCATCGTCGGTAACCCGTGGCTAGGCGGACACTGGCCCCACCCCCAGCAATACGACTTCCTCCAACGCTCGCTCGAGGGGTCCATCAGCCTCGACCCGGACGACGTCTACGAGGCGCTCTTCGGTGGAGCTGCCGGGGGGGGCAAGTCGGACGCGGTCCTCATGGCCGCCGGCCAGATGGCGTGGCTCTACCCCGGCTCGTCCTCGGTGCTCATCCGGCGCACCATGCCAGAGCTCACGAAGCCTGGCGCCCTGCTCAACCGCGCGCTCAAGTGGTGGACCGAAGACCTCGGTATCAAGTGGAGCGAGAAGCGCGGGATGTTCGCGTTCCCCAACGGCTCCCAGGTGCAGGTGGGCTACCACCATCACCCCAAGCATGACGCCCAATACCAGGGCGGTGAGTATCAACTGGTCATCTTCGATGAGCTCACCTACTTCCCCACGAACGAGGCGTGGCTACACCTCCGCTCCCGCATGAGACGCCCCGAGGGCAGCGCGTGGCCCCTACGCCTTTTGTCCACCAGCAACCCCGGCGGCCCGGGTCACGTGTGGGTCAAGAACCGCTTCGTCGGTGGCTCGGACCCCATCACCGGTGAGGCGATCGCCCCGGCCTACCCCTACTTCCCGTCCAGGCTCGACGACAACCCATCCCTGGACCGCAGAGCCTACGCGCGCACGCTCGAGCATCTCCTACCCGCCAGGCGCGACCAACTCCTCCACGGCGACTGGGACGCCAAAGACCCCGGCGACTACTTCCGCGCCGAGTGGTTCGGCCCCCTGCTCGACCCCGACAAGGACAAGTGGCCCGCCGGCGACTGCATCCGGGTCCGCTCCTGGGACTTGGCGGCATCCGAGAAGGAGAGCGCGTCCGAGACCGCTGGCGTCCTCATGGCTCGCCACTCCCGCGGGGTGCGCGCCGTGGAGCACTGCATCAGCTTCCGCCTCACCCCCGGCGCCAGGGACGGCAGGATCGTCCAGGTGGCCCAGGCTGACGGGCCCACCGTAGTGCAGTATCTCGAGGTGGAGCCCGGTAGCGGGGGCATCGCGCAGGTGCTGGGGCTCGAGGAGAAGCTCAAGGCGGCCGGGTGTCGCGTGGTCTACGCTCGCCCGAAGATGGAGATGAGCCGCAGCGAGGCCGAACGGCTGGCGGTGAACCCCGAGCACGCCAAGGGCAAGGTGGGCAGGGCTATCCCCGTCTCCACGTGCCTGTATCGGGGCCACGTTCAGCGTGGAGAGTGCCCGGACACCGGAGACCCATGGTGGGGCGTCGACCGCGGCAAGGCCACCACGAGCCAATCCGACGGCATCAGGCTGTTCGCCGGGGCGTGGACTCAGGCATACCTCGACGACATGGAACCCTTCCCGGTGATGCTGGAGGGCAACAGCCAGAAGATCGTGCGCGCGGACAAGACCGACGCCACCACCGGGGCGTGGTCCTACACCGAGGCGCACAAGCCCGGGGGTAACCGTGCTGGGCGTGAGATCAAGCCGCACACTCCCGCCGAGCTCCAGAACGTGCACCCCGCCGACCGGCCTGACGTGTCATCGAAGAGCCGGGACCGTGGTGGGCACTGGCGCCCGTAGCAAAAAAGTGCTAGCGCCGCGTGGGGGGTGTCGATAGGGTGGGCGGGCATGCAACTAGGCGACCTGCGTGGGTGGATGGCTGGGCACGACGCGGTCGTGGTGGGCTGCGGGCCGTCGGGGATCACAGATGCCACCCACCGGGGGCACGCGCTCAAGTATGAGTATGCGGAGCACTGGACCATCGGCTGCAACCGAGCCGTCCAGTTCTGCGACCCCGACTTCGCCGTCTGCATCGAACCCTTCCGCGACCCCATCTGGCCCATCATGCGCGAGGCGTCCCCGCTCGCCGTCCTCGCCCACATCCACCTAGACCGGCGCGGCAAGTCACCCCACCCGCGCATCGTCAAGATGTCAGGCAAGGACGTTCTCCGGTGGATCAGCGACAAGCCCGCAGACCTCCCGAACGTCAGCGGTAGCCACCCGCTCATCGTGGGGCAGTCACCGTTCTTCGGCCTCGCGTTCGCGGTGATGATGGGGTTTGAAACCATCGGTCTGATCGGTGTGGACCTGACACCCGACCGCTACCCTGACGCGAAGCCATCGAACAACGGCTACGGCAAACTGAACACGATCGCGAAGCACATGGGCTCGCGCATCATCAACCTGAACCCTGAATCACGGCTGCGGGCTTTCGAGTTCGGCGGCTGGGAGGAGATACGGACGAAATGAGTGAGATGACAGAGGCGGTTGACGCGATGGCTGTAGCGATGGACGCAACCATGAAGGCGATGTTTTCCGGGCTGACAGAGTCCTACGAGCAGATAGTCTCCTTCCTCATCGAGAAGGGAGTGACCCCGGAGTCAGCGGCGACAATCGCAGCGGCGCTACTGGCGACGAAGCCAAGCGAGTTCGCTGCGAACATGAAAGCGGCGGCGGGGACCATATGAAGTTCCACGACCTACACCTATGGCACCGGGGCTCGGACTGCGTCGTCGTGGGCGGGGGGCCTAGTGCTGCGACCGGTTGGCTGACCCGGTGGACCATCGGGTGCAACCGCGCAGCGACCACGACCGACGCCGACTACGCCATAGCCATCGACGCCTACGATGACCCCGTCTGGGAGGAGATGAAACCCTACACCGCTCCCGTCTACTTCACCGGACGCGACCCCGAGACGTGCCCTGCACCTCGAGCGGTCCAGATTGGCAACTTCCCCGAGGCGGAGGAGATGCAACTCAGGCGCGATGGGGTGCAACTGCTCCACGTGCCGCCGCAGTTCATCCCTCAGTGCCCGTTCTACGCCATCGCGGTCGCGGCCTACCTGGGCTTCGAGACGATCGGAGTCATCGGCGTGGACCTCACCGAAGACCGCTGGCCCGAAGTGGACGGCATCAACACCACCTACGAGATGATGGTGGACACGTGCCGAAAGCAGGGTTCGCGAGTCATCAACCTCAACCCCGAGTCGCGGTGCACTGGCATCCCGGCGGGGGAGTGGGATGAGGTGCGGGAGAAGTGAGGTCTATTCACACCACGGAAGACGGGGAGTATGTGATATCTGCTCAACCGGGAACATGGATATGGAGCGTGCACGGAGAACCTAACGCAGCGAAGCGATACGCTGGGCGAGTCCCAGTGATTGGTTGGCTTGTGCAGACGACGAGCGAAGGGACTGATGGGGACTGGACGACGCGCCGATACTTGACGGAAGCGGTCACCGCAGGAGGGCGTGGCACCCAGCGCTGTCAAGACCTCTACTCCACATTCATCGAAATGCCTGACGGACTCTGCTACTCGGGTGGAGATGACGAGTTGCATCTCAACGTCGCCGAAGCACTGACTTCCTACCACTGCGAGTGGCCCGAACATCTACCGAGAAAGACCCCATGAAAGTCCTATGGATCTGCGGGCGCCCCGGCTCGGGCAAGACGACGTTGCTGCGGGCGCTGCAAAAGCTGCGGCCTGAGCTGGCGTGCTTCGATGCGGATGAGGTGCGGGCGTCATGCGTCGACCTCGGCTACACCGACCAAGCGAGGTGGACGAACATCATCCTCCTTGCGAGGCTCGCGCGGACAGCAGCGGAAGCGGGTAGGTGCGCCGTGGTGGCGGCGGTGACACCGACGAACAACTTGCGGACCCTTGCCCGGGAGCGCTGCGGCGTCGACTTCCACCTGATCCACATGACGGGGCGGGCGCGCGAGCTCTGGGAGGGGTCGACCTACGCGGAGCCGGACAACGCCCACGAGATCGTGAACGACAGCGATGACCACCTTGCCGCGGTCGCGTCCAGCGTAGTCGGCCACTACCTCTCCCAGCCATCCCGCCAGCTATTCATCGGGCGCTGGCAACCCTTCCACGACGGGCACAAGACCATCATCCTCGAAGCGCTCGCCAACGGTCCCGTCGCGGTAGGCGTCCGCCAGACGTGCATCAGCGAGAGCGACCCCTACGACGCGCACGCTCGGGTCCGCATGGTCCGCGAGTGGGCAGCCGAGCACGGCCACGACGTCGAGCCGTTCATCATGCCCGACATCAACTCCATCCACATCGGGCGCGACGTGGGCTACGACGTGGTGCAACACGGCGAGGTGCCGGGGGTGTCGGGGACGGCGCTGCGGAAGAAGATGTGAAGCGCCTCATCTACCAAGTCTACGTCGGACCCCGCAGCAAGCTCTACGACTTCTGCACCGCCTCAGTCGCCGACTACGCAGACGCCCACTCCTGCGACTACACGCTCCAGACCGAACCCATCCTCCGCATCAAGCCCGACCCCAAGACATCGAACCGCAGCGAGGGGGCATCACGACTCGGCTACCTGCCGATCTTCGAGAAGGAGAACGCGCTCGCATTCCTCGGGGAGTATGACCAGGTGGCGGTGATCGACGCTGACGTGTGGGCTAGGCCGGGGGCGCCGTGTGTGTTTGAGGAGATTGGGGACGCTGACTTCGCGGGGGTGCGCGAGTGTGCCATGCCGGTGACGCACAAGTATCTGTCCAAGATCCGCGACTACTCGCGGAGACAATATGGGTCGCTGGGGATGCCCGAAATCTCTGCCCCGCTCGGCATCGCGTTCTACAACATGGGCGTCATGGTGATGAACGCCAGCCTTCGCGCGTCAATGCATGGGCAGACCCCGGCGGAGTTCATCGCACGGGCAGAGTTCAAGCGGTTTGTGGACGGCCTCGGCGCGTGGAAGTGGAGCACCGACCAGACGCTACTCAACTGGTGGATCTGGGCCGAGTGCATCGACGACCGCAACATCAACTGGAAGTGGAACGCCCTCTACGGCGCCCTGCTCCCCGGCATGGTCGAGCAGGCACACTTCGTCCACTTCTTCCTCCGCGACCACCTACCCGAACGAGGCGAGAACGTCGCCGAGCTGGTGAAACACCTATGAACAAGACCGAAGCCAACTGGTGTTGGAACGAACTCCAGAACATCCGACGCGGGACCGTCACCTACTGGGGGGTGATGACCAAGAAGCTGCCCCTGGATATGTGGATCTTCCAGGAGATCGTCGCCGAGCGAAAGCCCGAGGTGATCGTCGAGGTGGGCAACCTGCACGGGGGATCCACACTGTTCCTCGCCCACCTCCTCGACGTCATCGGGAAGGGCGAAGTCGTCGCAGCGGACATCGACCACGACCGATACAAGGCGCCGGCACACCCGAGGATCACCAAGATGACCGGGGACATCGCCGACAGCCGCCTCGTCGACAGCATCAAGACCATCGTGGGCGGTCGCTCGTGCATGGTCATCCACGACGCGCAGCACAGCTGGAAGTTCGCGCTCCGCGACCTCGAGAACCTTCACGGCCTCGTGACGAAGGGGCAATACTTCGTCATGGAGGACGGCGTCATTGACGAGTGGAAGCCAGGCACAGGGCCGCGAACGGCCATCAAGAAGTTCTTGCCGAAGCACCCAGAGTTCCGCGTGGACGCATCGCGAGAACGCTACGGGATGACGTGGAATCCCATGGGCTACCTGGAGCGCGTGCGGTGAGGGGGATCATCCTCCAGCACTGGGACGGCACGCTGACGGACGTCGAGATCGCGTCATCCGAGAACATCCGGCGGTATGCCGAGTCCATCGGAGGCTCCTACCAGATGATCCGCGGCAAGCCGTTCAGCGACAGGCTCAACGCTCCATGTCAGAAGCTCATCATGCTCGCCGAGGAGTGGGACACATTCGACGTCGTGGTTATGCTCGACGCGGATATGTTCGCGCCCAAGGGGATGACCGAGAACGTCTTCAACCTGGCGGGCGTGGGCTACCACCAGCAGACGGCCCGGGCGCGCATCCGCCGCAAGCTGCCCAACCTCATCGTGGACGGCGTGCCGTTCTGGGGGGGGGCCATCT
>Ga0255047_10003398_pt1 | contig 9997 bp, 20 predicted proteins | sample JV7_2_1_MG_FD_183640 | JGI IMG/M metagenome (GOLD analysis project Ga0255047, IMG submission 183640) | Seawater microbial communities from Jervis Inlet, British Columbia, Canada - JV7_2_1 | ecosystem: Environmental > Aquatic > Marine > Inlet | place: Canada: British Columbia | collected 2016-10-06 | reverse complement strand
GGAGGCATTCATGCGATTACGAAGGTGAGAATATAGAGGAGGCAGTGATGAGCATGACAGCGGCGGAGATGAGGGAGCATGTACAAGACATGCTTGATATGGACGAGGACGATTGCAGCCTGAGGGTCTATCTAATCCAAGTCAGCAGGGAGCCAGACAGCCCTGAGGTTTACAGGTATGCGGTTGAGCGGGTAGATTTCATCCCCCCTCCTGATGACCTGGGTGAGCGGTGGGAGTATCAGGCCGAAGCAGCCATATACCTGCATGAGATATACACGCATTTTGGCGAATTGGACAATAGGAAGCTGGGCGACAGTTTTGACTGGCTGTGTTGGCCCTGGGATTAAAGGAGAAAATGATGGATGAGACCACTGCCCCAGTTGACGGAAACGCATTTACATATGAGGAAGAACCCACCATCACGCTTGACGCATTGCGGGAGGCCTTTATTACGCTGGAGCGAATCAACGATTTGGAGGTTGGCTGCCCAGTGCTCAAGGCCAACATCTTGAGCGTTGAGAGTGACATCATGGCCATCGTTCGCGGTGAGATATGGTTGGAGGGTGATGAGGTGCTTTTTATTGGGGATTGCCCCGAGGAATGGTAATGACTTTCATTTGTACGGTGTGCCAGGGCGTGACTGATGATTGGTTCGAGTATTGGGCCAAGCCCGCAGGGGCAGTGGCCGAGAAATGGTATCCGGTTTGTCCGACCTGTGACAAGGACTTTGAACACGCAGCCCAAGTGGTAGCAGCAGCAGCAGATCGGGCGGAACGACGAAGGATAGGAGGGTCAAATGGTAGGGCAAATTGAGACGATGGAAATGGTGCTGGGCATCGCGGTGCTGGGCATTGGTGAGCGCTATGTGGTGGAGTATCCCGATGGAACGTTTGCCTATTATGATGACCTTGAGTCGGCCAGGGATGCAATCCACGATTATGTGAGCGAGGCGTACAACGCGCTATTCGGAGGTGAATAATATGGCAGCGGGTTATCTGAGCAAGCCAGGGGCTAAGTATGGGCCATGCGAGAGGGGTTGTCTGCACACTGATTGTGCTGGATTGCGACGTATGGCGAACAGTATTTGCGGTCTATGCGGCCAGCCCATTGGATACGAGGTGAGAATCTACAATGAAGGCGAGCCTGGGAAGGATGACAATCTAGCCCACGCGGTTTGCCTGGAGGAAAAGTACGGATGACTGACAGGGAGGAGAAAGCAATGAGGAAACTGCATGAGCAACGACTAGCGGGAGATTTCATCCGCCTGCATTGCAAGGGCATGAGGGTGACGGCACAGGAGGGCCAGGAGGAGATGCTGAAATATTGGGGCGTGAGCGTGGACTGGCACGAGTTTGTCACCGTCTTGGGCGATATGAGGTCCGTAGGAGACGCCGAACGAGTTGCCCTGACAAGCTCTCGTCAGGTTATCTATCGAATCAAGTGATCGGCAATTAGCCGAACATGTGGAGGCAATCACCAAATGTGGAGCAAGAAACCGAAGCAAACAATACTCCATCTGAAGAAGCACACAAAGGAAAAGCCGCGCAAGTGCCCAATATGCGGATGCGAGAGGATGGCGAGAACTGTCGGCGTGGATGGGTACGCCGCTCGGGCCTGCCCCAATTGTGGCCTTGAGCTTCATTACGATGTGTGCGACTGTTGAGCACCAAGCTATTGGCCAGGTGGAGGCCTGGCCAATGGTTTGCTGGTCATTGTGGGCAGCAATTAGCCGAGCATGTGGAGGATAAAATGAGCGGCACGTATTATCTGGTTGGAATTGACGGAACGTTGGTTGACGGTTTTGAGAGTAGAGTGATCAAGCCAGAGGCGCTGGCCTGGCTGCGAACGCTGGGTCCTGATGATGAGGTTGCCCTTGTGACCAATTGCGGTGGGGTAGGTCTCCGCTTGTGGATGGAACAGGGCCAAGGCTGGGGTGAGCCTGCTAAGTACCCGACTGAGATGGAGGCCACAAATCGGGTGCATGACATCGCCCAGGAGGTGCTAAGCGTGGCCCAGCATGTGCAGGTGGTTGCCAGTTTCTTTGCTTTCCGCTTCCAGAATAAGAGGGGGACCTGGGGACCCATCCCAGACGATGTGACAGTGCAGTCTACGCCCCAGTGGAGCGATGCCTGGCGCTTGCCGATGCCTGGCATGATCTATGCTGCTTTGGATGCGAATATGGGCAAGACAGCAGCCGACACCGTTTTTGTGGGGTCCTGGCCTAATGAGAGAAGGGCAGCCGAAGAGGCTCGGGTGCAGTTTGCTGATTCCGTGGCCTTGTTTGCTGAGGCGAGCGCTGAAGAGGAACAGGTGCCCAGTGGCCCTGCGGAGTTTGGAGGAGATGAGCCAGACATGCCGGACACCACCATCGTGGTGTCCGGCAATGGCAGCCTGGGCAATGGCAATGGTAATGGAGGGCCGAAATCCCAGATCCGACAATTGGTTGATGAGGCCGAGGTGTATCACCGTCTCAGCGATGACAGGCGAGCATTGCCTGGCGAGTTGACGATGAATCAGCAGGGAGAAATTGAGCACAGGGGCACGGCATTTGAGCCAACGGATTGGGCACTGGCCCAGGTTGCTGGCCGATTGGCCATCCCACCCCAGTACCTAAAACGATGCCCCAGCGAGTTGCAGGCCACGAACGTCAATCACTGGCTTGCCCAGCAAGATTGGGATAAGCGTTACCTGTTGCGCGGCTATGATGGCGGATTGCGAGCCTTTATGAGCAACCAATACAAGCCTATCTCAAATCATTCAGTTCTTGAGGCAGTGGCCAACACGTTGGAGGCCTCTGATTATGATGGAGAGGCACGCATTGTACGTCCCTTTGTGGGGGCCGACGCTCTGTTCCTGCGGGTTATAGTGGCTGCCAAGCACTTGCCCAATAATCCAGACGGCAATTATGGGGTCGGGTTTTTTGTCAAAAACGGCGAGATTGGCAATTACAAGGCCGAGGTCGCTGCCATAGTCCAGCGGAATAGCTGCGACAACAGCATTATTTCTGCTATTGGTGGTTGGTCTCATCAGCATCGCTGGGTTTCTGAGGCCTGGCTACGAGCCACGATAGCCGAAAAGATTGCCCTCGCACTGCCCATTGCTGCCAAGACGGTCGACCAAATCGTTGAGGCTGAAGCTGTGAATATCCCCAAGTTGTCTGATGTCATCACCAAACTAGTCAAACAGCAGAACTTGAGCGAGGATGTTGAACATCAGATCAGGGTGGGCACTGAGAAGGCGAACACCAGGATGGGCCTGGTGAACGGCCTAAGCTATGCAGCCCATGCCACTGATGGCATTACACCTGATGAGGCGACCACGCTGGAGGAATTGTCCGGTAAGGTGCTGGCTGCGAAGCTGTTCGGCAGTGTTGGCGAGCGGCGGGTAGCTGTGCCTGTTCGGTAGGTGTTGGTTCAGGGGGAGCCACAATCAAACGGAGGAACTGATGAGCAACGATGATGGAAAGACGGTTGAGTTTCTTGGAAATTCGATACGAAGGGCGCTTAGATGGCTGCAACGAAGTATAGCCAAGGACATGGCTCGCCCCTCATTGACACTGGCCCAAGGTGCCAGAGATGCAGATGGAGACATCATCCTGATGTCATCCGATGGCTTTTCACTTCGGGTGATAAGGCCATCTGGTGTCAAAACGTATGAATGGGCAGACGGCAAGCGCCTGGACTTTGGTGCGAGCCTGATGCCTGTCAAGGGCGGGTATTATGTGGTTGAGGAGGGCCATGCTGCACAGGATTTTCCGAGTTTTGAGGACGTTATGCCGCACCTGGAGGATCTTAACGTCAAGCTAGTGACGGTCAAGTTGGACGTGCAGATGATGGCACAAATGCTCAACGGGCTGGATGATGAGTTTGAACTGTCGATCTACATGCGACGGATACATTGGAACCAAATGCGAGAGCTTACCTTGCCCCCCCTTGATCTGGTGATGAGTGAGCCGATTGAAGTCACAGGAACCATCAAGCAAGCCGATGCTGACGCATATGGGCTGCTTATGCCCAAGATATACCCACGAGGCAGTAAGCGCCCAACACCCTGGCGACCAGTGTTTGCGGCTGGCAGGGATGATGACGAGGAGTTGGCAGACGTTGATGAGACGCATGACGATGCGAGTGGTCGTGCACAATAGAGGAGGCAACATGAACCGAGAGGGTTATTCAGACAACCACACAGGGCCAGGGGCCAGAGGCAAAATCGTATGCGTCCAAATCGGGGTGCACAGGTGGAAACATGGCCATCTATACGATGTGGACATTATTCGTACCAGCGCCAACCCTGACGCGGATTATGCAGTGAGCCACTTTTCCACCCGAGACCATGCGGAGGGAGAACGGCTGCTGAAGAAGGGTAGGCACATGCAATGCATATTGGCGAAGCAAATCAGAGAGCGAGAGGAGGCAGAAGATGTTTCAAAAAGCAGTTAAATACGAGGCCAAGTTGAGGCTGGCAATCGCTGGCCCAAGCGGGGCGGGTAAGACCTACACGGCATTGGCAGTGGCAACCTCGCTGGGCAGTAGGGTTGCATTGGTTGACACCGAGCATGGCAGTGCCAGCAAATATGCCGATTTGTTTGACTTTGACGTGATGGAACTGGCTCCACCCTTCCACCCTGACAGGTTCGGGGATGCGATCAGCATGGCTGCTGATGAGGGGTACGATGTCGTGGTGTTGGATAGCGTATCCCATGCCTGGAACGGAACAGGGGGCGCATTAGAACTGGTTGACGAGATTGCAATCAAGTACAAGGGCAACACATATGCCGCTTGGAGCGAGGTCACGCCGATTCACAATCGGCTAATTGAGGCAATAGTGGGGGCACCACTTCATGTGATCGTGACGATGCGTAGCAAGTCCAACTACATCCTGGTTGAAAAACGAGGCAAGCAAATGCCTGAGAAGGTGGGCATGGCCCCCATCCAGCGGGAGGGTTTTGAATACGAGTTTGACGTTTTTTTGGTGATGGATGTGGAGAATAATGCCATTGTGGACAAAACACGATGCAAGCCCTTGACAGGCAAGGTGTTCGCCAAGCCTGGCGGCGATCTCGCTGACATCCTCAAGGATTGGCTGGTAGGTGTGGACCCTGGCCAGATGGCCCTGGACGCCACTGATCTTGACGACTTTGCCAATGCAGCCTGGCGTATAGATGGTGTGCGACTTGGTTTTGACTCCCCGCTAAGGCTGTCTGATTGGGTCCAGTATGTGAGTACTGGTGATGGATATGATGCAGGGCACAATGCTGATTATTTGACCGTGTTGTCCACCTATTGCAGCCAGATTGCCGATGGTATTCTACCATCCCAGGCGGCACCTAAGGCACTTGAGACGATGGCCGACCTATGGTCGTCAGCCTCAGTGACCATTGGCACGGTTGCCCCTGAGGAGGAGCCAGGAGGAAATGATGGCACGGGATAGAAACGTGACACAGAAGGATATGGAAGCACACATCGAAATGGTGTTGAGTCGGTTGGTTGACGAGGCTTTGGAGGGTGGGAGCGATGTATCCATTCAGATGGAGCATATTCGCGTTTTGCTCACCCACCTCGGACTCGCGTGGATTGGGTATCTGGAACTGCAAGCGGAAGAGGAGGAAGGAAAATGAGACGAGGTGCAATGGTAATGGTGCGACAGGATGATGAGGATTCAGCCCTGGCTGGTATGCACGGCGAGGTGCGAGAGGTGGATTTCTCGGCACCCAGGCCAATGGTGCGAGTGAGGCTGCCCCTCTACCCTTGGCGATTCTGGATTCCGAGGGAAAGACTTGAGGAGGTGAAGCGATGATGGTAAGAACGATGGGTGGATTGATCTATGTGGGGCAGGCGTCTATTGTGCCTGCTCGGGGCACGGCGATTTCTGGCAAGGCAGGGCCGACCATCTTCATCATGAGACCGGGGGAGCGACCCAGCGAGTCGCTTGGTTTGTTCAAGGATGAGACGAACAGGGACGTTGCCTACGAAGATATATGGGTTGGGCTGAAGCATAGAGCGCCATATGTGGACGTGCGAGATTTCCAGGTTGAGGAGGTGGGCGATGCCACTGCTGAAACGATATCGGATTAAGACGAATCAAGGCTATTGGTTCACGGTGGGATCTGCTCATCGTCAATACGGACGAATCAACGGCGACCCCATTCACGGCAGGGTGTTGTGCATTCGACATGCGGAGCGGGTGCTAGACACCCTGACCAAGCACGCCGAGGATGTTGAGGCGGAACTGGAGGAATTCCCAGGCCACGCCAAATGTGCCGAGTGTGCGAGGGAGGCATTGTGATGAGGAAGATCACAACGATCGCAACGATAATTTTGCTTCTGGTAATTATCGTTCTGGTGCGATTGCCCAGGGAAGAAACAGTTAATATTCCAGGCATTGGCCAGGTAGCAAAAACGCCTTCCGAGGAACGCGAATTCTGGCGTAAGGTTTACGGAGGTGACGAATGAAAGGCGAGAACCATCTAAGCCTGCGAGTCAGGCTGACGATGATTGCCATCAAGACGCCCATCATCCTGATCACGGCCCTGCTGTTGGCTTATGGTCCCAGGCTGGTTGGCTCTGACTGGTCAATTGTCAGTGAAGGATACGAGACGAGGTTCGTCATCGTCTGGAGTTTGGCGGTGGTGTTGTGGACCGAGTTCGGCGTGCTTATTGTCGAACTGGTCAAGAAATGGAGGCGAGACGGTTATGGTAGCAGATAGGCAACTACATCAAGCACGAGTACCTACGGGTATCCTGCTGCTAATTGCTGGCATCTTTCTGGCCCTGGGCATCCTGGGCGTAACAAACAAGGTCCGGCAAACGACGCATTCTACTGCCAGACATGGGGTGGAGGTGGGCCAGATCCACGATTGTCTGGAGGAGCGAGGCCCAGATCTGACTTGGCAAAACAAGTCGCCCAAACGCCCGAACGTGTTCTACCTGGCCTGCGAGGTTGAGCCAGACGACTGGGGCTTGATGATTGCAGAACGGACCAGCAAGGGCTGGCGAGAGATTACGACATTCAGGCCCAAGGGGGGCACCTGGGCGGAGCTATGGGAGTATATGACTGCAAGAGGCAACTGGGTGCCCTAGTGTTATGCGAAATGAGACAGAACAAATGAGAACATGGTCCCGAATCCCGGCGTTTGGCTAGGGTTCGGGGCCTTTTTTGCGTTTCTTCGTGTAGTATCAGCCATGTTGCCGTACTGGCAACGCCCATCATGTACACTGCGACCCCCCTGATCCGTGATGGATCAGGGGGGCTTTTTTGCGTTTGGGCGTCGTTGTGTGGTAGGATGGTGCTGTGACCCGAGACTTTATGATCAGTCTCAACCGACATAACCTCATCCTAGCAACCCTCGCAATCTTGACGATCCTGTTCCTGGCTGCCGCATGTGCTGTGTGGTGCGTGCCATGACGCACACAATTTCCAACCCCGTATACGCCCTGCAAGACGCCCTGGCCACGCTGGTTGCTGTTTTGCGGGCCGTTTGCCCATTACAGCCGTGTTTATGCCCGTATAGCACCTACTCTCCGGTAGGGCGTCATAGAGACGGCGACACAATAATTGGAGGTGTCAATGACTGAAGAGATCAATATCAGCGACTTAACTCCAGATCAAAGCAACGCCAACCTGGGCACTGAGCGAGGTCGTTACATGCTGGAGGCCAGCCTGGAACAGAACGGGTTGGGTCGTTCCATCCTGATAGACAAGAACGGCCACATTATCGCAGGTAACAAAACAGCAGAAGTGGCTGGCGAGTTGGGCCTGGAGGACGTGCTGGTCGTTCGTACCAAGGGTGACAAGCTAGTTGCCGTCATGCGAGAGGATATAGATCTGGACACTGAAGAGGGCAGGCGACTGGCCTATGCTGACAACAGGGCTGGCGAGGTTAATCTTGAGTTTGACCCTGATCAGATAGCAAGGGACCTGGGCGAGGGGATGGATCTGTCGGACATGTGGCAAGAATGGGAACTGGAGGATCTACTGGCTGGTATTGAGATTGACCTGGACTTTGCAGAAGGGGATGATGGATTCTCGGAAGGGACCCAGTTTAGCGATACGATAAGGGTCTCCTTTACAATGCCCAGGGACACCCTGGGCGATATCAAGGGGGCGCTTGATGAGATCCTTGAGGGCATAGGGATAAGCTATACGGTTCAGTCAGCATGATCATTTTAGTGCAACCAATGTACTCCAAGCCCGAACTTAATGCGGATAGCAATTATGTGGTCTATTCGTCCTTGATCAGGGCAATGCATAAGCACAAGCCCCACTGGCACTGGGTGGTCGTCTTCCCCGATCGCGCATCCGGATTCAAATACGAGGACGATGGGTTCTTCCGACTGCCCAACGTGACCCGACTGCCCCAACGAATAGCCAAGAGGAAATTCGGCAACGCCGTGTCCTACAATGCGGCATGGTTCGATAAGCTGTTCAAGACACATGGATTTCACGCCGTGTGGTGCAACCTTGTCGAAACAGCCGGGGCGCTAAGGGAAGCGGGCGTCACAACCAACGAGAGACCCGCCAAGCCAGGAGTCGTGGCAGCACACAATTACACTATCCATGAGACCTTGCCGTACGGCTTTGAGCGCATGGCCTATGTTGCCTACTTGCAAGTAGCCGGGGCGTTGTTTGCCGAGGCTAACGTGTTCAATTCTGAATGGTGCAAAGAAATGCTGTTTGACAACGCCAGGCGATGGTTACGCCCTGCTCACGTGGAGGCTATAGAGGCCAAGAGCCACATGATCAACTATGGCACCTTGCCCCCTGGCCTGGCCTACCATGACACTGGCAATAAGGTGCCAGTCATTGCCTACAATCATAGGCTCCAACTATACAAGAACTGGCACACGACATTCGCTCTGTTTGATAAGCTCAACGCTGCCGGGCATAGGTTCAGGGTCCAGTATATGGCCAACACTACCGACAAAGTGGCATTCATGCACGAACGACCATATGTGGATGTGGTGCTCACCAGAACGCACGCTGAGTACCTGGACGCACTGAAGGGGTGCGACCTGAACGTCATCAACAGTCAGCACGAGACGTTCTGCATTGCAGCCATTGAGTCAATGGCATACGGGCAGCCGTTGCTGGCCCCCAACTCAGTGACCTTCCCTGAGATCACTGGGGCAAGCAAGGGGAACGGCTATCCGTTCCTGTTTGCCTCTTTGCAGCAACAGGAGGAAATGCTCATCAAGTTGCTGAAGGATGGCAAGGCCAGGCGACAATGGGGCAGGGTGGTATCGCAACATGTCACGGAATTGTATAACTCAGACCTATGGGCCAGCAAGTATGCTGCCCTATTCCAACAGGTTGGCAGTGCCCAAACGGGGGTCAAGCAAGACGCTAAGGAGTTCGTTGATGAGACCCTGGACGCTAACAGGGGCCAGGACATCCAGACTCTACTGAGTAAGGTGCGAGGGGTGAAGGTGAATGGGCGCATCCCCTTTGGCAGCCAATCCATGACGCCCACCAAGCTGATCAGGCTGGCCGAGGAACTGGGCTACACTGTAACGATGGCCAGAGGAAAGCAGGCTGTCATATGATGACATGTTTGTTAGTAGCCTCTGGCTGGTTTCTGTCCGGGCCATCGCCTTGGATAGACGGGGTATTGTGACGGTATGCCCCATGCCCCGGCAAAAGCGTGTAGCCAACCAGGATGCCCTTCTCTGGCGCGAAGTGGGGCATGGTGTGATGAGCACAAGCGAGAGATGGAAACAGGGCGTCAGACCACGGCCCAGCGTGGCTATGGGGGACGATGGCAAAGGATCAGACGCATGGTTCTGAAGCGAGAGCCATTGTGCCGAGACTGCAAGGGTAGGGGTACTACCACCATCGCCAAAGAAGTGCACCACATTACACCCTTGCGACTGGGGGGGCGTAACACTTATGAGAACTTGGAACCGTTATGCAAGTCCTGCCATTCACGACGTACTATGGATGAGCGGCTGGGGCGAGGGTAGGGGGTATGCGAATCTCTATAGGTCGTCGTCTCCCTGAC
>Ga0255047_10003397_pt1 | contig 10000 bp, 15 predicted proteins | sample JV7_2_1_MG_FD_183640 | JGI IMG/M metagenome (GOLD analysis project Ga0255047, IMG submission 183640) | Seawater microbial communities from Jervis Inlet, British Columbia, Canada - JV7_2_1 | ecosystem: Environmental > Aquatic > Marine > Inlet | place: Canada: British Columbia | collected 2016-10-06 | reverse complement strand
ATTCGCCGGCCAAACAAGACCAAACCATATTCTGGTTAGCCGAGGACGACACGGTAAGACGGTTAGAAGGGTTAACCCCGATGCGAGTCTCTACGCACGGCATTGAGCAGATACTTGGTGGTCTGGATTTGAATTCTGCTATCGGCGGCGCCTACTCGATGGAGGGTCATCTGTTTTATGCATTGCACGTTGACGCTAGAACTTTTCTTTATGATGTCACGACTCAGATGTGGCACGAGAGAATCACGATTGATAAAGCCGGTTGGGATATAAGATTTTTTGCGAATGTCTACGACAAGATAATTGTCGGTGATTACAATTCCAACAGACTAGGGTATCTCGACTTCGACACCTATGACGAGTTCGGTTCCATACAAGTCATGTCGTGGACATATCAGCCGGTTTACGCTGAAGGTATAACGGTATTTCACGACAAGTTAGAAATCATCATGAACACCGGTCACGGGCTTAATACCGGACAAGGTTCGGCGCCTGTAATCATGTTGGAATACTCAGACGATGGTGGAGAGACTTGGACCCATGCCCCGGATAAGAGTCTTGGAGCCATCGGTAGATTTGATGTCCGTGTTATCTGGTCTGGGCTGGGTTCTTCACGAGAAAGAGTATACCGTTGCTCTATATCTGATCCTATTAAGGTCGTTGTCACCGACACAATCCTGTCTGCTCGTGGCGGAAGGTTATGAGCATTCGAGGATTCGTAGCAATACCTGAAACACTCAGAGAGTGGGATTGGTGGATACGAACGATTCAAACTGAGTCAGAATTCACAGCTACATTGACCGGATACGCTGCAGGACCGACAGGGACTATGCAGTGGATTAAGACCGGTCGGCATATCACTTTATCTTTACTTGTTGCCATTACTGGAACGAGCAATGCAACAGCCATGACGATGACAGGATTACCGTTAGAGATTCAGCCGGCGAGTGCTAAACAAGCGATCGTGATGGTTCACGATGGTGGAGTGGAAAATATAGGTTTTGCTGCGATATCGGGCGGGACGATTACTTTCTCGATGGGAAGCCCATTCTCGGCAACGGGATTTACTGCTTCAGGAACGAAGGGTCTAAGCATAGGCTGGACGCTTCATTACATTTTGGATGATTAACGGGTAAGCATAATGGGAATCGAATCAGCAACTCAGATATTTGATATCAGCGAGTGGCGACGAGACTCGGACGGTAATTACACCAATATTGCCGGTCTGACTAATGTGCATGGAGGCACTCAGAGAGCAACTGCGGAGCAGATTCGCGGATTGCAGACCGTAGCGAATGGAATCGCTAATGGCACAGATTCGTTTGAGGATATTGCTGCCGCACAGAATGATTTCTATAACTGGGAGGATTCCGGGTTAGGGGATCATTATGCTGGTAAGGCAGGGGATATTGATAATCTTTCTCCCGCAGAGCAGAGAGCCGCGATGTATTCGCTCGTCTTCGCGCCTACTACGAGTAGAGGTGGTTGGGGCGGGATGAACAACTTTGAGCGCATTCTCGCTCTTGGTGGTTTAACTCTTGGTGGATTTGCCATTGCCGGCGCTTTAGGTGCTGGACCGTTAGCGGGTGCGATGGGAGGATCATCCTCTGCTGCCGCTGCACCAGCAACAAACGCTCTCGGTGCGCCGATAACCTCTACTGCAACCCCTATGACTACCAGTGGAGTTGCAGCATCGGATGCGTTGTTAGGGGTTGGTGGCACCGCAGTGCCAGGTGCTGTTGGCCCACCAGTTGCGTTAGCGAACGCTGGTGTACCCGGTGCTGTGGCTGGGGCTAACGTAGTCAACACTGGCGTTGGTGGTTCGGGCGCGGCCAACGTAGTTACCGATTACGGTGGTGAGGTCATGTCGCCCGGTGCGAATCAAGGCACAGACGTATACGGACAGCAAGGCACTGATGTATCTGGCGGTGGCCCTCCCGGTGGACCGACTGGTAACTATGTGCCGGGGGGCACTCAAGATTTTGATATGGGAGGAACACCGGGAGGGATAGAAGTTCCTGACGGTACAGGAACCGGTGTAGACCCAAATGCCGAGCCGTTCGGTCCACCGACGCCCGGTGGTGGTGTTCCCGGTAGTGCAGATGATGTGATGCCCCCAGGCGATACCGGCGGAATGCCTGACTGGTTGAACATGCCCGAGGACTGGGATGACTTTTTTGGAAGATACATCCTGCCCGGTATTCAAGGCTATCTTGACTATAACGCCCAAAGTGATGCCGCTGACGCTTATCTGGAATCGAATCAGCAATCGCTCGATGAGATTAAGCGCCAGTACGACCAAGACCGTGCTGACCTTGAACCGTGGCGTAATATTGGCTCACAAGCGATCAATACGCTGGGTGCTGAATCGGGTTACGGTCCTGACGGTCAGCCGATACCGACTGAGGATAGGCATTCGAGCTTCTACTCGTCACCGGGCTACGAGTGGCGACGAGGTGAGGGGCAGAGAGATATTGGTAATGCCTTTTCAGCGAGTGGTGGTGCGAAATCAGGTAATGCGCTCAAAGCGTTAACCGAGTGGAACCAGGGATTAGCATCCGAAGAGTACGGCAACTGGCGAGCAGGCGAAGAGAGGATGGCTGGTATTGGTCTTAACGCTACGAATACTGGCGTGATGGCTGGTCAGAACTCATCTTCCAATACTGCGAACTTGTTAGGCCAACGCGGTGATGCTCGAGTCTCAGGAATACTCGGTCGCTACGGTGCGCAGAACAGGACGATCAATAACTGGGCTGATAACTACTTTGCGAGGAACGGATAATGCCGGCACCACCGATGAATGCGCCTGAGTTCGCCGCACGACAACCTCACTTCAATATGTTGGATGCTCGATCGCGACGAGAACACGTTGAAGGTCAGAGGATCAACAACGCTCTCGGCCGAGTGACAGAGAAGTATGCAGATCAGAATGCTCAGATGGGTTTAGAGACTGGAGCTCAGAATCTCGAAGTCGGTAGGAGCAATCTAAAAGAAACGGCGATGAAGGCATTCGCGGGTGTTGGCTACAACATGAGCCAAGCCGATCCCCAGACTCAGGCGACATGGATGGAAGAGATTCGTCGCAACGGCATGATGAACAGCTATGCCCAGACGTTAGGCGTAGATATGGCGACTGCTACTCCTGAGACATTCATGTCGATCGTTACTCAGGCGCACGGTATTGCTAATACTGACTTACCGTCTGATGTTCGCAACGATATGTACTACAAGTCGTTATCTCCAGATCAACAAGCTAACTATCTGCAGCGTAGACGATCTGGTCAATTAACTTCGATTGGTGGTGGTGTTGATTATGTTCTACCCGGTGGCCCGGGACAGAGTGGTGGTGGGGTTCAGAATCTTTCGCCACCGCAAGCAGAATTTGATGCGGTACAGAATGTCTCTGCCGCACAAGACCGGGGTACATCTGGCGGTATAAATTTAACCCCGGCTCAACGAGCCGTGGATACGTCATTTGCGCCACAATATGCAGACTGGACTGCTGGGGGTGGATTTTCGTCAGTACAGAAGAATCTCGATCAGTTAAACACTTCTCTTGGGATACTCAGAACCGACGATTCAATCACAGGTGCCGGCAGAGGGGCGATGCCGGATTTTCTTAGGGCATTCACCAATCCCGGCGCGGTTAATGTTAAAGAAGAAATTACTGAAGTCGTGCAGAGAAACCTTCGGTTGATACTTGGGGCTCAGTTCACAGAGAGAGAGGGCGAGAGATTAATTGCTCGTGCGTATAACGATAGATTAGATGAGTCGATTAATGCCAGTAGAGTTCAACGATTGTTCACACAGATTCAAACTGCTGCGATGGCTAAAGATCAGGCCTCCCGCTATTACGAGGAGAACGGTACGCTTGTCGGATGGGAAGGATCGTTATGGGGGCATGAAGATTTTGATCCTCGAGATGTTGAGATTAACAATCCGGTATCTGTTTCTTCTGACGAGCAATTCAATAATCTTCCGGTGGGTACAATTTACTTTAATGCCGATGATCCAGAGCAAATCGCGAGAGAGAAACAATAATGCCGGATGACCGTTTTTCATCTCCCGTTGCCGAAAGGGCGAAAGCAGATAGGTTTTCTTCGCCGGCTATAGAGCCGCCAAAGCGCCGGCCGTTTGCTCAACAAGTAGCTAGAACAGCAGGGTTGACAGGTCGTGCTGTGGTCGAAGGGGTAACTGATCTGGCGTTGCCGTTGACTGCACCGTTAACGTATATGGCGAATCAGATTCCTGGCGTTAACTTGCAGAACACATCTGACGCTATGTCGAGTGCGCTAACGTCTGCTGGCGCACCCGTCCCTGAGAATGATTTGGAAAGAGGGGTTAACACGGCAGGACGATTTGTGTCTGGAGTTCTTGCTGGTGGTCCGATAAGTCGAATGGTAGCCGGGGCTGCTGGTGCGGTGCCAAAAGCACCACAAGCACCACCATCGCGTATGCCCAGCGGCCGTCCGGTAACACCACAAGGGGTTAACCCGTCCGGTACTTATGTCCCGCCTCCAGGGGGAAGTACCGGTGGAGCTATGCCGCGAATAGTCGGTGATGCTACTCACAGAGAGTCTACTCATATTCTCCAAGAGAACGGGGTGCGCTTATCTGCTGCGAATAGAACCGGAAGCAGAGCCGCTCGAATGGCACAAGACACTGCAAGGGATCATCCAATGGAAGCCGATCGTACTTCTGCGTGGATGGTAGGGCAGTTACGCGATTACACCCGAGCAGTGCTTAAGCATATCGGGGAAGATGCAGACAATGCGTTAGCAGTTGTTGATGACACAGGCTTAACGGTCATGGGTCGCGCAAGGCAACGATTGGGGAATGTGTTTAATACCGTTGCTCGTCGAGGGGGTGCTGCTTACGACGATGTTCTGAGAAAAGAACTAGATGAGATGATGGAGCAAGCAGCAAGTGGACTGGATGAGGCTTCTACTGAGTTTCGCATCTTGCAAAACAATTACGAAAAATTGATGCGAGCGGTTGACGAAGGTACAGGAAAAATAAACGGCGAGATTTTTCTTCAGCTTCGATCGACAATGAGTAACTTGTCTTCCCGAGATAACATTTCCCCGTTCGCAAGAAAGTTCGATGATATATTGATGCAGTCTCTTGTCCGGGCCAACCCACAAGAGGCGGCGAGATTACGAACTGCTATTACTCAGTGGCGCAATATGTTGAGCATAGAAGGGGCGATATCGAAAGACATGCAAGGGCTTATCAGTCCTGCATCGTTATCTGGTGCCTGGACAACGAAAGCTAATAGAGCCGCTTCAGTTTATGGATTAGGGGGTGATCAATCTTTGATTCGGTTAGCTCGTGCCGGCAGAGGGATAATTCTCGACTCTTTGCCGAATTCTGGTACTGCAGGAAGAACTTTGATGAATGCTCCGGTGCGATCAATTCTAACGTCACCGATAGTTCGCGGAATGCAGAATGCCAATCTTGGAACACCTGGGTTCGTTGCTCGATCAGCCACTCAAGGACGGTCGTATGTACCTGGGGCTGCAGCTGCGAGTACCAACGCATTAGGAAGGGAATAAACAATGTCATCGATTTTCGTATTACCCAGAGCTCACCCGATCACAACTAGTGGTGCTACTTATTCGGGCGCCAAGGCTGAGTTCTTTCTAACCGGGACCAGCACTGGGAGTGCTACTTACTCGGATGCTGCTCTGACATCTGCGAATGCAAATCCGGTCGTGGCTGATAGTGCGGGTCAGTTCGGGATTATTTATCTCGATGAAGCCATCTCGTACAAGATGACGCTATCGGAAAGTGACGATACGTTGATCTACACCGAAGACCCGGTTGAGCAAACCACTGGCGGTATTTTCAATTCTGCTGTATCGAAGACGACCAGTTACACCATTGTTGCAGCGGATAATGGGAAGCTGTTCTACGAGGGTGATACAAGCAATGTTGACTACACATTACCTGATGCCACGACTGTAGGAACCAATTTCCGAGTCGCTATCATGGCTAAGTCTGGATCGTTCTCTGACGCTACGTCTATCACTCGGGCTGGCAGTGACACAATCACGTTAGACGGTTCAGGAACGGTAACGTCATTCGAACTTAATCAGGGCGGCTTTGCTGTTCTGGTCAGTGACGGTTCGTCGAACTGGGTAACGAGCGCGACTGGAATTCAGGGATCGTTCACGGCGACAATTACTGGAACTGACGAAGCTTTGACAGGCACCATGTATTACCGAAAGACCGCCATGATGGTCGATCTTTGGTTATCTCTGGTAATTGAAGCTACGTCGAACGCAACCACAATGACCATGACTGGTATTCCGGCCGCAATCCAACCAGCACAGCCTGTTATCGGTACAAGTCTTACGACCGACAATGGAGGCTTAGTATTAGGTCATTACACCATCACTGCGGGTACGGCGACGTTCGGGCTGGCTGTTACTGGTAGTGGAGGATATACAGCCTCTGGCGAGAAAGGATTGCCGGCGAGTTGGAATATTAGATACCCAGCAAGTTGATGCGTATAGTGCGTCACACATCGACCGATACAGAGACTGAGGGTGAACTTCATCTCGTTGGTTATGAAAGAACTCTTCATACATTGGAACGACCTTGGATCGCTGGCAAACCGGGCGGGATGCCCTTTGTCTCCGCAGTGCCTGTCGGTATCTATCAACTTATCCGACACGCAAGGCCGAACGGCGATCTCGTGTTCGCGCTGCGGAATCCCGATCTCGGCGTGTACTACAGCTCCGAAAACGTCCCTGATGCTGGGGGACGATTTCTTATACTGATCCACTCAGCGAATAAGGTTTCACAGATACAGGGCTGCATCGCGCCTGGGCTTTCGTCTATTGCGCATGACGGTGGCAGATTTGTTACTTCGTCACGCAAGGCAATGGAAATCATTAAGCGACATTACGTTGAGGGTGAGTCATTGATTATCGAGGACAGTGTGTGAGTAGTCCCGCACAGTGGAAGGATGTTGTACTCTTCGCGCTGGCAGTAATTATCGGTTTGATCCTGATTAGCATTGCTAGGGGAGTTTTGTAATGACTAAAGCCAAGAAGAAAACGAAAAAGAGGTCCACTCGAAAACCTATTCCGCCTCCCACGTTATGGGAGAAATTCTTGCAGTGGGTGGGGATGAGATAATGGGTATCTTATCGAAACTAATAGGCGCCCCAGGCACGGGCGAGATTATCGAGAAGACCGGTAACGCTCTTGACAAGCTGTTTACCAGCAAAGACGAGAAGATGACTCATGCTGAAATCATGGCAAAGATTCAGCAGAACCCACAGGAGTGGCAAGCACAGGCTAATTCTATCGCTGCCGGCCATCGATCGATCTTCGTTGCTGGGGCTCGGCCGTCGATACTATGGGTCTGTGCGTTGGGGTTATCGTTCGTGTTCGTAATCAATCCGGTCATCCAGTGGATAACCGGCGATCCCGGTCCTGTCATGCCTACCGAATCTATGACCTCACTGGTGACAGCCATGTTAGGTCTAGGTGCGTTACGCTCGGTCGAAAAGATCAATGGTGTAGCGAAGTAATAGCGACAATCCGTCGCGTCATTGGAGTACCCATGAAGTATCTATCGATAGTATTGGCCGGTCTGTTTCTTTTCGGTTCAGTGTATGCCCAGGAAGAGGAAGCACCGTGTGTCGAGGACGACGCAACCGAAGAGATTGAGTGTCCTTGCGTCGAGAATCCAGATACGGACGAGCTAGAGTGTCCTGAGCCGGAGGCCGAAGGCTAATGTGGCTTTTCTGGTTATTGGTTAGTGTGGGTGGATTATTCCTGGTCACAACAACCTTGTTCGTCGCGATCATGCAAGCTAAGACGCTGCGTGATCTCGGCGAACTTAATAAGTTCTGGTCGTACACGCTACTGCCGGCCGCGCTATTGGGGTTGGCATTAGATGTAGTTTGGAATCTCACGATCGGGACCGTGCTGTTTCTCGAGCTCCCGAAAGAATGGTTATTCTCTCATCGCGTCTACCGCCACTGGAACGTAGCACCGTATAAAAATGATAAGCGACGGTTTGCCATAGCTGAGTTCTGTGTCAAACAATTAAATTTAATCGACCCCAATCACATATGGCGGGAGCCGTGATAAATGGAACTTACAGACGCACTAATTACGGGCGCTATTGCCCTCATTGGCATCATTGGCTCGCTCGCTTGTTACATTCACACTACCGCACAGAAACATACCAGGGACGAGTTCAAGCGCAACGATCTAGCCCATGAGAAACTCGATGACTCGGTTGCCGATGTATCGAAGAACGTACAGAAGACTCGGCTCGCTGTGTATCACATAGCGAAGTATCACGAAGGCATTCCACCGATCGAGGAAGACGATGACTAAGCCAGCAGATATGACCGTATCAGCCTTGTTGGGCTGGATAGCGAAGATAGGTGCGGCCGGTGTTGTCGTGGGTGCTTTGATGGCCTGGATGCAGACGTTCAGTACCGATGAGGAACGTATCGTACTCGAGGCGCATCATCACGACGATATCACTGAGGTTGGCGAGCAATTTGCTGCCGCACTCGCACCGATACAGAAGTCGCTTGAGAACTCAGAGGTAGAGGATGCAGTCAGCCGAATGACGCGCCTGATGAACATTCGTTGTGTGAGTCAGCTTGAAGGCAGCGAGTGGACGCTTGGTGACATATTGGAAACCGTCAGGATGCGGTACGCAGAGCTTGAAGGATCACCCTTCCCTTACGGCAGTTGCTCCGAAGGCGTCAGGGTAGCGCCGGGTCTTTAGACTCGCTCAGAGCCTCCCTGGCTATGTCTGAATTGACCCCGTACTCGTCGTATTCGCCTACTGCAATCCTCTCCAGCGCCTTCCGATATTTCTCTAGCTTGGAGAGAAGTCCCTCAATGGTCACTTTAGGGCTTTCCGTAATTGGCTCAAGACCGGCACCGCAGTCACCGCACCACTCTACCGGCCTCAGAATCGGACCAACCTCGCGGGTCTTGTGCTCACACGCGGCTTGTCTGCGATGAATCTCACATTGACCTTGCATACACGTATCAGTTGTGTCTCCGTGTATGCAAGCGGGTTTCTCAGTCACTTCTCTCTCCGGAGGCACGTTAATCTAGATCACTCATCGCTCAGAGCCTCCCTGGCTAGCGCCGTTTAATCTCACGACGACTAAAGCCTATCCCAGTCGACACTAATCCTATGAGGAAGGCTACCGTACAGAAGAGGAAGAAGATTAACGCTATCCAGTAGTACACATCTATCTCCCACAACGAACCTGTGATGGGGTGCGGTTAGAGCTATATTCGAAGCAGCGATCGGGTTCGGCCTGAGTCAGTACTTCAAGGATAGCGAACATCCACGGCAATAAGAAGAATATGCCGGCAAGCAACATCCCGCCCAGCACGATCAGAACCCACTCAGTAGTTGAATACTTCATAACTCCTCCCTCAACTCTATTCCGTTCTCGATCGCCATAGCCTGAAGTCGATCGATCATGTCTGACACTTCACCTATCTTGGCCTTACCAAATGATTTCGGTATTTCCATTTCGCCTTTTAACGTAGGCATGTATTCAGTGAATCCCAGAGCAAATTTCAATCTAACCTTCATCCGTCGCGGATCATCGTCCTGACTGATAGCGAAATCTCGAATCATCCCGTGAATCTTCGCAAGCTGGGGATTGGTCTTCGGGTCTTTCCAATCCGTAATACGAATATCCAGAGCCCCACCATCAAGACGAATCTCAGCAGCCTTGAACAGACCTCGTAACTGCTGCGCTGTATCGACTCGGCTCACTTCAACCCCGGCAATGCTAATCGTTCCACCTTAGATTCCACTTGCCACCGATAAGTTAGGGCAAGAAAATCCTCAAGGTAATGAGCCAATTTAGGCAACGGGTGTTCTATCACTTTCCACAGACCGGGGTGATCTCTGCTCAGGAACACGTTGAAACATCTGGCTGTGTCAGGCATTCCCAAGGCTTCTCTGTATGCTGCCAATGCCCTACCTTGTTCGG
>Ga0255047_10003396_pt1 | contig 10001 bp, 14 predicted proteins | sample JV7_2_1_MG_FD_183640 | JGI IMG/M metagenome (GOLD analysis project Ga0255047, IMG submission 183640) | Seawater microbial communities from Jervis Inlet, British Columbia, Canada - JV7_2_1 | ecosystem: Environmental > Aquatic > Marine > Inlet | place: Canada: British Columbia | collected 2016-10-06 | reverse complement strand
GATTGGCGTGCTCGCTGTGGTCGCGGACATCTCGAAGATGCTGGAGAACGAGGGCATCAAGATGCACGTCATCCGCAGCGGCGATGCCAAGGCCCCGTTTGCGGCCGGACTCGTGACGGATGAGGGGCTGACCGCAGCGCAGGAGCGGGTGGACGCCATCGCGGACCAGTTCCTGTACTTCGTGGCTTCGGGCCGTGGTGACCGGATGGGTGCGGATGCGCTCGCGGACGTGATGGATGGGCGCGTGGTCGGAGCATCCGAGGCCCTGGAGTTGGGTCTGGTGGACAGCATCGCCACACGCCGGGATGCGTTCGGCGGGTTCCGCAAGGGTGTGGACTCGGGGCACGCGCTCCTGCGCCGCGCCAATGCGGCCCTTGAACGGGCCGGGGAGTTGCGGGCTAGGGCGTAGGCTTCTGCGCCCGGATCTGCAACCAGCAGAAGCGGAGGTAGGCCGAGACGGAGCGCTCGGGGCTGATGCCCATCGGCAGCCGCCAGGTCCTCCACAGATTGGCCCACCGCTCCGCGTCTTTCTTGAGCAGGTCGGCCTGCGCCTTGTCGCGCAGGGTCAGGGTGATTTGGTGGCTCATGACCGCGCCGCCATGTTCTTGTCCGTGACCCACGCCTCGGCCTCTTCGTGCGTGTCGAACCGGACATCAAGCATGGTGTCCGTGGCGATGCGCTTGGCGCGGTCGCGGGTGTGAAGGGAGAGGCGCTGCTTACCCGTGTACCTGCCGTCGCTATCCGGGTCGGGCGCCCAGCCGTAGAAGAGGACCGCGCCGGATTCGGTGCGGCCTGCGGGGGGGAGAGTTTCGGTCCCGTTGTGTGCCATACCCGTACGATAAGGGCATGATGCCCCTACGTCCAGCACAATTCCAGAAAAAGCCCGCGGAAAAGAACCGCTGGGGGTGGGCCTTGACACGACCGCCGCCATGTGCTAGGGGCCGTCGTGTATACTTAAAGGTGCACCGGGCGCCAAGCCGCCCGGCACAGCAGTAAAGAAGGTCACGCGCGCAAAGCCGCGCGGTGGATAGACGGCAAGTCAACAGAACTGCCGCCACCGCGCGGCTTTTTTTCATTTGGAGATGCGATGACCATCAACGAACTGAACGAGCGCATCAGCGCCGAGTTCGCGGCCATCCAGACGATAGAGAACCAGGCAAGCGAAGAGTCGCGCGACCTCAACGAGCAGGAAATCGTGTCCGTTGAGAAGCACACCGAGACGGCCGACGGCCTGATCGACGAGCGCGACGAGCTCGACCGCCGCGTCAAGGCAAGGGCTCGCCAGGACGAACTCCGCAAGCGCTTCGAGGGCACCGCGCCCAAGGCGAGGGTGGAACATGTCCGCGAGTCGGTGCTGGACGACCCCAAGCGTGGATTCGCCTCTTTGGGCGAGTTCGCCGGTTCGGTCTTCATGGCCGAGAAGGGTGGCGCGTTCATCGACGAGCGCCTCATCTTGGGCGCAGCCGCGACGGGCATGTCTCAGGGCGTGGGCGCCGATGGTGGCTTCCTCGTCCCCGCCGAGTTCTCACAGTCGATCTGGGACGGCCTCAACACCGGAGCGGATTCGCTCCTCGCGAGGACCGACAACTACACGGTTGCGGGCGAGAGCCTGTCCTTCCCGGCCAACGCCGAAACGTCCCGCGCGAACGGCTCCCGCTACGGCGGGGTGCGCGGCTACTGGATGGCGGAAGCGGACCAGATGACCGCGAGCCAGCCCAAGGTGCGCCAGATGAAGCTGGAGCCCCAGGAGTTGGCCGTGCTGGTCTACGGCACCGACAAGCTGCTCAAGCACGCTGCGGCTGCGGACCGCTACATCCGCATGGCGTCCTCCGACGAGATTCAGTTCTGCGTCGGTGATGCCATCGTGAACGGCGACGGCGTTGGCAAGCCCCTGGGCATCCTGGCGTCCGGCTGCAAGGTCGAGGTCGCCAAGAGTTCCTCTCAGGCTGCGGCCACGTTCAACCAGATCAACGTCGCGGACATGTGGGCTCGGCTCCATGCCCGCAACCGCTCCGATGCGGTGTGGCTGATCAACCAGGACGTGGAGCCCCAGCTCTCGCTGATGAACACCGAGGTCACGAACGTGGCTGGCACGGAGAACGTGGGCGGCTACAACGCCAAGCTCTACAACGCCGACGCCAACACGCTCATGGGCCGCCCGGTCGTTCCGGTGGAATACTGCCAGACGCTCGGCACGGCGGGCGACGTGATCCTGTGGAGCCCGAGCGGCTACGCCACCGGCACACGCGGCGGGGTGGACTCGGCCATGAGCATCCACCTCCGGTTCGACTACAACGAAACGGCGTTCCGCTTCATCTTCGAGGTGGACGGCCAGACGTGGCTCCAGTCCGCGCTGACCCCGTTCAAGGGCTCCAACACGCTGACCTCGGTTGTGACCGTGGCAGTCAGGGCATAAGGGGGAACCAATGGCTAGCCTCTTTCTCGAAGACGCCCAGATCGTCCAGGCGATCGTCCCCGTCGATCTTGCATCGGCGGACAACACGGGCGACTTCGTGTCGCTCATCAACTACCGCAGGCTCTTGTTCGTCGTCTCGACGGGCATCGGCTCGGCGGGCAATGACATCGTGATCGACGCCAACCAGGCGACCGCGGCCGACGGCACGGGCGTCAAGGCGCTGACCAAGATCACGCGCATCCACCACAAGGTGGGGGCCACGGCGATCAGCGCCGTGGGCACGTTCACGGAGGTGGAGCAGACCGCCGCGGCGTCCTACGACTCGGTCGGCATCGACGAGGCCGAGAACGAGGCGCTGCTGGTCATCGAAGTGAATGCCGAGGATCTCGACACCGACAACGGTTTCGAGTGGGTTCGCTTCGACGTGGCGGACGTGGGCACGGGGGCGCATCTCGGCTCCGCGCTCTACATCCTGCTCGACCCGCGCTATTCGCAGGCCACGCCTCCGAGCGCCATCGCCTAGTTCCAACAACGGGGGCGGGGTTCGCCCCGCCCCCTTCACACCACGATGGCGACCCTGACCATTGCTACCGCCCCGACCGTAGAGCCGGTCTCGCTCATCCAGGCCAAGGAGCACCTGCTGGTGCCGCACGGCGAGGACGACACGAAACTGACCCGGCTTATCAAGACGGCGCGGCGTCACGTCGAGCGGGTGCTGCGTCGGCGGCTCATCAACTCGACGTGGGACCTGTTCTTGGCCTGCTTCCCGTCCGAGCCGATTGAGATCCCGTTCCCGCCGCTGTCGAGCGTGACATCGGTCAAGTACATCGACGAGGACGGCGCCGAGCAGACCGAATCAAGCGCCACCTACACGGTGGACACGGACACGGAGCCGGGGCGGGTCTACCTCGCTTACGACCAGACGTGGCCGAACACGCGCGGCATCCGGCACGCGGTAACCATCCGGCACGTCTGCGGCTACGGCGCAGCGGCAACCAACGTACCCGACGACGCAATCGACGCCGTGCTTCTCGTACTCGAAAAACTCTATCGCGGCGTGAACACCAACGACGCCGCCATCGACGCCCTGCTCTGGGGCAACAGGATTGTGAGGGTGTAAGTGGCTGACCTTTCCGTAACCGTGGCCGAAGTCCAGATCACGACCAACACGCAGCGCATCAACGGCACTGCGGGCGCGACCATCACGGCGGGCCAACTCCTCTACCTCGACGTGAGCGCGGGCACCTACAAGCTGGCCCAGTGCGACGGGACCGCCGAAGAGGCGACCGTGGCGGGCCTCGCCCTGCACGCATCCCTGGCCGGTCAGCCCATCAACATGCAGGTGACGGGCAACTTCACGGTCGGGGCCACTGCGGCCATGACCGTGGGCGAGAACTACTGGGCGAGCGACGTGGCCGGAAGCATCCAGCCCGACGCGGACGTGATTACGTCCACCTGGTACCGGTCCTACATCGGCACCGCGAGCGCGGCGGGCGTGCTCAAGCTCAACATCCAGAACACCGGGGTCCAGATCCCGTAATGCTGTCCGCCTCGCAACTGCGCCACGTGCTCGAGGTCCGGGTGCGGCCCAACATCGCAACGGGTCGGCACGGCGGCAAAAAGGATGCATGGGTCATGGAGAACGTGGTCCGCGCATCCATCGAACCGCTGACCGGGCGCGAACTCCTGAACGCACAGCAGACCGAGGCGCGCGTATCGCACCGGATACGGACCTTCTGGTTCCCGGACATGAGCCCGGACAAGCGGCTGCGGTTGCGTCCGGGCGGGCGCGTGTTCCGGCCCAGCACCATCATCAACGTGGGCGAGCAGGACCGCGAGTTCGAGATCCTGGCGACGGAGAAGCCGGACTAGATGATCGGGGTCAGCATCGACCTCGTGGGCGACCGCAAGCTACAGCGGGCGTTCAGCAAGCTGGCGGGCAACGTTCAGAAGCAGTACGTCCGCAAGGCGCTACGTGCCGGGGCGAAGGAAATCATGCCCACAGTCAAGGCGCGGGCGTCTGAGATTTCCCCCCGGCTGGCAAGGGGCATGAAGATTCGCGCCCTGCGCCGGTCCCGCCGCCGCATCGGTGTACGCATCCTGACGCCGACGCGGGACGAGCTGGGCATCCCGGCGAAGGACCCGCACTTCTGGCCCGCCGCGCAAGAACTGGGCTGGACCGTCAAGGGCGGCGGCCGAGTCATGCCCGCGCGCTCCTATCTGCGCTCCGCCCTGCACGACAAGCGGGCCGCAGCGCAGGAGAAGATTCGGCGCGAACTCTGGATCCACATCCGCAACGGCGTGAGGGCGGCGGTATGAGCCTCGACCCGGCGCTGTACGAATACCTCTCGACACATCCCGGCGTGACCGCGCTCGTCGCGGACCGCATCTTCCCGGTGATTGCACACCAGGGCGCGGCCACGCCCCACATCATCTACCAGCGCATCGGCGGCGCCCGGCCCCAACAGCTTCGGGCTCCGGTCGGCGTCATCAATCCGCTCTATCAGTTCACCGTCGCGGTTGACACGTCCGACGCAGACGACGCACCCGCCAAGGCCCATGAGTGCGCAGAAGCACTACGCAACGCAATGGACGGGTTCCGGGGCGACATGGGCGCGGTGGACGTGCGCGACGTGCGACTCGATAGCGGCCCCCGTGACAGCTTCGTTCCGTTCGGGGACGGCGACGAGGGCGGCAAGTTCACCACATCACAGGACTACAGCATTTGGCACACCGAAGCGGTGCCCACCTTCTAGGAGCTATTCAACATGAGCGCAGCCGCAGATGTTCTTGACGGCGTAACCCTCACCGGGGGCACGTCGGGTTGGTCCGCCAGCCTGACCGGGATTAGCCAGAGTGGCATCTCCCGCTCCGCACACGAATCGACCCCCCTGACCGCAGCCGCACCCGGCGCGGGCACGTTCGCCAACCGGACGTACGTGTTCGGTGACCTGACGGACGGCGGCACGCTGGAGCTGGAGGGCCTGTTCAACCCCGACACCGAGCCGCCCATCGACCAGCCCGCCGAGACGTGGACGGTCCAGTTCGAGGCGTCCGGTGGCGACGCGACCGGCGCGTCCTTCGCCTTCTCGGGTGGCATGACGGACTTCAGTTGGAGCGGCGAGCGGGACGGTCTGATGTCCTTCTCCAGCTCCATCAAGATTTCCGGCGCGGTCACCCAGACGGCCGGGGCCTAGGGGTCGGCTATGTCGGGCATGACCAAGGACGAAATCCTCGGCGCGGACGACCTGCAAAAGCAGTTCGTGGACGTGCCGGAATGGGGCGGCGGCGTTTGGGTCCGCAACCTCATGGGCAACAAGCGGGACGCATTCGAGGCGCTCGTGTTGGCCCGGAAAACGGGCGAGGCGCTCATGGCGGGCGGGCTCCGGGCTCAGTTCTGCGCGTGGACCATCTGCGACGAGGACGGCGGCCTGCTGTTCTCCGAGGATGACGTGGAGAAGCTGGGCCAAAAGTCGGGGGTCGCCCTGGACCGTGTGTTCACCGTGGCGCACGAACTCAACCAGATGGCCCCTGATGACATCGAAGAACTGGGAAAAGACTCAGAGCACGACCAGAGCGACGATTCTGGTTCCGACTAGCCGCGCTCTGGGGCTGCCCCGTCACGGCGGCGCAGGCCCGGTGTACCGCTGCGGAGTTTTCGGAGTGGATGGCCTACTTCTCAGAGGAGCCGTGGGGCATGGCTGACGCACTCATCCGGCACATGGGCAGCAAGAAGTCGGACAAGATGCTGCGCGACCCCAAGTCGGTCAAGTCCATGTTCCGCACGCTGGCCAAGGTCAAGGCCAAGAAGGGCGGGGAGTAGATGGCCGGCGGTCGGCTCGGCTCACTCTGGGTCAGCGTCCAGGCCCGGACCGCGAAGTTCGAGAAGGGCATGAAGCGGGTGCAGCGCAGCATGCGCGGCGTCCAGCGCACGGCCGGCCGGGTCAAGCAGAGCCTTGCCGGGATGGTCGGCGTCATCGGCGCCGGCCTCATCTTCCGCAAGGTCATCATGACCATCGCCGGTTTCGAGGAGTCGATGGCGCGGCTCCGGGCCGTTGTGCGCCCGACCGCCAAGGAGTTCGTGGCGCTGAACAAGCGTGCCCGCGAACTCGGCGCGACCACCCGGTTCACGGCGAGCGAGGTCGCGGACGCGATGCTGCAACTCGCGCGCAAGGGCCTCAACGTCAAGAAGATTATGGCCGCGCTCCCCCACGTCCTCGACCTCGCTTCGGCGGGCGAGTTGGAGCTGGCGGAAGCGGCTGACGTGTCCTCGTCCGCGCTGCAGCAGTTCACGCTGAAGGCCGAGGCGATGCAGCGGGTAGGCGATGCAATGGTGATTGTCGCCAACCGCGCCGGTACGGACGTGCGGCAGTTGGCCGAGGCGTTCAAGGACGGCGCCCTCGCCGCGTCCACGGCCGGGATGAGCGTGGAGCAGACCGCCGCCGCGATGGGCACGATGGGCGACGCGGCCATCCGTGGCGGCGAGGCGGGCACCAAGCTGCGTAACATCCTGCTCGCGCTGTCAAAGATCACGCCCGAGTCCGATTCGGTTCTCCGCAGCATCGGCCTCGACTACCGGAAGGGCGACGTGTCCGTGATGCTCCACGGATGGGAGGAGGTCATGCGCCGCCTCCAGGGCATGGCGAAACTGGCGGACCCGCTCGCGGCTGCGGGGCTGGTATTCCAGAAGCGCACCGCCGTCGCCGCGCTGGCCGCCATCAAGGGCGCCGACAAGTTCCGCACACTCACCGGAGCGCTCAAGGAGAACAGGGGCGAGATGAAGAAAGTCGCCCTCATGGTGGAGGACACGCTCGCGGGCGCATACCGCAGCCTGCGCTCCGCCATTGAGGACACGTTCCTTATCCAGGGCGACAAGGGGCTGGGCGGCGCTCTCCGCAAGATGACCGACAACATGACCGAGGCCATCCGCATCCTGAACGACGCGCCGGGTGCGTTTGAGAATGCGAGCGAGGGCGGCCGGCGCATGGCCGAGACCATCACGGACATCGGCAAGGCGCTGGCGGCGGTGGGGCGTGGCATCAACACCATCAAGCTGGCGTGGGCGAACCTCCGCGTGTTCGACGCCATGAACGCGCTGAGCGCTGCGGATGGCCCCCAAGGCAACCCGTTCACGGTATCGAAGCGGCGCGTGGAATTGCTCGAGGCGAAGATCGACTCCATGCGGGCGCTCGGTGCGCTGCGCGGTCCGCAGACCGACGCCATCGCGATACTGGAGTCCCAGATCCGGGAGGAGAAGGCGCGGATCGGGTCGATACTGAAACGCCAGGGGCTGCACCCGCAGGGCTCCCGGTCGGACATGCTCCCCGGCGGCACCGTCCCCGTGCATACCGACTTCGGCGGCTTCGCGGGCAACCCCATCGCCCGGTCCATGCAGCGGGCCGCAGAGGACGCCGCCCTGAGCAAGCGGATTGGCGAGCAGTTCGCGGCTGGCGCGAAGGCGGGCACGGCGGAGGGCGTGGTCGCGGGCACCAAGGCGGCCATGCCGGACTTCCGGGGCGCACTCGCGGCGATGCTGGGCGGCACCGCTCCCGCTGCGGCCGGCGGGGTTGGCGGGGCGCTGGGTCGCCTGCTCGGTGGCGCGGCCGGTGGGCGCGGCGCCCTTGACGACCCGAACGCGCGCTCCAGCCTCAAGGACATGCTGCGCGACTTCCGCGAGGAGGCCGCCATCCTCAGCATCGTGGACGACAAGTCCCGCGCCATCAAGGAAGTCTGGTTCGATACGCAGCGGACGCTGGACAAGGTTCGGGCCATTTTCGAGAAGCTCCCGGAGGCCACGCAGAAGGAGAAGGTCGCCGCCGAGGAGCTGGTCAAGACGCTGGAGAAGTTGCAGCTTGACGAACTGGACCGGCTGTTCCAGCAGGCGGGCGGGCACACCTTCTTCGACAGCATCCGCGACAACCTCAGCGGCGCACTGGACGAGGGCATCGTGGACGGGTTCCGCACCGGGTTCAAGAACGCGGAGCGCATCCTCGACGCCTTCTTCGAGAACATCCTGCGCGAAGCAATCGCCCACTTCGGTCGCATCGGCGGGGGCGAGAACGGCGTGGGCGGAATCCTCGGCATCCTCAAGGGCGCCGTCAACGTGGCGGGCGGCGGCAACTTCGCGGCGGACTCGACCGTCACCGCGCAGGTGGACTCCACCAACCTCATTAACAGCGGCGTTAGCACGGGCGGCGAGGGTGTCCGGTTCCTGTCTGAGCCCGGCTCGGCATCGTCCCTGAGCCAGTACAAGTCGGGCGCACCGGCATGAGCACCAACAACTTTCGCACCACCGGGGCCTCGGCTGACTTCCTGCTGGACCTGGGCGCGCGTGAAGAGGAGGCCATCCCGCACGAGACGCACCCGAGCGAGAACGGCATCAACTACGCGCGTGACCTGGCATCGCTCCCGATGCTGACCGTTTCCGGCACTGTCACGTTCGGCCCGGACAGCCCGAACGCGGCCAACCTCAACACGGCGACGGGGCTGCGCGCGTTCTGGATTGCGCGGGGCATGTCGGACACGTTCCTGTACCGCGCCCAGCACGCCGAGTTCCGCGAGGTCTATCTGGGCAGCCTCGGCACGGGTGACGCCAGCGCCACCGTGTTCGCGTTCAGCGACGGCACCGACCTGCACAAGTACATCGACGCGGCCACGCTCCAGGTCTACGTGGACGGGACGCTCAAGGTGCTGACCACGGACTACACCCTAAGCGGCAACAACACTGACCTTAACGTCACGTTTGGGGCCGCACCGGGCAACCTGCTGCCGCTCACGGTCAGCTACGAATACTATCGCTCGGTCCGGTTCGGGGGCTCGCTGGGGCTGGTGTTCCCGGCCGGGACCGGAGCGGCCCACACCCTGAACGCGCCGGGCGTCAAGCGGGTTGGGGTGCGTCTGGTCGAGGACAAGGCGGGCGGGGCGTATGCGTAGCCTCGGCGCACTCCAGGCCGAACTGGCCGCGACCGGCTTGGCCGACCTCGTGGTCCTGCTGGACATCAAGCTGGACACGCCCATCTACCGCCACAACCGCCCCGTAAACGACAACTCGTGGGGGGGCACGTTCGACTCCAAGACCTACTCGCCCGACAGCTTCGCCATCTCGGAAATCGAACACGGCCTACTCGGCCGACGCCCCTCCTTCACCCTCACGCTCCAGAACGTGACGCACCCCACGACCGGGGCCGCCCTGCCCTGGTCCACCGTCCTGAACGTGGACGAAACGGAACTCAACGGGACCGAGGTGCAGGTCCGGGTCGCCAAGCTGTCCGTTCTGGTCGGCGGCGATGAGGACGCGGTGCTGTCCGAGCAGCGCTGGTACGTCTCGGGCGGCGGGCTCGAGGGGACGAGCCTGAAGCTGCGCTGTTCCCCGCCGGCCGATGCGCTGGCGTGGGAAATCCCCATCTTCAGCATCATCTCGCAGACGTGCGGCTGGCTGTATAAGCAGGGCGCGTGTCAGGCGACGGGCTCGCAGACGAGCTGCCCCAAGAACTTCCCGGCCTGCATCGCGCGGCACGAGGTGGGGGCGCCGCTCAGCTACGGCCCCGGGTTCCCGTTCTTCGTGAAGGAGACCAGACGGAGGACG
>Ga0255047_10003393_pt1 | contig 10004 bp, 12 predicted proteins | sample JV7_2_1_MG_FD_183640 | JGI IMG/M metagenome (GOLD analysis project Ga0255047, IMG submission 183640) | Seawater microbial communities from Jervis Inlet, British Columbia, Canada - JV7_2_1 | ecosystem: Environmental > Aquatic > Marine > Inlet | place: Canada: British Columbia | collected 2016-10-06 | reverse complement strand
GCGATATAGCTACGTCCGAACCAGAGATACCGTCCGACAATCGGGGCTTGTTGGAAGAACCATTTGCAGTCGCGCCCCCACGGGATAAGTGGGTTGAAGACGGGTGGGTATGCGCGGGCATCTGAGTAATGTTAATCGCCGTACCACTGTTCGTACCAGTTACAGCCTGACTAACGAACGCTGTATCAAAATCCACCGTACCTTGGTCTGCGCCTGGAGTAACGTCCGAGACAATACGGATGGCCCCGTTAGTAAACGCTGACCTCGTCCACCCTGTGGGAAGAGTGCCCTTGAATACAAGCTCATCTCCAGAGGTGAACCCGATGCCCACAGTAGTCGCGGGGACATATTGCGCGGTGAACATCGCTTGTGTAAACGTCCCGCCGCCCCCGATCATTTGGAACTGCGTGCCATCATACTCTACCAGGACGATAGAATTTATAAGGATGTCGTTCGCCGCAAGAGCGGTGGCTCCGTTCTTCGTAATGGACTTCACACCGATGCCATTGATGTCGAGAGTAGCGGCCCCGGTATTCGCCGCCGCTGCGATGAAGCTAAACCTCTGCCCTGCGACATACGCAGCGACTGCGAGCGGCCCCGTCGCCGTGATAGTGTCCGCCCCAGAGGGGGAGGTCAACTTTTGGTACGTCCCATCGATGGCTTCATCCACACGAGAGTACTGTCCGAGTGCTGCCGCTACGGCGACGCCCGTATGCTTGAAGCTGTTCATGGGAAGGTCAGCCAGAGCAGTGGCCTCCCCGTTCCTCGCGATGGACCCCGTCAGCGCCACGGCGACTTCATCCAGGGTGGTGTTGGCCCACGACGCAAGGATCGTAGTATCGGCTACGACCGCGCTGAGTGGGAGTGCGAAATTACCTGAGCCATCGCGTGCCATGATTTAATCTCCTAATAAAAAGCTGAACGGGTTGAAAACTAGACGTCTTCTTTGCCCGCCCAGAAAGCTGGCCCACCCAGATTCTGTACGGCCTCGAAGTACTTCACGGCCCGTCTGTTCCTGAGGAACCTAGTAAACTTATTCGCTGACCTAAGATAGATGAGGCGAAGTAGGTTGTTGAGAAACGACCTATCCGCCTTGTCCTTATCTTCAATGTCGATACCTTCCATGTACATCCAATCGTGAATGCGGCAGGCCTCCGTAATACGGAGTCCATAGATGCGGTCAGGCACGAAATCAAACTTGGCCCCCGCCGCGCCGCAGCCATTGGTCATCTCCTCCACGAGGGTTATGGTCGCCTTCCTGTAGGTGGCCGGAGCGTGCAAACCTTTAGTGACGTTCAATTTCCGTTCTTCCTGACTGTGGTGGTAAGCTCTTTCGTAGCTTCCACCTGTGCTTCCATCGTACGCTGTATATTAGTGAGGGTAGTATTAGTTCGGTCTAATTTTTCCTCCACCATAGTATTCTTCCAGCCCTGTACACCTCGCTCATCAGGTTCATGCCACTTAGTGAGTAGAGATGAATCATGAGTTAAAGCGTTCAACTTGGTATTGATCATTTCGTGTTCTTGACGCTCCATTTCAACGAGCTCCTGCACACCGCTTCGCCGCTCTACTGCTCGCTGGCCTTTTACTAAGGGAGCTATAACATCTCGTACGAGGTACAGAACAAGAAGGGCCAGGATCCCTACAGCTCCAGCGTTGTTAAGGATGTCAACGTCCATGAAGTAATCTCCGAACTCCCAGCACTCGGTTAGCTGGGTACCCTTTGATGTTGACTGCGTTGCCTTGGTTCCCTCCAAGCAGCATAACACGCTCGGCCTCTAGCCCAGCGAAGAATCCAACGTGCCCCTTAGCTGTCGTATTCTCCGGACCGGGCTGATTGCCTGTCCCACGCATTAAGATGGCGACATCGAAGCCTACCTCTGCATCCACGAGACGGACGGGGGTGCCCACTCCGAGCCAGGAGCGGGCAAGGAGAGACTTGGAGCGCGGGAGGCGAAGCCACCACGCGATCCAGTTGACGAATCCAGAGCACCACGGCACCTCGTCATCCTGGGGCCAGGAGCTGTCTAGGGTCAGCATCGCCATGATGTGCGGGTTGTCCATCTGCCCTTCAATCTCACGTAGATTGGTACAGCGAGCAGCTAGGTCGTAAGCTGTAATGTTCAATACGCGGTTCCCACTGCTGCTCGGCTCGCTATCTTGGCAGCAGCATTTGTCCCGCCGCGATGTTTCTGCATCCACTTATTCAGCCCCTTCTGTCCTCGGGTCTCCCCAGCAAGTAGCTTCTGTGTACCGGGACGTGCGAGTACTCTAGCTAGGGCATATGGTACGCCCAACCCAGCAACAGCGCCCATAGGGCCTCCTACAAGTCCGCCAAGTATGCCTCCGACGGCTGAGGACGCCCCACCGACCGCAGCCATAGATTGAAAGATACCTTGGCGAGAGGGGAAATCCTTTAGGGCTTCCGTAGCAGGCTTCGCCTCTTTGTTCAGAGCTCCGTGCCCAGACACGCCTCCTTTCTTCCCGGCCCGCTTATTAGTAGAGCTGAGCAGTTGCTTGGGAGTGAAGAGAGATGCGGGGTCCTTCGCCGCTGCGGACAGCACGTCCTGGTATTTCTTGTAGTAAGGCTCAAGCTTATGATACCGATCTAGTTCCTGTGCCCACTGCCCCTTCCCCTTACCCGTGGGGTTGAAGTTCTGTTTGAGTAGGTCGTCCAAGCTGTTCTTGTACTTGATCAAGTCTGCCTTCTTATAGGACTCCTTAGCGGGGAGCTCGTTGATAGCGGACTGTATATCTTTTTTGAGAGATAGAACTTGAGCTCCTGTGAGCTCTTCCCCAGCCTTCGGGCTGAGAGCTCCGGCGGGCTTTAGCTTCTTCCAGTATTTAGAGGGTTTTAAGGTCTCCTTAAACATGACCACAGGAGCTGTCTTAAATCCGAAGTCGTACGCCTCGTCCCAGGACTTAATGAGTTTACCCATTATGTCCTGCATATCATCCGCAGTGTTGATCGTAAGGTCAGGGCCGAACGGAGTGGGAGGGGCAGCTTCCTCCACCACAAATTCACGGAAGTCCTGCACGGCCTCCCCGTACTGCTTCCTCAACTTGTTCCCAGGGCCGGGCATGTTCGCCACCCAGCCTTCGTAAATTTGCTTCCAGAGGCCTGACTCTATTGGGTCTGCGGATTGGCTCAGTGGTATGGCCTTACCAGTCATAGCCTCGGTATCCAGCGCTGCCTTGGACTTCTTTACCCACGGCTTTGTGGCTACGTTCTTAGCCAGCCTCCCGCCGTACCCTAGAGTCCCGCCCAGAGCAGCACCGCCGACAGCCCCACCGATTCGGTTGTCCGGACCACCCACTAGGGCACCCATACCTGCCCCCTCGACGGCAATTTGAGCTGGCGTGCTAGCACCGGCAGCCCGTAGGGCTTTTGGTAGCCTCGACGCGCCTGCCACAGCTCTCCCACCCGCTGCCACGCCCGCACTTAGCGGTAGCGTGGCGGCTATCTCGCCTACCAGCGCTCCGCCGGCTCCGGCTGTGGTGTCCAGGAGGTCAGAGTCTAGATCAGCAGAGCGGGCCAAAGCTTCGTCATCGAAGCCTTTCATCCCAACCATGTTACCGGCCTGTCTGCCGATGTTCGCCATGCCCTGCCCCATGCCAGCTTGGAAGTTCTCCAAATCGCTGTCACTCGCTGCGCTGTACTGCTCCTGGCCGTAGTGCCTGTCTTCCACTTGATTCGCGTAGTCCTGGGGGTCCATGCCCTCAGGTACTTCAAAAGTAGTAGGCTGGCCGTTGAGTTCAATCTGGATCTTCATGGAATCACCTTGATTTCAGTGCCTCTCCGAGTTTGGGTACTCGTCCCCCCGCTGCCATGTCGTTCATAGGACGCTTGGCTTCCAGGATACGGATTGTTTCGTTCTTCACGGCTCATCCCTGTGAAGTACATGTTCTGCACTTCATCGGAGAATGGGGCCATGATGTTATTTTTGACGCGATCAAGACCTTTACGCAAATTAACGTAGGCCATGATCATCTGCTCTTCAGTACCGCCAATAGCGGTACCGAGCTCCTCAGCGAACCGCTTCATTTCAGGGTCAGTGACGGCTGCACCAGAACGAGCCTTGAGGACGATATTTCGCACTCGTGCGAGATACGTACGAAGCTCTTTACCCTCTTGGGACAGCAAGACCATGTGCTTCATGTTGTCCACGCCACCGTAGCCTGGGATATCCGTAACTCCCTTCTTCCGTTCTCCTGTGTGCGGGTTGAAGTACTTGGCTACAATGAGGTCCGCCTGCTGGAAAGCAGTCTCCAAATCTACGATACCCTCGTCCTGGAGTTTAAACGCCAGCTTCCGAGCTTCGCTTCGATTTCTAAACGCCATCTTCTCGTCAGCTTTCTGCTGAGCCAGCGTAGCCGTCTGCTCTTTAATGCCTTCCTGCATGTCGTGCCAACGAATTTCCTCGACGTTCTTATCCGCTTGGTTCTTAATCACCCCCTCGTAGTAGTTCTTGAGGGCAGCTTGGCTCGCATCGCCCTGCTCCTTCAGGCGACGCTCTTTTTCGTACGCCTCCCTAGTCTTACGAAGTCCTTCGGTCTTAGCCGCAGTGGACTTCCGCTGGGTGGCGCCGACGGCCCCAAGGACAGAGTCTCCAGATAGCATAGCCAGAGTAGACCTGTCATCCTCCCCTCGGAGGCGAGCCGCCAGCGCCTTCGTCTGGGAGGGGTCACCCGCCCCTCCGCTGATTAAAGATTCGTAAATGTTCATGTGGCGTACACCTGTGGGGGAGCTCCCGGCGTAGCCGCTGGAGTCGCTGGAGCTCCGGCTGCGCCTCTACGGAGGTACTCCATGCGCCGCTTCATCTGCTCATCCCAGATCTCAGGCCGACGAGCCTCAAGGTCCTGGGACTGCCTCATTCCTGCGTATTGCTTCATCCCCGCACCGATGTGCTCCATCGGGTTTGCAGCTTGGTAGATGTTACCCGCTGTGCGACCTTCGGGGCCGGGCGTAGCACGGAGGGCGTCGGCCTCTTCCTGCTGACGCTTCATGTCCATCTCTTCAGAGGACAGCCCGGCAAGACCTAGGATAGACGCTATCTGCTCTTCAGTGTATCCCTGCTCCAGGAGCCGGTCATACGCTGAACTTTGATCCACTTCACCTTGTAACATATTGACCTCCTAGCCAAAGCTCATTCCGCCGGAAGCCAGACTTCCGAACCCGCTCATCATACCCTGGAACCCTGCCTGTTTCGCGTTGTACTGATCCAACGCAGCACTGTACTGATTATTCCCCGCAGCCATGAGCTGCGGAGTTTCCCACCTGCCCGCCCCGCGGAACTCAGGCATCCCCGGCATACCAACTTCGCGACCTGAGATGAGAGAATTAATCTCGTTAATGGTCCAGCCGCGCTTCTGTAGCTCTTCGCTGATCTGGGACTGGCGAGTCGTACTGTCCAACTCAGCCTCGCCCATCTGCTGTCCGTAGGCAAGCTGCGACTCCTGTCGTCCCTGCCGTACTGAATCATCCTGCGCTGCGGAGTAAGCATCTGTACGAGCTCGGGTAGCGTTCCCCATAGCTCGGTCGTAGGCTTCGTCTCCGGGGACAAGTCCTTGACTACGAAGCTGTACATCCAGATCTCCAGTCTGCTGTTCCCAGTAGGGGTTCAGGCGAGACTCTGCACGAGAGTAAGCAGCGTCCTCTGCACCTTGGCGACGTTCGTCGTAGTCTCCAATATCGCCGTACTCCCTGAATTGATCATAGTCTACGGGGTTAGCGAGGTCGCCTGCAACGCGGCCTGTGAGGTTCTCTCCGGTACCGGAGAGGTCCCGGCCTACACGCTGCTGTGAGGTTAGTGCTGCCTGAGAGTCTGGGTTCAGGGCAATATTCTGAGTGGACTCCCCAGTCTCTGGATCGATGTCCCACTCAGAGCTTCCGTACGGGGTGTACTGGTTCGGCCGATTTGCCCGAGTCTGGTACTGCGTGTTTCGTCTGCTAGCTTCAGCCTCTTGCCGTGCAAGCCCTTCGTAGTCAGGCGGGTCTGGAGCGTCTTTACCCATTATGCTGCCCTCTGTTGGGTTGGGAGGAACCTACACTGTTCCCGGGTCATCGTAAGCATTACTTGGTCCACTCCAACGGCATAGCCGTCTTTAATCCGGTGTTCTTCTGTGAACCCTATTTTAGCATTAAATGCCAGAACCTTATACAAGTCCCCCCGGACCAGCCCCAGCATGATGCCACGGTCTAAACGATTGAAATACCAATCGCAGGACTCAGCAATGAGGCCTCCGTTACGGAGACACATGGGGTTGGATATCTTTATATGTACGGATGCTAGATTCTCCGTCCAGGAATCGAAAGCAACGAGGCCCATGACACTGTGCGTAGTCGCACAGTGAGCTACGATACCTTTAGTGTCCGCGCAGACCTTACAGGGCATCCCCTGAAAGTACTCAGCATGGCTGGGAAGCATGGGTTCAAAGCGCTGGAATATCACAGGTAGCCCCCTACCTGGAAGGCTACGGAGATCTCAGCCAGAGCATTGCGGGCGGTAGATTCACCCCGAATAGCGACCGCCATTGAGATGCCTATGCCGCCACTACCGAACACTTGATCTGATATGACTATGCCGCCCCAGAGTGCTTGATCCCACAGCCCTGTGTCCCACACGAACCCAGCATTCGGTGTGGGGGACCCCGAACTAGACAGCTCCAGGAGTGAGTAGTCGTACAGCACCTTAGCGGAGTAGGAAGCTAGGGTATCTCCTGTGAAGACTGGGCGAATAAACGCCCCCTTCTTCTGCATACCAGGAGCTCCCCCATCAGAGTATGCCGTGAGTATAGAGAAGCTGACGGGCATTCCCGTAGGAGCCGCTAAGCTCACCTCATCTCTGAAGCCATTGAGGTACCAGACGCTGCCGTCGCTCTTGCCGAAGTAGAAATGCTCTCGCCACATGCCCATACTCTGGGCTTCTACCCCTCGGTAGAAGCCCCACCCCTCCACGGTAGTGTGAAGGACGTAATGCAGCCACTCATCCATGGTGTTATTTCGCTGAGGGGACTGGATAACGAGGTATCCCTCCGAGGGATACATCATCATCTCCCAGCCATCTGTGGTCACTTCAGACTTCATACGATCTCGTATAAGATTCGTAACCTTACTGGTCACCCCAGAGACGTTCTCTACAGGTTCCCGCCCCTTAAAGAAGTCCAACACAGAATTGAGACCGTTGGCAGATAAGAGGAGTACATCCCCGCCCCACTCCACTCCGAACTTACGCCCTGCTGGGACGGTGCCAGCTTGCCAACGACCGATGATGCCCCATGTAGAGGACGCGGAAGGATCCGTACCTTGATACGCTAAGACGTCGCCCCCACGAGACACTGCGATAAAGAAATCGTCTGGGCCAGACCCAGAGTCTCTACTGAAGTTGTAGATGGCAGCGCAATCGCCGCCCTGTGTGAACTGCGTGCCGAGCTGAAACTCTGCCGCCGCACCCGATTTTGCATCCACTCCAAGATACCACGCATTGGAGCTGTCAGCGAGAATGTACCAGATACGGAGTTTGTGTACGGTAACAAAACGAACATCTAACTCGCTGAAGCCCGTGATGAGAGTAACCGCTGCCCATGCATCTCCTGTTGCATCGTATTCAAGAAGCCCATTGGCCGAGTCGGCGTACTGAATGTACTGGGCTCCAGTAGCGCTCGTCCAATTAATGAATACTCCGTAGCCCGCAGTGACCCCCGTAGTAGCGAAAGTAAAGACTTTCGTAGCTGCGGCAGCACCCGAAGTCGTACATTCATAGATACCGTCACTACCCGTAACAAAGAGCTTGTCACTTGCACGGCTCGCGTCATTACTGTGAAAGGGGATAACGGTGCGGCCGGAGCCGGTGATGCCGTTGGTCCATTCTTTCGTACCCAGCCGAGTTCGGAGGCCCTGCTCACTAGGCAGTATGTTGTACAGGTAGTGTGCCTCCGCTGGGGACAGTTCTGAGAGCGCTGAGAGCGCATTCACGCCCTTCGTGGGTACAGGCACCCTGCCCACTTGAGCCGTTTGGGGTCCGGGCCGTCGAAGCGCGCCTGCGGCTCTGTTATGTGCCATAGTTAGTGTCCGGGGTGTTACGGTATATGTCTAAGTACGGAAAACCGCGCCTGCTACCTACATTGAGTATGGGAGCACTCCCGTCCTGCCCTGTGGAAGCCTCAAATATTTGGGCAAAGTCGTCCCGAGCTTTGGAACTCTCAAACCCTTTGGATTCGAGGAACTTCACCTTGAGGAACTTTATCACTAGAATGCCAGGGAAGAGCACGTAGTCTGTATTCTTTGACACCGTCGTACGGTAGGTAGTTAGTTCCGTAGAATCCTGCACCCAGCGGGAGGATATGTACTCGAAAAAGATGCTAAGGGCGTCCGCCACAGGGTCGTTGGGAAAAATGTAGAACTTGCCCTGCTGTAACCGGAACGTAGCGTAGATAGTCTGGCTCACCAGATCTCGGCCCTTCAGGTACTGCCAGTCCTGCGGGGAGAGCGGCCCCTGGAGCGGGACGTTGTTACTCCGCTCCCACCCAGCTTGAGGTATCATGTACGCGAAGTCGTCAGGCAGATCGTAGATGCCTGAATCCGCAGCATCGGTGACGATACTGTGCTCTTTCTGTAGCTGGGTCCATTGATGCAGCAGTGTGAGCTCCTGGCCCGCTGCGTCAAGAAGGTACTGGAGCTGAGTAAACGTCTGGTCCGTACTGGACAGGACGTCCGTAGCAGGGTCTACGCCCAGCTCTACAGCTACCCTGTTGATTATGGACTGAACTGTGTCATACGTGAATGCCATTGCTTACTCCTGGGAAGGCGGGCGTACCCGCCTTCCGCTTGCTTAGTCCTTGCCCAGCTTCTTGATGATGCCCTGCATATCTGCCAACTGCATAGTGAGATCCCCGACCTGAGCGTGTAGGGTAGCGATCTCGCTATCCCGCTTGTCCAGTTCAGCAGCGAGGGACTCACCAGCCGCCGAAACTCCGGAAGCCTCCAGGTATGCCAAAGCTCGTCGCTTCAAATCCTGAATGCCCAGGAAGTTTTGCGAGTGAGCATCGGTGATGCCCGCAAGCTGCTCCATCGTATAGATGTTGAAGTGTTTCAGCTCCTCCACCTGACTCTTGGTGAGAGCCGTCCACGACTCGAGGGGGGTGCCCTCCTGGGCGACTTCGCCACGCTCCTTAAAGGCTGTGAAGTGCTTCGGAAACCGGGCCAGATCTTTCGGGGTCGCTACCCGATCGATTATGTTTTCCTTATTGCCCGGCTGGATGATAGAGATACACACTTCATCCTTGAAGATTGGACGGCCGGATTCCAAGGAGGCCTTCGCATCTCTTTTGGGCTGAAGGTAGAACTTGACGTACAGGTACTTATCCCCGTCGTCAATTCGTTGGCCTTCAGCGGTGTATGCCATCTCGGTCATTCTGAGGTCAGCTTCGTCTAACAGCATCTTAGTGCTCCTTTATGGTTCTATGAAAAATGGGCTTGAATGTCCGGCGAACCCTGCAAAACGAAGCCCTACGTCTTACATGCCAATCTGTTTTTCTACTCATTGTTAGAATACACCGTTATATGTAGACCAGAAAACGCGGAACCGATCATTAATAGAACCAGATGTGATACCTTTAGCTGTTAAAGCTTCCATCCATAGATCTTCTAAAGTCTTCCCATCCGGGGAGGAAATGACCGCGCTAAGAAACTGCAGCTCCAATTCGTCCAGCGTTCCGCTGCTCGCCCCGTTCGCAAGGAAATGCGCCCGTAGGTCGTCGTTGATGTGGTTATACCCTACGACGGATTGGATGGCTTCGTTAAGAGTTGTCATCCTGCTGCGACCCTCTGGTTAGTCAGCGTTTCCAGCCCCGTGAGAGTAGCAGTGTCTACCCGGCCCTCATTTCGGCGTTTGACAATGTGCTCCAAGACCAATCTCAAATCAGCGATGGTAGTATAGTTGCTCCCCCCACTAGGCGCAATCGTATGTATGTTAAGAATTAGGCTAGCCATTAGTTTGAACGCA
>Ga0255047_10003391_pt1 | contig 10004 bp, 13 predicted proteins | sample JV7_2_1_MG_FD_183640 | JGI IMG/M metagenome (GOLD analysis project Ga0255047, IMG submission 183640) | Seawater microbial communities from Jervis Inlet, British Columbia, Canada - JV7_2_1 | ecosystem: Environmental > Aquatic > Marine > Inlet | place: Canada: British Columbia | collected 2016-10-06 | reverse complement strand
GCCAGCAGCAACAAGAATCGCCGCGCCGTAGATCAGGATGCGAGCCTGTCGGCTTGCCAGCGCCGCGCGGATGTGCGGGTGGGTTTCAAGATAGCTTTTCTCGGTCATGTCCGTTGTCCTTTCTCGCAAGCTTCGTCGCTCCAGCCTTCACCGACCGCCATCACGCAGGCCCAGCCATTCGGCGTGATTTGCAGGATCGACCAGGTGCCGGTGTTACAATTTGCCCAGACCTCATAAATCGCCGTCGGGCCGCGCACTCCGCTGCCGCGCCGGGTCTCGCCATATTTCAGGTCAAGCTGCATCACGATGACGGCTCGCGGGCCACATGCCATCTGAGCGGCCACAGGATCGCCGTAGAGCGCGATCAGGAACGCGGTCAGGGTGAGCAGGCGGATCACCGCGCCGCCCTCTCCGTCGCCCCCACGTTGCGCGGCTGGGGGTTGCTGGCGGTCATCCTGTCCATTGCATAGCTCAGGGCCTCGATCTTGACCTCGAGGCGGGCGACACTGATCGAGAGCCCGTGAACCGTGAAGGTGAGCCAAGTTCCCATTGCGAACCCGGCGGCTACGGCCGCCGCTATCAAGGGCTTTGCCAGCGGCGCAAAGGTATCGCCGGCCATCACGACACCACCGCGATCTTGCGGCTTACGCCGTCGCTGTCCGTAATGGTGATGTAACCCGTGACGGTCTCGGCCCCGATCGCGGTGTGCTGGCCAATCGGCGGCTGCCATGCTTCGGGCGATATTCCCGCGTTCCAGCGGTATTGCGTATCATCGGCCTTGTTCCAGACCGCCATGCCATCCACCGCGGCCGTGAAAAACCACGCCGCCGGGGAGATCGAGTTGTCGAAGGTGGCGATGTTGAAGTCCTGCCCGGCCCAATCGCCGGTGGCGCCGGCCGCCACGACGTAGGAATCCCGGTCTGCCTCGCTGCCCGGCGGTGCGGTCAGCGCCATGCTGATCACGATGACCTCGGCATCTCCGAGCTGGAGCGCGCTGTCGGACCCGGACTTCACCACCTCGCGATGGTTGACCGCACTGATCGCCCCGGTGCCGCTCGCCAAGTTCGTGTCGGCAAGCGATTTCAGATCGGCTCGGGTTCGGATTCCGCTCATTTAGGCATACTCCGCGCTGTAGTCAGCAGGGTCATAGTCGAGCACTGGCGCAACGATGGTCACAGGGGCCGAGGTGGTCCAGGTCGAGTCTCCGAGTGCGACCGACACGGCCAAGGCGCGGGCCGTGTAGGTGACACCGACAAGGGCCGGGTTGACATATGTGACATAGCTCAACGTGCTTTCGGTCACCGCCAGGTCGACGAGATGGGCAAACCCCCCGCCGTCATCAATTTCAACCTCCAGGGTTTCGGCATCCTCGGAGAGCTCCTGGTCGATCGTGATCGTAACCTGTAGACGCGCCGTCGCACCGCCCGCACCGCTGAAATTCGACTGGGCCGCGACAACGCTTGTCGGCGGGTCGATCGAGGGGATGCCGGGCGGCAACGGTGTGAAGTCGCCGCCTTCGGAGAAGTCCGCGCTCGACCAATTATAGGTTGCTTCGAGATCTTCAATCAGGGTCATCCTGACGCCGACCTCGAAACCGTCCTTTGCGGCAACCAGAACATGCTGGATCGAGTCGACTATGTATGAGCTGGTCGCACGGGCGAACCCTGGCAGCGCGAAGTTGACCCGCTCGCCGATGCGGCGGTTGCCCTCGCGCCCGTCCCATTCGGCCTCGACGATCCGGTTCGGCTCGGCCCGGAGGGCAAATATTTTCTCGAGCCGGGCGGCCTGCTCGGGTTCCCGCACCAAAGCCAGTTGCAGCGGGTGGACCCGCGCGCCCGCGCGCAACTGGTAGCCCTGGCCGTCGGTCAGTTCCCATTCGCGGTGGCGGCCGATGAATTTCGCCCGCACGGTATCGAAGCCGGCATCTCGCGCGCCGCGGATCTCGATCGCATCGCCAACCGGCTGCGACAGTGTATCCGTCGGCGCCACCCAGGCCCCGGCCCGGACCCCGAGCATCCCGCCCGTGGTGTCGAGGTGGCCGGCCATCGAGACCAGCACCGGGTCGAGCATCGACAATTCGCGCTCGTCAATGAAGACCAGGCCGTCGCAGCGATAGCGGGTGAGCGCACTCAGCGATGTGGTAAAATATTCGGTGTTCGGGCCGATCTCGATAAACCGCTCGAGCGTCCTGCCGCCCTCGAACACGAACGACACCAGGTCGCCGGTGACTTCGTGTGTGCGGTCCGCCGTCGCGCCGGGGAACGGCTGCCAACTGGTGTCGTATATCTTGGTGATATTGTTCGCCCCATAGGGCATCATGGCTTCGGCGCGGATATCTGCGGTGGTCGCAACGTCATCGCCGTCGAAATCGGCTTGAAACAGTTTCCAGCGCCAATTGCTCTGGCCGACCCAGCCGCCGATATCGCCGGCATAGCGGAACTCATAGGGTGCATCGCCGCGCCGGGCGTTCGCCTTCATGTCGAAATAGATTCCGAAACGGGCGGTTTCTGACTCGATCAGCGTGCCGTCGGTATCGGTCGACGTGAGTTTTGCGACCTGGGCGCCGCCGAACGGCACGATCAGCGCCGCACCTATCGTTACCGAGGCACGGCTGACCGCCCAGGTGCCGGAGCCGGGATACCCGCCGCCGATATCGCCGTTGTTATCGCCGTCGTAAGAAACCGGCACGGTGGTGGACCAGTCCACATCGAGCAGCGTCGTCTCACCGACCGCGCCGTCTTCCACGTCGCAGGCATCTGCCGCATCGGCCCATTGCTGGATCGGGATCATTTCCTGGTCGAAGCCCAGCGCAAGGTCGTGCGTTGCCAGCATCAGGCCGCAGAGGGCGGGGTTGGCGCTGTAGGCCCATGTGGTCTTGTCGTCGATGCGGTGGCTGCCGCTCGCCCCGGTGACGCCGGAGGTGCTGTCAAGGCGCGGGTCGTAGAGCTTCGACCATTGCCCGAAGAAACGCAGCGGCGGCGGCGAGCCATGGCCCCAGCGCCGCTGTGCGCGCTTCGAGTGGCCGTATTTCAAATGGATAAAAGCGACAGTGACCCCTTGCCAGAGGTCGGTCGACTGCAACAGGTCGGCAATATCCTCGCCCCCCGCGCCTAGTTCGCGGGTGAATTCGGTCGGGATCTGGGTGTGATCGCCCAGCCCGATCCACATCTGGAAAATGCCGTTTTGCCACGGTGATGTGTCGGACTTGGCGCCCTTCGTCATGTCGAACACGTCATTGTCGGCATCAGACAGCAGCGCGAGATCGATGCCGTCGTTGATCTCGACCTTGGTGATGGTTTCGCTGGGTATGCTGTTGAGCAGGTAGACCGCCCAATATTCCTTGCCTTCCGCGGCCTGGAAAACCACGCTGCCGCCCTGCGGGAACTCGCCGAAGGCAAAGCGATAAGTCGGGTGCGGGTCGAACTTTCGGGTTCGCCCTTCATGCTGGGCGCCGGCATCGAGGCCCGGCGCGAACAGAAGTTGCCCGACGAACGAAATCGCCAGGCTGACCGCGGCGCCGAGCAGGCCGGCCACCAGGGTGCCAAACCCCGCCGTGGCGGCGGTAGTGGCAACACCGGCGGCGGAAGCCACGATCGCGGTAAGGGTGATCGGGTCCGCATGTGCGAGCGTCGGCGACACGATCGCGGTCGACATCAGCAGGAGGACTTTCCAGAGGCGGAATTTCTTCATTCGGGCCTCCATGCCCGGCTTGCCCGGCGCTGCAATACACATCCCTCGCGGGACTTGGCCCACCACCAGCCCGCACAGAAAATCGCAAGCGAGCGCCCGACGATGCCGATGTCGCCGTCCGTGGCACCGTTCGGGCCGATTTCAGGCCAGCCGAGACGCTCAGCCTCGCGCTGTGCCACCGCCTCGGTGGTCCCGGCCATCACCACCCGCGCGCCCGACTCGTCGCTGTAGCGCCCACGGTAGCCAGCCGCAGGGTCGCCGTGCCCGGTCTGGTGCAGCACGTTGCAGATCGCGAGGCAGCAATCGCTTTGGCCCCAGACGAAGGGCTGCGCCATTTCATGCTCGATCGCGGCGATCAGCTCGGCCATGTAACCGAACGCCCGGCCGTCGGCAGAAGTCGCCATGCCGTTTCACCAGTCGGCGCGGTCTCCGGTGAATGGTGGTTTCCCAGGCGGCGGCGCGGGCTGCGCCCGTTCGACATCTCGACCGAGGCTTGCGTGAACCAGTTGCCGGTCTTGTCACGACTGTGCTTGAAGTCCCCGGCTGATATGATGTGCCCGATGAACAGGCGCTGGAGGATCGGGTTGGCCCAGCCTTGATCGAACAGCCCGAGATACATGATCGCGCGGCGGCCGATCGCGGCGGCTTCGGTCGATTCGGTGATAGACCCCTGCGGGATCGAGGTGACGCCGGCCTTGTAGCTGACCAGCGCGCCGTTGCGGCCGAACGGCGAGGTTTCCACGAAGCCGAGATTCCCGACCCCGCTCCATGTCGCAGCTTCGGTCGGCGACAGGTCGTCCTCTGTGGTGGTCACCGGCTTGTGAAACGTGGACACCCGGAGCGGCAGCGACGGCCAGTCGAGATAGAGGAAGATCGCCGGGCGAATGATCTTCGCCGCCAGCCGGGCCGCCCAGGTGGAATCGGTCGAGATCACGCCCCAGCCCATCTAGTCCACCACGTATTCAAAGGCTTCCGTCGGGGACACGGTGCTGTCGCCAAGCTCATCCTCGTAAACCTCGATGAAAGTCATCTTGAAAGTCCGCTTACCGTCCACATTCGTCGGCGAGATGTTCAGCGCGCCGGCAAGGCTCCCGACAAAGAAGTCGCCGGGAATGCGGATCTCCGCGGCATTGGCCACCGCCGCCCGGAGCGGGCTCGACAGGGAAAGCGTCACGTCGCCCGATGCGTCGGCGGTGGCCGCGGCAAGCGTTCTGTGCCGGTTGTCGCCGATCCGGATCATCATGCCCTTCGGGATCACTTCGGACGCCAGCAGCCCGGAGACCGGCAAGGATGTGGTATCGATCGCAGCGCCCCCGTTGCAGGTCGCCAGCACCACGCGCCACGGCCCTGTGGGCGCGTTGCCTGCCTCGCCCGCGTATCCTTCCGTCTTGCCGTCCTTTCGCCAGAACTCGGCGCCGGACGTGTTGAGCGCCGGCACTCCGTCCCAGCCGTTCTGGATTCTCAGCTCGTGGTCCCAAAGGCCGAGCAGATGGGTGCCCCCGCGCAGCCGGTCGACCATGATGTCGAAGTCCGGGGCGATCGAGCGCACCACCTCGCCGGAAAGCTGAACGGTCGCCCGCTGGACATGCTCGACCTTCTGGCCCGGTGCGCCGTCCCACTGCCGCGTCGTGCGCACGCGGGCCGGGTCACCGTAAAGCGTGTCGGCGCCAAGGCACTTGGGGAGAATGTAGACTAGCGGCACATCAACCCCCTAGTGGTTCAGGTGTGAAAGACAGTGGGATCGTTTTCGTTCATCCGAACGATGCGCTCGACCAGTTGCCTGTCGCGACGGTCAAGCACCCGCTGCAATTCCTCCGGCGTGGCGTCACTGCCTTGCAGGACGATGGTGGAGCCCTGCACGGTGACGTTGTTCCCTGAGCCGCGGCCGATCCCCTTCGGGATCACCACCTCGCCGGCCTGAAGTATTGCTGGAACCTCGCCCGACCTCAACCCAGCAACGCCGCCGCCGTGATAGCGGGGTGCCCCGGCAAACACGGAATCGGGCACCGCGCGCATCGGGCCCGGCTGCCCGACAACGCCGCCGCGGTGTAACACCGGGCGCGGGATCGGGATCGGCGAGGATGTCGGGGCACCACCACCGCCAAAGAGGCTGCCCACGAGGCTGCCCAAGATGCTGCCGAGCCCGCCACCGCCGCCACTTTGCTGCTTTGACAGTTCCTGCAAGGCGATGTTGGCCAGAGCGACGGCGACATTTTTCAGGGCATCGGTGAAGCTGTCGGCCTGCAAGATGGCGTTGCTGATCGCGTCGCCTATCTGCTTCACCGCTTGGGCTGCGCGTTCCGCCGCTTCCTCTTTTGCCGCTAGGGCTTCCGTCTCGGCGTGGATCGCAAGCGTCAGATCGCGGGTCTTGTCGGCGAGCGCCTCGGCCTGGGCGATTTCCTCGGCCGTAATCGTCGCGCCTTTTTCCGCCGCGGCATCGCGAAGCTCACGGATCGTCTTTTCGCGCTGGAACTCCGCGTTGAGACGCGCCTGTTGGCTGGCAGTCTTGCCGATCAACTCCTGCTCAAGCCGCAAGAGATCTATGCGCTCGCGCAATTGCTCGAGGATGGCCACGGCCTCGGTGTTAACCGTAGGCTTTCTACCGCGGCGAGCCCGCGTAAACGGATCTTCATTTCGCAGATCTATGACGCCGAGAGTGGCTGAACGCGGCTTCGGAACCGGCGAACTATTATCTATTTGCCTATCAATGATTTCGCCCGGATCTTCATCAAAGAATGGGGTCGCTCTAAGGTTGAGCATTGAAAGTTCAAGTTCGTTAACCAACGCCGTGGCTTCTCTTACTTTTGCTGAAAGCTCCTCAACTAACTCTGCTCCTAAATCTGACGCATCTTTCCCCGCCAGGAAATCGATGAAACTGGTAGATGCAAACTCGGCAGTTACTCCTGCGTCCTGAAGTTCGGTTTCTAATGCCGCCAAGTCATTGCGAGCCGCAAGTAACTCCCGGCCCAACTCACCCAATGGGTCGGGGTTAATCCTTATTTCCAGATTTTGAAGGATTGCTTCCCAGCCTTCAAGCATGTCAATTATTGCGTCATTTATGCCCGTCGTTTCGTTAAAGACCGCCAAAAACGAGACCCAAGAGGCTGTCATGCTGTTGGCGGCGCGTTCAACTGTAACAGGGAGCTGTCGAAACTGATCGTCAAGATCTTCTGAACTTGACAGAAGGGCATCAAAAACACGCTGGGTTGTAAGCAAGCCTTTCTCGCCCAAGTCTTTAAGCCGACCAGTAGCAACGCCAAATTCTTTCGCTATTTGCCTCGCGACCAGCGGCATATTCTCCAAAACGGAGCGTAATTCGTCTCCATCAAGCCTGCCTTTTGCAAGCGACTGTGATAATTGCTGCGAACCAGCGATCAATTCCTGCGTTGTTGATCCACCGATTACCCCAAGCTTCAAGACATTTTCAGTAAGCTGCACGACCTCCTGGTCAGTCGCGTTTATCGCTTCGGCAGCAATCGAAAACCTTGTGACGGTCCGAATCGTGCCTTCCAGAGGCGACCCCAAATCTGTAGCGATTCCGAATGCACTTCGGACAAAATTTTCGGTTTCTTCGGCGGTTTTTCCCAGCGCCTTAAACCGACCTGTCAGTTTCCGCATAGTATCGCCGGCTCGAACAAGATCACCCAAAGCCTTACGGACAGCCACGATTGCAGCAGCAGCGGCTCCCGCTCGCAATATAAGCCCTCTGCCAAAATCCGTCCCGAAACGCGCCATTCTCCTGTCGAGGCGCGCCAGGCGGCCCTCGGTTTGCCGCGCAAACCTAGACAGATTGCGGTTCATCCGGCGCGTCCCGCGGTCGAACTCTGCCGTTCGTGCGTCAAATGTGGTAACGATGCGACGCAAAAAGGCCATGTTTACCTCGGATTATTTACGCCGCGAGCCGGTCATGCTGGCGCGGGACTTTGAGCCGCCTGGTCCGGCAGCTGCTATGGCTTCCGATTTTTCACGCTCGGCGGCAACGACGGTCCAGAATTCTCGGGGAGTGGCTGCCCAGAGGTCTCGGGGTCGCCATCCGATGAGATGGGCGGCACCGAGAACATCAGCGAGGTAATTTCTTCGTTTCCTCTCCACCACTCCCCAGCGGATTTTTTTCGCGCGGCATCCGGTGCCCAGAGTAATTCGCCGAGGTAGGCGGCAACGCTGTCGCGGATGCGGCTCGAGCCGATGCCCTGCTCGAACAGGCGCTTGCCCACGGCCTCCGGGTCGGTCGGGTTTTCCCCCGCCTCGACCATGCCGTAATAGACGACCAGTGCCATTTCGGACGAATGCAACTCACTTCGGGCCAGCATGTTGAGAAGCGTAGCACAAGACGAGTCCGCCTTCGCCTCGATCTCACGCATGGCGCCGAAGGTGGGGCGAAGATTGTAGGTCTTCGCCCCGAGCTGGATTTCAACGTCCATCAGGCGACGGCAGTTCGGGTCGGATCATTGACCCAGGCCACTAGGATCTCAAGCGTAGCGATGCCCTCGGTCGGTGCCGACAGCGGGTCGTAGGAGACATACGCCGGGCCGGTCCAGACCGGCAGACCAGACTCGGACGACGTGATCCGAACATCAACCAGCGCCTCGGCATCTGCCTTGGTCAGTATCAGGGTGTGTGTTGCGTGCATCGGCGTCTCGAGCTCGACGGAGAACGCCGCGGTGAACCCGGCCTCCCTGAAGAACGGATTTTTGCAGTTCTTGGTCCGGCTGACCTCCAGCGTCTTGCCGGTGTTGAAGGTAAGGTCTCCTTGGCAGGCGACCTCATCATAGTTCGACGGCGAGATGGTGTTGTCACCAATCTGCACCACGTAGTTTTTTCCCTGGGCTCCAGCCATTCTATCCTCCTATGTGGATGGAGAAACGGCTGGCCGCATGTTGCGTCAGGCCGTCTTCATCGGGCGCAATAAAGCTGTCTTCGTGTCTCACCTCAGACGCGCCTGTCACTGAGGGAAGCCAGTCATGCAGAGCGGCGACCACCACCTCCTGCAAATTCTTCGAGGTTTTCTGTCCTCGCCCGGCGGCACTCTCGGATTCCGGCCGGTCGAAGATATGAACGCTGAAAAAATGCTGCGTCTTGTTCGACTTGATCGATCGCTGCACGACGTTGAAGCCGTCGACCCGGCAATGAACCCGCGCCGGGTTTGCCGGCGCATGATCGTAGACCTTGACATCGGCGGAGTTCGGCCCCTGTCCGATCAGTTGCGCCGACAGCCGGTCATAGACCGCCTGTTGAAGTTCCCAGGACTGCCCCGCCGTCATATCCGGCCCGGCCTCAGTATCCGCGCGGCCTTGGTGACGTTGGCGCGGTTGAAGCCGCGGCCACCGAGATCGGCGAGCATCTCGTCGCGCGCCTTGACCATGCGCTGAGTATCTTGCTCGTGCTCGGCTTCGACCGCGTTATCATGGAAGGGACGCGCCGTAATGCCTTTTCCAAATCCAGTGCTTGCAGTTCCGTCATGGACAAAGCGAGCGTAAAAAACCTTGCCCCTAGACGCGGCCGAAAGATAGCCGACACGGCCCCGAAGGGTTTTTTTCGACACGGAACGCCGATAGAGGCGCGAGAGTTCACCCGTGCGCCGCGTGGTCATCGACGCAATGTTCGCCTTGCCGCGGGCATGAACCGCAATGGTGGTTGCCCTGATCGCCTCGAGCACCCGATCGCGCAGATGGGGCGACGCAAATTTCAGCGCCGCGCGGTATTCCCGCACGCCTGTGATCCTGCTTGCCATTGAGACCCCCTAAGTCGGGACGCCGCTTTCGACTTCGAAGCGAATGAAGCCGTCGAGTTCGCGCGGGTAGACCTTGCGGATGTTCCACCATTGCTGCTCTGCCGGTGAAAGGGTCGGGTCGGTGGTGACGACAACGCGCCATGCTTTTGTCGCCCGGCGGGCTTCACTGGAATCGCGAACAATCAGCTCGCCTCTGACCACCGTTTGCACGGCGCCGCCGGCTAGGGCCTCCATGCGGCTGCGAAGCCGGGGAAAGGCGAACCCGCCCCAGACGGTGAATTGCGTCTCCCAGGTTGTCGTGTGGCCGCCGCCGCCGTCGTCGACCTTCGTCTCAAGCTGGAAGATGCAGCGGCTCTCGAGCGTCCCGGCACCGGGCATCACACCCCCCCGAAGTTGATGCAGTCGCGCCCACGCCGGGCCATACTTCGTGCCTCGCGCTCGGTCGCGCCGTAGTGGTGCGCCATCTCGTGCTGCAGCGACGGCACCTGGTTGAACTTGCGGCGCAGAGTGATGGTGCCGTCAACGTAGAAGCCGGGGACATAGCCATATTCAGGCAACCACGGCATTTCGTCGGTGTAGACGA
>Ga0255047_10003390_pt1 | contig 10005 bp, 10 predicted proteins | sample JV7_2_1_MG_FD_183640 | JGI IMG/M metagenome (GOLD analysis project Ga0255047, IMG submission 183640) | Seawater microbial communities from Jervis Inlet, British Columbia, Canada - JV7_2_1 | ecosystem: Environmental > Aquatic > Marine > Inlet | place: Canada: British Columbia | collected 2016-10-06 | reverse complement strand
TGTTGTTCAAGTTTCTGTGCCGCAGTTGACTTAGCCTTCTTTGTAAATTTGCTAAAGTCAGTGAAGCCTTTGGTAATCACATCAAGCGCGTGTAATCTCATCTTATACTCTTGATCAGATTGATATTTCTCCATTACTTCGTTCAAAGGCGTCTCATCAGTGACCTTAGTTGGCGTGGTCATAGATGTGAAAATCTTATCTCTAGTAACGGCATTAATCGTAATACCCGGTATAACCTCAGATTTCTCAGTAACTGTTGATTTAAGTTTAGCTAGCGCTTCTTTTGCCGCTGCTTCGTCATCAATGAGTTTCTGCTTTCTGGTATTTACTTCTTCCTCAATTCTGCTGTTTTCAAATGCAACAAGGGCGTCTCTAGCGTCCACAGCATCCCTTTGGAAGTCGTCTCCTTGCGCAGCTAGCTCAGCATACTTAGTTGCTTGTGCTACATCAAATCCTTTTACAAGGAAGCTACGCTTAATAAGTTCTTTACCTAAATCAGGACGCTTACTAATATTGTCATCAGTAATCTTAGCGTATTGATCTGCATTAGCTTTAGTCTGTGCATAAGTCTCATGTGGGACTCCAGTAGCTAGTGCTTCTAGGTATTCTTTTTGATTTTCATTTAGATTTGCAAATTCATTTGCTTTAATCTGTTTGTTAATCAAAGCCAATAAAGAAGCTGCGTCAGTAACGCTTTCTTTTTCTTCATCGGTTAAAGTGTCTAAGGACCCGTCCTCAAAGAGGGCTGAGGCTAGGGAAGTAAACGTATTTTGAGAAGAGGAAGTAGCCGCTGCTTTATCAGCCGGATCCTTAATATTTTTGTACTCCTTATTCCCGTCGTTTTCACCTCCCGGTGTATCTTCACCTCCTGCATTAGCAATCTCATCTGCATCTACTGCATCTGGATCCTCTACGGGTTGTTGCCCTGTGAGGTCTGCTTTTGAAGGAGGGATAGTGTCTTCTGTTGTGCCTGTCAGATCAGGATCATTACCAGTTATCTCAACTACTGGTGATTCTGAATTGGCTAGGTCTTCTAAGTCTATTCCATCAAATTCCATTTCTCTCTGTTTACTTATTACAAAAGTAATAATTGTTTTTAAATTAATTACTATAAATTACCCCACGTAATGAAATAAATTACCAGACTGATAACTAAAGTTACTTACCAGCTGGTTTTTTATTCGCCGCTTTGTTCTGAATCTTCTCCGTAGCTTTGTTATGACGTACAGTTTCAGCATGTGCTTTACTCTTAAGTTCATATTCTTTACGGATTTTATCAGCTTCATGTTTCAACTTCTGAAGCTCTGCACCAGAGTCACCTACTGTACTCTCTACATAATAACGAGAATCCTCATTATCCTGACGCATACGTTCAATGTCTTTCTGTGCTTGAACCTTCATAGCCTCAACAGCATCTTCTCTGTCCCATTCTTCACGTTGGAAGTCTCTTGCTTTCTCAGCTTCTTTAGACATAACAACAGCTTGTTCCCTCGCCATTTCCTGTTGACGTTGTGCTTCTTTCTCTTCACGCTCCATTTTCTCGCGCTCACTGCGTTCCATTTTTCTACGGATAGAAGCTGTAGATGAGGTAGAATAGATATCCAATAATTGTGAGAAATTGACAGTACCTGACTGAAGTCCTGCATGTGCAAGTTGCTTCATTGTTTGGATTAACTCATAAGAGTCTCTACCATTAGACATTTGCAGTCCATACTCACCTTCATTAAATTGCTCTGTTTCTACAGAGAACATAGTTGTGGATCCATCGTCTAGTACATGTTGTACTTTTTTATTCTTCTTATTTCTCCAAGCGTGTTTAGCAGTTTCCAATAGGATACCCATAGCTCTGAGTTTTGTCTCTTCATGCTCTAAGAACCAATACTCTGTAATATGAGAAGACTGTTGCATCTCTGTTTGAGTATTCTACTGCTTGTCTGCTTTGTACTTGTCCTTGTCTTGACGCAGAAACTCCTGCAATCTCCCCAAGTTCTCGTTTAATGAAATCCATCATCCCCATATACAACTGGATAGTGTGACCCATCTCTAAGTCAATAACGGGAGAATTCTGATTCATTGTACCGGCTAATTTACCTTGAGCAGCTCCTTTATTTCCTTCTTTGAAAGAATCATAGAATGCTACGTTCATACCTTGAGCAAAGCTCATCCACTTATCTACCTTCCAGTTTTCCGGAATAGAAGCTAAGTCAATACGCATGATCTTACCGTAGTTCTTAGAAATAGCAAGCTCAGTGTTATATGCCAACACATTATATAAATACTGGTATGGCTTCATACGGTCCATCAAAGATATCCCTAAGTTATCATTAGTATTGTAGATAGTTCCTACAATCCCCGGATGACATTTACTAGGGTTCTCCATAGATCTAAATTGGATAGGCTTAGGTCTCATTTTGACATAGATAGCAGAATCACTTCCTTCACCTATATCTCCACCAATCTTAGTACCTTCCCACCATTCTGAGATCCAGAGGATAGTCTCCTCTTCACCAGCATCAGTGTTAATTTTATATGACTCATCATAGATATCATATTGCTCATCTCCCTGCTCATCGTAGTATTTTACTTTCTTAACTTTACGTAAAGATTTCCAGTATACTTCAGTAACACGGATGTTTCCGTAGTCATCAAATTGTGAACCATAGCCAACGTCATTAGCCAGTGAACTGATCAAGATACCGTCTTCTGAGGAACCACTGATAGGTAAATCTGGTTTACGTCCAATATTAATTCCTCTATCAGATGCTTCTGACTCATTTCCAGCCATACCTGATTCAATACGTGCTATCTCTGTAGGCTTAAGATAATCATGCAGACTATCTACAATTTGACCCGGAGACTTGTAGCTGACTAGTGCTATAATATCTGAGTCTTCAATTTGACTTGATTCACCTGTTCTTACAGTATGTACGTTCTTAGGATTTCTTCTTACTAGTACTGGCTCACCGGCGATAATATCTGCCTGATAAACTTCCTCTGCGCCAATAAGAGCATCTTTAAATCCTTTGGAGAACATGTGATGTAATCGCAAGTGCTTATACAAATACTCTAAAATTTGAGTAGCTGTACGTTCTCTGTGATCTTGGTATTCAAAATCAGCCCATTGCTGAAATTTCGCCAATTCTTTTTTCATTTCCTCTTCTGGTTTATCTCCTGCAATGTGAGAAGTCATCAGTCCTTGAAACTTTTCTAGCAACTTTTCTTCTTTTTCAGATATAGCGTCATCATTGACTACGCGTATCTTCCAATCAAATTTTCTATTAATAGATTCTCCTACTAATAGATCAATCTTTGGATTACATATCGGGTAATTCTGCATCTTGGCGGGCATAGTCATTCCCGGAGTTCTCATAGGATTGCAGATTTTCTCTACATCCTCTTGATCCAAAATGTCAGAATATAGATCATAATTAATCTTCTTATTCCGATATGATGCTCTGACCCCATCATCCGCAAATAGTGCTAGTTGCTCTGCACCATCTACGCATTTTTTACGCCAGTCTTTTGTTTTTTGTGCTCTACTTTTCTTCTGAGAAGGAAAGTTTGCATTTGTGTGTACACTCATTCTAATATATATTACCTTGCAAAAATACGAATTAAAATTCAGATTACCAAATGTTACCGTTAAACTTATCGTCAAAGTTACGTGTAAAGAAATCGTCTTTTAATAGGCTCTGTACTTTTTGCTTTTGTTTACGTTCTATGTACTTAATTCTCTCCTCCTTTAGTATCATAACCATGATCAATGCAGATACACGGTCAAAGTTACCATCAGGATTGTAGTTCATGAGCTCTCTTATTAAACCCTCATTGTGTAATGTGTGTAAGTTTAAGATCTCACTGTCTTCCCCTTCCCCATAAGCCGGTGTTAATAACCAGTCTAATATGAGACGGAGACCATATGCGTTTATAGGTTTACTCGCATGCGTACCCTTTCTTTTATTACCCACCTTAGATATGGAAATATCAGCGACATCTTTAAGAGACTCCGGAGTATCACATAGCAAGTGTGTACTATTCTTTTGGTCGTAGTATGTGTAAAGACCTTTCTTATTCTGCTCATAGTTATGTACAGCGTTGTAAAAAATATTTAACTTACGAGTAATCTCATAAAATTCTTTAGTACCACGTCGTCCAGTATACTCTGCTACAATTCTATCCGTCCAAGTATCAAATATAAATGTTGATCCCAATGATGTAGTTCTAGACTCATCATCATCGTAGGTATCCGTACCTTGAATATATCTGTTCCTGAGGACATCACTTGCAGAATCCTTTTTAGGCATCTCAATAATCTCAATTATCCCCGGGCGTTCCTTGTTGTTATCTATAGGATACTGCTTCTCCAGTTTATTTTGGTTACCTTTTACCCATTTTAACTTACCATCAGAATCCCATACAAGCTCCCCATGATAATGTGAGTTCTCATATTCGTGTGGTTTAGCTGTTACGTTCGCTAGGTGAGCTTTTAACTCTGCCTGTGGGAACATTGCACCTTGAGCATTTAAAAACATCTCTGAGGGCACTATAGGGTAGTTCATCATCTCCAAAGCAAGTGCTGAGGAATCTTTTGATTTACGTTTTAATGCTCTACGATCTTCAATATAAGCTAATGCTGCTTCAATATTAGTATTCCCGTTTTTGTCTTTAAACTTATTCATACCATAATAAGCTGGTACAAACCAACCTATCTCTCCGGTACCTTCCCATATATCATTAAATGCAAGCGCTTCAAATCCTCGTGGGTCCCTGAACATTACTTCAGCTTCCTGAATTTTATCTACGTTACCCCCGGTACCTAACCACATACCTGATCCAAACTTCCAAGGGAAATCCATCATAGTTGCGGTGTTGGAACCATGGACTGCTAGCGAATTCCCTAAAAGACCCCACTCCTCTACTACTGCAATCATATAACGACCCCCGGCTGCTGCCTCTGGGTTCTCAGTAGTATAGACACCATGTTTAATGTTAGACCCGGTACCAAATTTTCTCCATGTACCGCCAAGTTTCTTTTCATACTCATGACGCCATGGGTTCTTCATGTTGTTGGGACCTAACGTACCTGCCATTGATTTTGAGAAAGGTGCTGGTACATACTCTTTGGAATCACCAAATGCTCCCGGTAGCTCGTCCATTCCCTGCTTAGTCTTAGATAAGATGTCTGCAGATTTAGATGATAGTGCGGCACCTACGAATATTTCAACCTTCGCTGGGTTCTTAATAGATTCTTCATCATATATTTTGGCTCCATCAAACAATAGCTCTGGGAGTACAATACCTCCACCAACTGAAAACGATTTACCGAGTCCCCTTGCCCCTAACCAAAAAAGGTCTTGCGCCATATTCTGGTATAGCGGATATCCTAATTGCTTATCGTGTAGCTGCCTTAAATAGTCCCGTGCAGGAATGTAATCCTTCAGTTTACCGTCTGAGTTATAGCATGTTGAGTCATATTCTCCTTTGTGATTCTTATCTATAAGCTCACGGTTACATGTATATTTCTCATCATCTTTAAAACCTGAAAAGCCTCTAGCCTCTAACCAGTTGTAGAATAGCTCCCATTCTAAATCTCTTAGTAGTGGTCTAATCTTTTTCTTTGGGGAGGACTTAGGTGCGTCATCTGGCTTGTGTAAGATTGTCCCAAAATTTACGTAGAAGTAAAGGTTACCTGGCATAAAGCGCCATTTACCCTGTGAATCTAAAGTATCCTGAGATAAGACCTTATCTACATCTACTTGAATATCTGAGTCATCTAGGGACCAGAAGCCCTCAATACAACGACGCTTATGTGTCTTCCAATAAACAGAGTAACCCAACGACTGCGGATGCAATGTTGGGACTTCTGTTATTAGGAAATTTTTTCTGTTGTTAATTCTTATGAAGTTATTTTCCATCTTTCATTATAGCATTCCTGATTCTGCTGCTGATTCTGTGGCACCACCTTTCAGTTGTCCATCCATTTCCTCTTTAGCAAGTTTCTCTCTAATGTTTTCAATCTCAGCAAATATCTTACTGGAGTTTAACATCATCTTATCTAATTGATCTGCAGTACCTTTTTCAATCTTACCTCTGTCATCATATGAATCCATGGTATAATCTACTTTCTTTATAAAAGCTCCACGTTGTGCAAGCTTCTCCTCATACCCTATCAATTCTTTTTCTGCAATTGTTAAGCAGTGGTCAGTATAAGCTTCGCTAAGCTTTACTATTTCTGGGTGATCCCAGTTAAATTTTTTATCATTTAGGTAATCCTCAGAAATAAGATTTTTCTTAGTCTCTGGAGCCATGTTCTTGTAAGCGTTATCTGTATGAGGATCAATACTCATAGCAATAGCCCACATTATCTTAGACGACTCTTTCTTACCTTTGGACTTGTCTTTGTCGTAAAAGAACTTAAAGGGTCTCATATCCTTAAGCATGGGATGAATCTCCCAGAAGTTCTCTCTTGGCGTCCATACTTTTACCATACTAGTCATGTGTAGATTCTACTTTAATTGTTTGGATAGTTCCGCCTGATTGTTTTAGGATGTCAATATCAACCCCATCACCTTCATCTTTAACTATCTGTACTTCCATCTCCTGAATAAACTTACTCAAGGCATCTTTCAATGCGATCTCTTTGCGTGTAATTGTTTGCATAAATGCGAGTAACCGTAGTCGCTCTTCTTCATCTGATGAATACGCTATCGCTGCTATTCCGTTATTCTTTACTTCATCAAGGAGCTCATTAAGCTCCTGATGAAATAAATCTCCCTTTGTCTTTGTCATTAGTCTTCCTCCCTAATTACTATACAATCCGTTGTGAATATCATAGTGGCTGCTCCAATAGCATTCTGAATTGTTGATTTAATAACTAACGTAGGGTCAATGATATTGTTTTCATGAACTCCTTCAAAGTGTTCTGCCAACGTTACGATACCCGAGTTATTTAGGATCACTGTAACTATATCAGATAATGCATCGGCTAAAATACCGGCACCTTTAGTTTTAATAGAGCTGAGGGCTCCTTTGGCAAGACGGTTATAAGTTAATCCTCCTCCGTCTACAAATCCTTCCGCCATAGCACTGCGTACTGCACGGATAGTATCATCAAACCTATCTTTCTTTTCTCCAATCTCAGTTTCATTAGATCCTCCTACGTATATTACCGCAGCACCAGAAGTAAAGAATGCAAGTCGTTTTTTGTAATTCGCTACTAAACCTTCCTTGTCATTTGCAATCTTATCTTCATAGAATGCGATACGTTTTCCGATTTCTTTTTTATCGCCGAGTCTTCCAATAATGTTCGTTTCTTTTAAAGTCATCTCCACTGCGTCAGAATGACCACAGTGAGCAGCCTGAAAGTCAGAGACTTCCCATCCTGCGTTTTGGCTTAATAGCGTTGCTCCAGCAACGCATGCCAAATCAATGCACGCCTCTTTTCTCGCTTCCGCGATGAAAGGAGCTCGTATAATCTCCAATGGAATAGAATACTTCTCCTTGTTAAATGCTATGACCTCAGCGGCGCTGCCTACTAAATCATTACAAATTACAAGTAAAGGAGCATTAAGCTCTTCCTGCACGTTTAAAATGCGTAATGCATCATCTGCAGAACTAATATCTAAGTCCAATACTGCAATTCTACAGTTTTTATGTTTAACATTGTTACGCCCATTAGCCAGTGAAGGTAAAATATGGGAGCGATCTAATTTAATACCGTCTGTAGCGTCCATAGTAGTTGTATAACTACGAGAGTCAGCTACTGTTACTAATCCATCTTCTCCTACTACCTTAAAGGCTTCAGTTACCATATCTGCCATTGCTTCATCACCATTACAGGCTACTAATGCAATTGACTTGATGTTTTCAGGTTTAACTGGTGTTGATTCTTCTCTAAGATTCTCCAATACTACAGATTCTACTGCGTTTAGATCTTTCTTGAGCTGCATTGGCTGCACTCCTGCCTCAATTAGCTGAAACGCTCTTTTTACTAGACCGAGAGTAAGTACTGTTGTACTTGTGGTTCCGTCCCCCGCAACCTTTGCTGTTTCATTTGCTGCTTGATTAATCAGTTGTGCTGCAACGTTTTTAGCTGGATCCTTTAATTTGATAAATCCTGCTACGGTAGCTCCGTCTTTAGTCACTGAAGGTACATTGTACTTCATTGTGATAGCTACATTCTTACCATAAGGTCCAAAAGTAGTAGAGACAGCTGATGCTGCCTCCGTACTACCTTCTAATAATTTATCATGAACCTCTTTTCCTTTTAGGATGGTTACATGATCTCCTACCATTTTCCTTTGAATAGTTTTTCATTAAGGATCAAGTACTGCTCATCTGGAGTAACTGTAGCTCCTTTCATTACTGAAGGTGAACCCATAGCTTTATCTCCTACTGAGAATCTTTCACAATCTACGGCTACTGCAAGGATCTCAATCTCACCCCACATTTTTGCCATTACTTTTCCTAGGAATGTCTCTTGTTCCTTTTTAGGTAGCTTAGATGCTTGTTGATCTAATTCTGCTCCTAATTCTCTTGTTGCTGGGTTAGCGATAACTACGTCTCCAGAGAATACCGTTGGGTATCCTTCTTTAATGTGTTCGTTCATACGTTTACTTTTTGTTTTTGGCTAAGTTAGCCGTGTGTAGTTTGTTAATTTTCCCTGTCTTCGCCACTACTAAGCCAAGATGTCTGAATCTAACATTAAAGAAGGTGGCAGGTTTACCAGATTCTCCTTCTTTAAATGCTTCCCTAGCACATTGGAATTGGGATTCCGCTATTGCCTTTACGACAAACTCTGGTAAGTCAGATTCCTTCGCCACCTCCTTAATGATATTTTCAACTCTTTTCTGCATAAAAATTATTTTTCAGCTCTAATATCTTTCTTAGCTGCTTTCTCTGCTTCTTTCATTTTCTTGATCTCCTCCTCTGTGAAACCAAGTTCAAGAAGCTCATATTCTTCTTGTTTTGTCATGACTATTCTACTTTAAATTTAAAGGTCAAGTCAAGCTCTCCACTACTTAAGTCTACTGTATATACGTCCGGAATAACATTTCCTTCTTTTAATATACCTTTCTTACGTAGTGACGTCATTGCATTTCTGAAAATTGGATGAGTCATTTCTAACTGCTCTACCATTTCATCTCTACTGTCACTGTTTAAAACTAATGCCATCCTATCTCGCTGATTGGCTATATCGCGTTTTAAATAGTAACGATAAAGTATTTCAGCAAATACATCGGCTTCCCTAGGACGTAATCCTTTAAGGAAGGGTCTGATCAATTCCACATAACTGCGGACGACCTCCCGTTCACCTCTGTTAATTTTGAATTCCTTCTTCATTGTTATTTTTGTTACTATGTTACAAAGATAATCATAATATTCATTTCTGCAAGTAATTTAATGAATTATTTCTCAAAAAAGTTCAAAAAAACACTGATGTTCATCGTTAAATAGGGGGAAAAGTAGAGAATATTGTAAAAGGAGCTAAAGAGAGGGTGATATTAGAGAGCTATACCGGCTATTGAGGTATAGTGTAGCAAATTATGAGGGTAGAATAACATTAGTAGCGCTATTAAGCCAGTGAAGGTAAAGGATACAACACCATATCCCCCTAAGTGTGTTGAGTTTTCTACCAAAAAAGAACTGCTGACATTATCATCACCAGAGAAACTTGTACCTGCCTTCTTAACAAGTTATCTTTTGTTCATGCTCTAATGAGCTAAGACCTAGTAGCCCTACGTCCATATGGTTTAAATGGTAGGGTGTGGGCATACTGGAGCCAATCATTGTTACAAAGATAAACAAAAAATCCCTAACCGCAATGGAAAGGGATTAAAAATTTAATAATTTATTACGTTTTTAGTTTCTGAGAGCTCACATGCTGAATGAGTATTAGCTGACATACCGTAACTTACTTCATAGAGCATTCCTCCTTGTCGTAGTACAATAGCTGTAACTATACGCATATGTTGATCAGGGTCTGTTATTAGGTAAACAGGGTCT
>Ga0255047_10003388_pt1 | contig 10009 bp, 17 predicted proteins | sample JV7_2_1_MG_FD_183640 | JGI IMG/M metagenome (GOLD analysis project Ga0255047, IMG submission 183640) | Seawater microbial communities from Jervis Inlet, British Columbia, Canada - JV7_2_1 | ecosystem: Environmental > Aquatic > Marine > Inlet | place: Canada: British Columbia | collected 2016-10-06 | reverse complement strand
CTTATGGCTGGAACCTATGATTCGTGGATAAAGGGGAAACCAAAACAATTAGGAGCGTGAAATGGAAAATGACTATTATCCTAGTATAAGAGAAGAAGAACGCGAACGCGAGGAGCAGAATTACTGCAGAGTGTGCAAAGAGCCGATCTGCGGGTATATATGTAGAAACTGCACACCTCGATTCTTCTGCGCGCATTGTAGCCAGGAAATCACCGATGAGACGTGTCCGTGTACGGAAAAGCCATAATATGGTATAATACTAAGTAGATAGGAGAGTATGCCGACATTACTTCAAAATGAATGTATTCACTGTGGTCAGCTGTATTCGGATAAAGAAAAACATATGGCGCTATGCGCTCAAACAACGCAGGATGTTAGACTAGATGGCGTTGAGAAAGGAATACGCCAGCTTAACCGGCGATTAGCTGACTTTAAAGACGAAATCAACGACGCCCTTAAAGAAACGCAATATTAAGCGTAAAATGAATAGGAGGCCCAAATTTGACCGACCAAAACAAAGCAGAGATCGACCATCTGAAGAATGACTATATAAGGCTTGAAAAAGAAGTTAATGAGTTGAGATATTTGTTACTCAATGCGTTAGATCTTCTCAAGACAGGTCCTATGCAGCATCATGCAACGGTTGAAAAGATAGAAGCTCTTTTGTATAATTAAACCATGACGTTAGAAGAAGCGGCAGATTTAGCAGCTAAGGCAGGTGAAGCATATGGGGAGTATGTTTATCGTGTTAAGGAGAATGAGTTTTTATTAAAAGCTTTGTTTTCCGCGAAATTCGTTGAGCTTGATGATGGACCTACAAGCAAACTTGAGCATATGGCAAGAGCTAGCAAAGAATATCAAATGCTATCATCTCAAGCAGCTTCTGATTTACGCGAAGCAGGTAAGCGTAAGGTTGCTTATGAAAACGCTATACGACAGTGGGAGACCATAAGAACAAATGATGTCAGAGACAGACAAGAAAAGAAAATCTTCGGAGGTTAGCCTTGCCCTCGCTCTTAAACGTCTAGGTCTAGTTAAATCAGCCAATGAAGCACGACAATTAATTAAACAGGGAGCAGTACGTCTCTATTACCCACAAGATTGGGAAGAGGACTTAGAATACTATGACCAAAGGGGAGATTACTATGGATTTAAGGTCACTAATCCTAACGCGAGGGCAGAGAGATGGATAACCGAGGGCATGGTGATAAATGTGGGGAAACACAAGTGGATAATGTTATAGACTTCTGCTCTTATAAGGAAAGAAAAAGAATCGAGCAAAAAGTAAGAAAGAAGTTCCCTAGCTTGCTTCTCCCGTGCTGGACTCTTTACGGAATAGGTATTCAATTAGTTGACGAAGATTCAAACGTTTCGTGATTGGCTGAAACATCAGCCTTGTTATTTTTGTGAGGTAGGACCGTACGACATGGACAGGGCTGGGATTGTAACCCCCTGCCATATATTGCCCTATGCGTCATCACGTAAGGATAAATGTAACATTCTTCCGGCATGTTTCCCGTGTCATCACAAATTCGAGCCACTTAAGAAGAAACATAAGAAAAAGTATTTAAGGGTTGGTCAAATGTATTGGGACATGTATGTCGGGGAAGTTCAATATCCAGCCTGGCTTAAAGGTAAGTTTCCCACTAAGAAGCCTCGTTAACACGGGAGTATGGTATAATATAGGGGAGCTTCGTTTCTTCCGAGAAACGGAACGAGTCTTCGAGTGGGGGGAATTTGCCGCTAGAAATAACACTGACCATTGGGCTAGTCCTTGGCCTGCTTCTTGGGCTATCCATTGGACTCTATTTTAAGAAGTAACCTATCTTTATTGCGCAAAGACGCGTTGCGTTTAAAACGTGCTTTCAAGCTACCCCTCAAACGGGTAATCCCGTTCTCGGGACCAGAATTCGGATGGTGTTTGGAAGATAATACCATCCGAGTGCGCCTCGTTAGTAAGCGTGGAAAGCCCTTGCAATACACTACCATACTTGATACTTTAATTCATGAAATGGCCCACCTTCGTTACAGGGACCATGGGCCTGACTTTAAACGCTTCAAAGGGGAGTTGAACGCGTGGATATCATATTGGGGGACCTACACTACCCCTTCCATCATGAGAAGGCTCTAAAATGGGCGCTCAAATTCATAGAAAATAATAGTTCTATTAGAAATGTTATTCAGATCGGAGATTTATACGATCAATATTTCGCGTCGAAACATCGTAAAGACCGACAGTTACTAACCCCGGCAGATGAGATTAACATCGGTCGAGGGATGGCAAGGAAAATGTGGGCCGACATACATAAGATGGTCCCCCGTGCTAAAAAGTATCAAGTCATCGGTAATCATGATGAACGCATTCCTAAAAGGGTAGGGGAATTATTACCCGAAATATCGTTTCTAACGGACAAAGCTTTGAAAAAGGAATACTACACCTTTCCACACGTTAAAACGATGGAATCAGAAAGAGATGAGCTACGCATTGTAAATACATTGTATATACACGGCTACATGCTGGGGTTTGATAAACACGTACGAAAGCTTGTAACCTCCGTGGTATGTGGTCATTCTCATCGGGGATCAGTAGCTCATGTTCAATTGGGGGGATCACCTAAATTCGAGTTAAATGTCGGGCACTTAGCGGATCAAGACGCGTTACCCTTTAACTATACGAAGACCAAGATGAAGGATTGGACCCTAGGGTTAGGAGTTATTGATGAATACGGACCGAGGTTTATCTCATATGCGTGAAAAAATATATCCATTTGCGAAAATGTTATTAGAGGAAACCTGTACCCACGTGTGGTTTGATCTCGAAGATGATGAAAAAATAGAAAGAATTACAGATTTAATATATGATTTTGTATCTCAATATGAAGCAAGCCTAAGGGGACAACTTATGGGCACAGTCATGAAAATTGAACATGAAAAAAGACTCATTGATGAGTTGATTTATCCGCTCAAAGAGCAGCTAGATAGGGTTATTAAAGAACTAAAACAATAATAATGCCTTGTTATGATGTAGATTGCCCACGTTGCGGGAAAAATTACCTTTTTATAAAGGACTGGGGGCCACAACCTATTTGTCCACAATGCAGGGCGTTAGATCCTTCTTGGAGTTACGGCGACTTTATTTGGGAATATGAGAATCAATGGCGCGGCATCGGGAACTATTGTCTCCCTCTTCACCCAAACACTGGATTTATAAGGGCTTTTTTTAGGTTCCTTTGGCTGTATTATCAAATGCTTAAATGCCCATACGATGGTGTCCCTAGCTTTTGGGTGTCGCTTTATCGCTTTACGAGGTATCGTCAACTTGACATGCATACGAAGAACCGCTAGGTTCTAAGTGGGTGGGACCTCTCAATGTTTCAGCTACAATTGTCATTGAGATCCGATAACTCTACATGGGTTAGGTCCCGCCCCAATTTAGAATCATTCTAATTTAAAATTAAAACTTGCAACCCCCTATATCGAGTATGGTATAATACCTTACCATTGGTTGTGTCCATCCAATTAAAATAAATGGCAAAACTGGGGAATAATACATAATCCCCAAACCTCACCTTCTTTAATGGTGATAAAAACTTAAAGGTTGCTTTGGAATGATGACAACCGGCCATTGTTGGGCGTCTTAGTCCTTCCCCGGTTGTAAGGCATTGCGCAGTTCTACTCGGCAGTAGAGTGTATGTTCATACTGAGGCATCTAGATAGCACATGCAATCGGTCAAGCTTAAACGCCAGATGCTTGGCAAGGCGTATGCGCACTGGATATCTGGCATATAATAAAGCCATTCCTTTATCTTCAGTACAGCATTAATAAGAGCTTGACACTTAAAGTGGGATAAGTATTCTTTAGATAATATGAATTACAGCAAAGACTATGTTGTTCTGTGGGCCCAGCCCAAATACAGGGAGTATACGTGCTGTATAAGGGGGTGCTCTAGAAAAGTAAAGCGGGTTGGGCTTGGGAAAGCCACAAAGTTTCTATGCGGGGACTGTGCGTATGATTACAGTGAAAGACATCGCGCCGAGGAGCGGTCAGAAACCTTTGATTGGGAATACTTTTCAGCAAGAAATTTTTTGAAAAAGATAGAATCCTAATGCTTTGGAAGGGGAGGGATAGGCAATAACAAAACGGGCACTTAGGGGGAGGTGGATTCTAGGAATTGATAATGATTACGTTCTATGATGCGTTCGCAGGAATCGGGGGGTTTAGACTTGGCCTTGAAAGAGCAGGATTCAAATGTGTTGGAAGCTGTGAGATCGACGACTACGCAAGAAAGGTCTATTACAAAAACTTCGGAGAGTGGCCAGATAGAGATATTCGAGAAGTCACAGACATCAAGGGGGCAGACATGCTCTGCGGTGGGTTTCCATGCCAAGACATTTCGGTGGCAGGAAAAGGGGCAGGGTTTTCCGGCGAGCGGTCTGGTCTTTGGTGGGAGCTTGCACGCCTCATTGAGAATTGCGTACCTCGTTGGGTGTTCCTGGAAAACGTACCAATGCTCGTTCATAGAGGACTTGGAGCTGTCCTCGGATTCCTGGCCGAAAGCGGGTACGATGCAGAATGGGATTGTCTACCAGCAGCGGCGTTTGGTGCCCCTCACCGAAGAGATCGGATCTGGGTTGTTGCCTACCCCAAAAGCACAAGACAGCCGGCATGCCCTATGGGACAGGGGGAAATGCAATCTAGGGGAAGTAGTAGCTGGCCAGAACAAAGGTGGAAAGTTGAACCCGATGTGGGTAGAGTGGCTGATGGGATTCCCAAAGGGGTGGACAGACTTAGATGTTTAGGTAATGCTGTTGTTCCACAGGTGGTAGAGTGGATCGGTAAGAGAATAGGGGAGATAGATGGGAGATCCAAGGGTTCGTGATATCGGAGCGTACTTCTATAAACATTTATACAAGAAGAAGTACCATGTAGAGTATCCATGGTCCTTTCGTAAAGACGGCGCCATTGTTAAACGGATCTTACAATACTTCGATAATCAATTTCCCGGGGAAGGGTTAGAAAAGTTTAAGCAAGCTCTTGAAAACTTCCTTCAGGACAATTCAAACGATTATGTTAACAACGCTAAACACCCGTTAGAGTCATTTGCCAAACGACCTCAGAAGTGGTTAGTTATAGAAAAAGAAGAAGCGCCGAAGAAACGTTGTTCGGAGTGTGGGGGAACTGGAATGGTGCGCAGGGGGGATAAACAAACAGGAACGTGGTATAAGTGTAAATGCAGATGAGGTTACCCGTACCACCAACCGCTAATCAGTTACATGGAAGGGGAAAGTTTGGACAATATAAGAACAGAACTTCAAGAAACTATGAAGAAGCGATCAAGGCAATCCTTATATCAGAAGGAATCCGACCGATTAGAAAGCCTAGCGACGTTGTTATTCGGATCCGGTGGTTTAGACGCGCTAAACAAGGAGACGTTGACAATAAGCTTAAACTCTTGCTCGATGCCCTACAATCAGGGAAAAGAAAGTTCGGAGCATATGAAAACGACAGTCAAATAAAGAGGATAGAGATTGAACGTTTTGAAGACCCAGAAAAGAAGGGCTACTTAGAGGTAGAGGTCTTGACATCCTCAGAAAACTGAGGGATACTACTTGGCAGAGCGGGATTGTGATGGAGGGTGGACGCTGACAAGTTAATTTCGGGGAGATCAATCTGGAATATCGAGCCAGATTACCGGCATTATTACCAAAAAAGAGTATTAGTTACGGGTGCTTGTGGGAGCATCGGTGGGGCGGTCTATCGTCAGCTTAAGTCAGCTGGGGCCTACGTTGACGGGATCGATCATTCGGAGGGGGGTGTCGCTCTATCCCCCTCCGTTTCTTTGGGGGATTACAAAGATTTAAAAGGTTCATGGGAAATCATTATCCATGCCGCAGCGTATAAACACGTTGTTTTAGGTGAAAGGAATAAATTAGCCTTTCAACAAAACAATATCTGGAATTTGGAAACGTTTTTAGAAAACGTCAGTTATGATAAATTTGTATTAATATCAACGGATAAAGCCGCAGGAACGTCTTGGATGGGTCGGACGAAACGAGAGGCGGAAAGATTGTCTCCTAGATCCATCAGGTTAGTTAATGTCGCTGGTTCTCAAGGCTCTGTTCTAGATTTATGGGATCCGGATAAAGTCAATCAAATCGGGCCCTTGGATACTAAACGTTATTGGATGACCATGCAGGACGCGGTATGGGCTATTTTAGAGATCCCATTTGAAGACCCCGGCCTTTATACGGTTCATAGTGTTCCTGAAATAACGTTAGGTGAGTTAAAAGATTCCTTTGAGAGAGCATGTGGGCCCTGTTCTTGGGTTGACATGGCGTTAAGAGAAGGGGAGGCCAAGGCGGAGCGGCTGGTAGGGGACAGTGAAAAACTGATCCCTATCAGTCACCGCCTTGCGAGAGTTGAATCACGTTTGGAAAGTTAGTCGAGGTTATCGCATTCAGTCGGATGAGCCTGAGGTTCTTAGGCGTCTTGAGACAATGCAATGCGCTACTGAATTTGCAAGGTGGATGACTAAAGATGAGATGGCGTTTGATATTCCTTCCCGCAAAATAGATCGAACACTTAAGCGCTTGGGGCTACCTCCGAGAAGGAAGTCAAAAGGAAGAGTTCGGAGCGGAATGCGATCACAGAATCTTAAAAGTGGGGGTCAGCCGTGGGGTTAATACGTCTAAATGCCCCAAATTTGAGCGGGAAATCGGAAAAGGAAAATAGCTGTTAAGTCATTATATGGTGCCGTTGCTCTAATCAGGGAATATTGCCGCAAATGCCGGTCTATGGCCATTGCAAAAGGAAGATACGTCAGAAGTGCTTGATATTGAACCTAAAATATATACCTTAATACCATGTGGAGAAAAGCATGGTCCTTACGTTCGTGAGGCCATTTCAGGGATCTTAAAACAGACCCGAAAACCGGACCTTCTCATCTTAATTGATGACGGTCCTTCTAAATTGACACAGAAAATTTACGAGGAGTATCGTCAGAACCGCGATGTCCCTGTCCGGGTTATTGTCCACAATGCGCCTGAGGGACACATCAAGTCCTATAACGAGGGCATAGCTATCGCTCAAGAGGAATCAGCTGATTATTTCCACCTGATGGCTGCTGATGACCTCCTCGTAAATCGACGTTTCTACAGACAAGCACTTAACCTATTCGGGGAGAATAACTTAGGTTACGTGTCTGCTGCTTCTGCTGCCGTTGGATATGACGGTCAGCTCTTAGATAAGAGAGTACCGCCCTTTTCAGGTGTCGTCAAGCCTAAAAAGGTGTTGGAGGCTATGTATGAGAGAGGCAACTTCACCTGCGGTGGGTGCACGCTGGTTAATATGGATGCTCAGACCTATTATCTGCCGGAACTTCCGTTTACAGCTGACTACATGATGTGGATCAAGATCTTAGCCGATCAGTGGAAGGTCGCTTATATTCCTGAGATTTCTTATGGTTACCGGCAGTCTATTACGCAAATGACGCATTTCTCTAGGGGATCTAAGGTTGAACGGGATATTTGTCAAAAAGCCTTAGAGGACGCCCTAGGTTATGAAGCCTAAATCACATGGTACAGGTAGAGACTGGCTTCCCCTTAATTTTAGGGCGTTTGGGGATGGGTGTATCATAGAAGATACAGTTCAAATCTTTCAACCTCAGGTGATGTCACTTGGTAAGGAATGTTATATAGGCCATCAAACCATCTTAAAGGGGTATATCTGGGGGATGGATAAACAGCTTTTTATCGGGGATGGCACCTTAATTTACGAGCAGTGTTACATCGGATGCCATGGAAGGATTTACATAGGCCGTAAGGTAGGTGTGGGTCCGGGCGTTAGAATGCTCACCTCTTATCATGATCTCAAGTCCTCCTCAGTTAATCGCGATGGAGAAAACCTCCCGCCTTTTCAAGAGATTATCAAAAACCCACTTGTTTTTAGCTCAATCTTAATTGATGACGGTTGTGATATTGGGATGTCTGCAAGTATCATGCCTGGGGTTAAGTTAGGCCGTGGTGTGCAAGTCCTTGCTGGCGCAGTGGTTACGAAGTCTTTCCCTGATTTCGCTGTTGTCGGCGGAGTTCCCGCAGTTTTGAAAACTTATCGTGAAGGGTACGAGCCTTCTCTTTTATCGTCGCTTGACGCTTGTGACGTGGAACCGTCTGCTTGATCCTACGGCAAGCCCGACATTCCCGCTTGCCCTGTCTATTCAAATAGGTATTCTTCTTTGTATAGGGGTGCTTTTTGGGGCAACGGGTCTTTTTTCGATTATATTCTCCTTTCACTTGACAACCTCGACAACTATACACTAGAGTAGGGTTATGAGTCAACACGATTATAATAAGCTTGTGCCGGGGGTTAAACGTCTAGACAACTACTCGGTGAACTGTGGCAAGTCTTCAAAGCTAATAGGGAGGTGTTACACTAGTGGTACACTTATTGTACCTTCGGTTTCAACGATAGCTTACGATCATTATCCCCCTATCCCGGATGAGTATAAATGGACCGGGGCGTGGGGAGACTGTTTCCACGATGCAGCTTTGGCTTTATCTGAGGCCAGGGAGTTCGATGTTGTCATCAATGCCAAAGTTCCTTTTCAGGACCCTGTTGATAAGATGAAGTCATGTATTGATAAGTGGCTTGAGTTCGAGCAGAAGCATGAGTTCATCACAGAGTTCGCGGAACAAATGGTCTTTTCAGAAAAATACTTAGTAGGTGGTACGTTTGATCGCGTGATTTGGTTCCAGGGTAAGAAGTATATAATGGACTTTAAAACGGGGAGCCCTAATCTTTTACACTCAGTCACCAACGAAGCCTACCGAAGGATTTATTCTGAGATGACGGGTGAAACAATAGGTAATATGTTAATCTATGTCCCGAGAACCGATAAACCCATTAGCATGAACATTACTGAGAACTTAGATTATGTCTTTAATCGCTTTCTTAATTTGCAAACATTGTGGCGATGGCAGCATCAAAAGGAGATGAAGGCACTAGGTTGGTCGGTTGAACAAATGTATCATGAACATCCTCTGAGGGAAGGTGAGAAATGGTCGAAAATGAAAGGGTAATGTTTGAAGAGCCCGTTGTTGAACAAAACACCAAGTTAAAGGAAAGCAATAAGATCCTAGCAGGCAGAGTTGAAGCGTTAGCTAAAACGAAGAAACATTTAAGAGAACAGCTAGATCAAAAAGAAGAGGGCATTCATAGAGTAGAGGGTAAGTTATTAAACATCGCGGATTGTCTAAAGGTGAGATGGTTCTGTGGCAGAATTTACAGAATGTTGCGCAAGGTTATCGCGGAGGTAGGCGCGCTTTGTTTGTTGGCTTGTGGAATCCCTGACACTATTGTCGTTGATCCCGTTGAGGTCCAGGTAGCAGACATTCACATCAATGCGCCGACTTGTACGGTTAACCAGCAAGACAATGGGTGTGTTGAGATTGCATGTCCAGATGGAACAAAGGAGCTTTTATGTCTGTGATTAAAAAATTGACCAAAGAACAGGAAGCAAGGTTTCCAGAGTTTGTTGAGAAATGGACCAAGATAGGACTGTCAACAGAGCCCGCCAATCGTCCAGAAGCCGAAAAAGCTATTCATGAAATTTACAGGTGTGGTGGTCTTGAACCTCCTAAAAAGATTGTCTGGTGTGGTTCCCCTCTAAGTCAAGGGCTTACCAGGGCCATAATATTAGATAAGAAATTGATAAAAGATATTGGGGCCAACGTCGGGGCCAGCGTCAGGGAAAGCGTCGGGGACAGCGTCTGGGACAGCGTCGGGGACAGCGTCAGGGACAGCGTCGGGGACAGCGTCGGGGACAGCGTCAGGGACAGCGTCAGGGACAGCGTCTGGGACAGCGTCGTGGACAGCGTCAGGGACAGCGTCAGGGACAGCGTCGGGGAAAGCGTCGGGGAAAGCGTCAGGGACAGCGTCAGGGACAGCGTCTGGGACAGCGTCTGGGACAGCGTCAGGGACAGCGTCGGGGACAGCGTCTGGGACAGCGTC
>Ga0255047_10003387_pt1 | contig 10010 bp, 9 predicted proteins | sample JV7_2_1_MG_FD_183640 | JGI IMG/M metagenome (GOLD analysis project Ga0255047, IMG submission 183640) | Seawater microbial communities from Jervis Inlet, British Columbia, Canada - JV7_2_1 | ecosystem: Environmental > Aquatic > Marine > Inlet | place: Canada: British Columbia | collected 2016-10-06 | reverse complement strand
CAACAAACGCAGTGGACCATTCCTCAGGCAGGGGCACGTGTGTCATGTTCCTCGGAATCCCGAACACTGCGGATTTGCCCGTTTCGGTGTCAAATGTCGCGACCAAGATGCTGTCGGTCCGGTTACCGCTTCGTCCCGGTCCACCGTCGCCACCGACGAGCATGATGGTGATGCGACTGAGTGCGTCGTAGTCGGACCCGATGAGGGATGCCAAAGGCGTTTGTCTGGGCAGCGCACTCTTCGGGGGGAGCGCGACCGCATCAGGGTCCCCGATGCCATCGACGAACATGAGCTGCCGGGGCAGCGTGGTTCTTGTGAACGTTGTCGCCGGGTCAGGAGTCGGGTCTGTCGCCGAGATTGTCGCCGGGTCGGGAACCCCATCGATTATCGGATCCATCGCATGCGGACCATCGGCGCTCGGCGGCTCATCGAGGGAAACGATGGGAGTTGGTTCTCCGGTCACGAACACCTGGTCGAGGGCCGACGCGGCGTCGAACGTGTACTTCGCAATCACCACGTGGGGCAACGTCACCAGAAACGCCAGCAACAGCACAGTCATCGTGGTCCATGCGTTGTGGGTGCCGCGACTCAGTCGATAGGGATCGGCAACAGCCGCGACCCTCCACACAACAACCACAAGATTCGCAACGAGTATTCCGCTCAGGATGCCAGGCGTGACAAGGAAACCGAGGAGCTCGAACGAGGGTGCTCGAGCAGCCATGACCGCAACAACGACCAGGCCGACCGTTGGCACGGCCATCGCTGCCGCACGCCACCACCGCCCGATGTAGCCGTGTCCAAGACCAGGCAGCACGGCCCCGAGCGCGGCAGCAGCCACGCCGCTGCGATGCGGAGGCGTTGCTCGGCTGGATTCCGTCATGATCAGAGGCTACGCCGGTTCACGGTTCACGGTCTACGGTTTTCGGTTCACGGAGTCAAGACCACTGAACTCCCCTCACTGCGAACCCCTCAACCAAGTCCCAGGGCAGACAGAGTACGAGGACCCACCAAGCCATCCACCCACAGTTTCACCTGCTTCTGGAATGACAGGACCGCGCGAAGCGTGAGAGGGCCGAAGATTCCATCGGTTGGGCCGGTCTCGAACCCCCGATCGTGCAGTGCAGACTGAATCGTACGAACTGATCTGCCTCGCGATCCGACCGACAGCACTGCTCCCGTATCGTCATCGTGACTCAAGCCCGACAGGGCCGTCTTGGTTGTGCGACCCACGACTCCGTCAACGTCGATCCCGAATTCTTTCTGGAAGGCTCTCACCGCAGCCTCGGTCAACGGTCCGAACCTGCCGTCGATGCCCCCTAACGGATAGCCGACGCCCTCGAGGGCGACCTGCAGCGCCCGCACATCCGCTCCAAAAAGGCCACGACCCAACACCCTGGCTCCGCCGATGAGAGGATCCCTCGGACCCCTCCCGATGTCATTCCCGCCGGCGGCGACGAGAGAGCCATACGGATTGACAACAACGCCTGATGGGTCGCGCAGTTCGAAATGCAACTGCGATGCTATGTCCTCGGCGTTTCCACTGTCACCGACCCACGCTATGTGCTGACCGGCCTCAACGCGCACGCCAGGCTTGATCGCCCGCTTGATACCCCATCCCCGGCCGTCGTCCGTACCGGTCTTGTCGTTGTCGAGGTGGATGTACCAGCTTTCCCACCCATCGTCATGTTTGATGACCAGCGAGCAGCAGCGTTCGGGGTTCATATCATCTGGTCGACTCGACCAGTTCACGAGGCGGACGACACCGGTCGCAGCCGCCACAACCGGTGTCATCTTGTCTGCCATGATGTCCTGTCCTATGTGGAAGCCGTGGGATCGGCCGGCCCAGAACGTGTCCGAGAAGTGGTGTTGGCCGTCCACGGGGAACACCAGCTCATAGGCGACGTCCTCTCCCAACTCGGCAGCGAAAGCTGCACCGGGCAGTACGGCCACGAGCACAACGACAGCTAGACCTACGACAAGAATCCGTTTCCAACCCATGGAAGGCATATCGGCGGCTACAGCGCATGACTTAGCGAATCAGTCTGCAGACGACAGACGACAGGAACACACACGGGCCCGGCGGCGGGGTCTCGGTGTATGGATGAGGCTCGAGCCTGTCTCCCGTCGTCCTGAGGGAGCGACGCGATCGATCGGTCGTCGGTTGGCGAAGTGACAGCCAAGCAACCGGCGGACAACGTCCGCCTAGTTCGAGGCCAACACCTGGGGCGTCGGATCGGTGACCCACACACCGATCTCCTCATCAACAGAAACGACCGCTGACTCGATCACGCCGACGAACCATTCGTCAACCGCAGTGGCGAGTGCGTCGCGTACCATCGCGTCACGCACGATATCGGGCGTGGCTTCCTCGCGTTGAGAGACCAGGATCACGTGGAATCCGAATTCGGACTCCACGGGTTCGGTCACCACGCCGATCTCTGCCTCCATCGTCGCCGTCGCGAACGCATCAACGAATCCTGTGGGTGAGTTGCATCCCAGATCGCCGCCGTTGGGCGCTGATCCTGGGTCCGTGGAAACCTCCGCCGCGACAACAGCAAAGTCCTCGCCCGAGTCAAGCCTCGATGTCACGACAGCGGCCTCCTCCTCGGTCCCAACGAGGATGTGCGAGGCGCACACCACGGTCCAATCAAGCAGGTTGTCGAGCAGCTCGGTGTTGACGACTTCCTCACTGATCGGATCGGCCGAATCCGTCAAGGCAGCCTGGACGGCATCCTGGATGATCAGCTGTGCAGCGAACTGACGGATTCCCTCCTCGGATGCGTTGACCTGTGCCAGGTAGTCCTCAAGGGTCGCTCCCTCGCCTTGACCGGCAACGAGTTCGACAAGTCTCGCGTCGATCTCGTCGGCGGTTGGCTCGATGCCATAGTCTGCGGCCGCGGCCTGGGAAATGGCTTCCCACTGGATGATGACCGACAGGTAGCGCGTGAAGTCGGCGACCACCGATCCGTCGTCCGTTTCAGGGGCAAGTATGTCAACCTGTGAGCGGGCGATGTCCGCACCGTTCACAGACGCAACCACCTCGTCGCTATCGCTACAGGCGGCAACAACCAGCGAGAACACGGCCAGAACCACGATGAGTCGTCTCATGCACAACCTTCCATAGGAGCGGAAGGCTAAGGGTGCGCCTGGATTACGGGCGTCCCGCTGCTTCGAGTCGCGCTGCTTCGAAACGGACGCTGGGTATCGCGACAACGAAGGGAGAGACCAGTCAGGAGCGACAGTCTGAAGCGGGATCTGTTGAAGGTGCCTATCCAGTGAGCCGAATGCCCTTGGCCGTGACGACGCTTCGCAGCCGGTCGCGGGAGACTCCAACCGGATCGTGTCGCACAACGATTTGTGACCGACCACGGTCGACTCGCACAGAGTCGACACCGTAGATTCGCTGAATCTCACGAATCGAGTCCGTCACGCAAGTGCCGCAATCGCAACCTCGGCAGGCAAACTCGACGCGGTCGATGCGCGTTTCAACGATCGCCATTGTGTAAATCCGCGTGTTGGGAGACCGGAAACCGACGGTACCAGCACTCGGTTCCGCGGCGCACGAGTCCATTTCCTCATGTAGGGTGAGCAACGAAATGAAGAACGTATGGCTGGGATTGCTGCTGGGTGTCTTCACGCTCGTCGCTGCGGCGTGCGGGGGAAGCGCGGAGGAAACGACGACAACGACGACAACCGTCACCGCCGCGCCGGGAACGTCGTCGACCACCACGATCGCCACGACCACAGTTCCTACTTCAACCACAACGACGACTGAGCAACTCGGCGCAACGTCGACGATGATCGTTGTCCAGCAGGATCTCACAACACTCGGCTTCTTCACAGGGTCGATCGACGGTATAGCGGGCGCGGAGACCCAGGCCGCCATCGCCAAGTTCCAAGCAGACGCAGGCATCGATGCAGACGGTGAGTTCGGACCGAAGACTGACGCCGCCCTCGCGCCAAGACTCCAGGCAAACGTCGACTACGTGACCGACGTGCAGGAGACACTCGTCGAGCTGAAGTACTACGGGGGTCCCGTCGACGGGGATTATGGCAACGGAACCCGGAAGGGCGTGAAGCTCCTCCAGCGGTCATGTGAGCTGGAGGAGACAGGCAACCTTGACATCAAGACCCGCCTATGTCTTGGTGAACATATCTAGTGGTCTGTCGCTGAATTGGTGTCTGGGTGTCGCCGCGGCATCGGCGTCAGCTGGCAAGGACGCACAACGAAGGCGCAGTCTGGACTGCGTCAAGGCGGAGGACGCAGCCAGTGGCGTCGAGGGCCGGAGAGACACGGCATCCATTTCTGCGACAGACCACCAGCGCCACGTCCATCAGCCTTTGCACTCACCCCGAATGTCCGGTCGACAGGGAACTCGTAGTGGCGTCAGGTGTTACGGAAGAAGGTCGCTGTCCGTTGACGTTGAGGTGGAAGAGCGACCGATGAACGGGCGTGACCCGCTCAGTGGCCGCGGCGAGTACCGCCGTATTTCATGCGGGTGTCTGACATTGCAGCGGCCCTCGCGTCGGTGTCATTGACTTCGGCAGCCACGAGCTCGCCGATGAAGAACGTGTGACTGCCGCAATCGACGGCCTGAGTCACCGAGCACTCCATCCACGCAATGGCGTCATCGAATACCGGAGCGCCTGTTTCGCCTTCACTGATCGCGAGCCCGTTCAGAGTCATACCGTCCATCTTGGCGGGCTTGGAGAATCTGACGAACGGGCGGGTGTCCGCCGAATCCCAGAGATTCACGGTGAACGACCCACCTTCGGCAACAAGCCTGTGAGTGACCGCAGCCTTGTCAATACCGACCCCGATCAGAATGGGTTCCTGGGCGACCTGAGTGATCCAGGATGTCGTCATACCGTTCCACTCATCACCAGCCCGCGACCCCACCAGCGCAAGTGCATTGGGGATCTTCCATGTGACCTGGTTGATGAGCTCAGCACCGAGATCCATGGATCCTCCGATCGAGTGGATGACAAACGGTACACGAGAGACGGACTACCGCGGACGACTGGCCGATACCTCTCCTTCGGCTGTCGACCAGGAAACAGCCGCGGCCGAATCGCAGTCCTGGAAGGCAGGACTGCTCAGGGGAAGACCGGGAGTGGTTCTACGCCGCCAGGCCGCACAGACAGGTACAGTTCCGACATGTCTCACAAAACAACTGCCGAATACGCCTTCAACACCATCGAAGACGAGCTCCGCTCGATCTCCAGATGGATGTACGAACATCCCGAGACCGCCTACAAGGAGTTCGAGTCCTCCCAGCGACTCAGCCGGTTCCTCAAGGACCAGGGATTTGACGTCACCTATCCGGCCTACGGACTCGAGACAGCGTTCGAGGCCACCGCCGGATCCGGAGGCCCGCGCGTCGTGATCTGCTGTGAATACGATGCGCTGCCAGAGGTCGGTCACGCATGCGGGCACAACATCATCGCAACGGCAGCGCTCGGCGCGGGCGCCGCGGTCGCGTCGATCGCTGACGAGCTTGGCATCCGCGTCACGGTGCTCGGCACTCCGGCCGAAGAAGGTGGAGGGGGCAAGGTCGATCTGATCAACGCGGGTGCCTTCAACGACGCCGCAGCTTCGATGATGGTGCATCCCGGTCCGGAAGACCAGCTCGATCCCTCCTTCCAGGCCAATCACTCCTTCACCGTCGAGTACTTCGGCAAGGAGTCCCACGCAGCATTCGCTCCCCAAGTCGGAATAAACGCCCTCGACGCTTTCGTCCAGGCATACGTCAATGTTGCCACTTTGCGCCAGGCGCTGTATCCACACGACACGGTTCACTGCATCATCGATCACGGCGGCGATGCCTCCAACATCATCCCCTCCCGCACCAGGTCGACGTGGGGAGTCAGAGCCGAGAGCAAAGAACGTCTCACCGAGTTGATTCCAAAGGTCAAGGCCTGTTTCGAGGCCGCAGCCACGGCAACGGGCTGCAGGCTGGAAATCGAGACCCTCGGCCATCCGTATCTCAACATGGTGAATGATCAGGTGATCCAAGACCTGTTCGCAACGAACTCGGCCTCCCTCGGACGACCCATGCCAACGGAAGGCGAGACCGGCCCTGGCGGAGGATCCAGTGACATGGGCAATGTCTCCCAGATCGTTCCATCGATCCATCCGATGCTCAGCATCGATTGTGGCGATGCCGTGAACCACCAGAAGGAGTTCGCTGCAGCCACCGTCACCCCCTCAGGTGATGCCGCCATCCGGGACGGGGCTCTCGCAATGGCGTACACCCTCGTCGACATGGCTGAGCAGGACGTGTGGGAGAGCTTGTGATGGAGTGAGGGTCCGAGCACGCCTCACGATCGACGAGCGGTTTACGGATCACGGTCTCCGGTTCACGGATGGCGGGGCGCGCCGAGTCGCCCTCCCCTACGCGGCCGCTGCAAGCAGATCTCTCGTGACGGTGTGGGCGCCGGGTTGGACCCCGAGCACGCTGGCCTCGGGTATCTCCAACCATTCTTCATCGGTGATCGGCTCTGATGCCACAACAACGGACCGATAGCCGTCGTCTGCAGGTGGACAGTGAGAGATGCCACAAACGGCACAATCCCTGATCCCCCGCCTGAACGTCCAAAACAGGGAGTTGCCCCACCGGCTTGCAGCGAGGTGTCTCCCGTCGCTGATGATGAAGTTGAGCTTCGGCTGTTCGAGCGCCCCCGATCGCATCGATAGGTCGACGAGTTCGAGCACGGAATCCGCGAGGAGTTCGACAATGGGCTCGAGGTCGACAGCCTGTTCGCCGGGATCGAGGCCGTATTCGTGCATACGGTTCAGCATCCACAAGAAGGCGAGTTCGCTGTCTGTCTCACCGTCGGGAGGTCCATAAGGCCCGATACCGAGCCTCGTGGATACATGGTCGGACGCAGGGATTGTCCCGTTGTGTGCGAAGGCCCAGGTTCCGAAGGTGAACGGATGGGTGTTCTCCGGCGACACACCCCCAACGGTTGCCGCACGGACATGGGCAATGGCTGCCTCCGACCAGATCTGTGAAGCGATCTCCGCGAATTGATCATCCGCGAAGGCCGGCATCGTGCTCTTGATGACCTCTCTGTCATCTCCGACCCAGTGGGCAATCCCCCAACCGTCGGCATTGCGAACGCCTCGCCTGTCCCTACCACTCTGCGTCTGAAGGGCATTCTGGGCGGCCACAAGACTGCACTCGAGCCTGGTTGGTTGGGTGGCAAGAAAACCGTAGAGACGACACATCGTGACTCCTTACGGTATTGACAACCCAGCAGTCCTCATCCGGATCGTCGAATTGTCGTATCCGGGACGGAGTGGCGCGGTGACTGCGAACCCTCTACCCGGTCCTGATGAGCGTCGATACGTAGCCGGCGGCGGATGTCGTCATCACAGTTTCTGTACATGACACCGTTGGCTGACCACCGAAGAGACCTTCAGGCAGCGAGCCTGGTGAGACGGGTAGCTCAAACTCTTCTCCGTCGATGATCATGGAAATCTGTGGTTCCGTCAGTTCGTACCCGGTCACGACGGTTTCAGCACCGACGAGCTGCCAGTCTCCTGCTCCGATCGAATTCATGATCATGACGCCGGCATCATCGATACCGGGAAACTCGAAGGACCAGTCCACACGCTCATCGGTGAATGTCCCGCCTGCATTCCACGTCACAACGTACGCTCCGTCGACGAAGGCGATCTGATCCGCAGCCGATGCGATCTCGTTGTACATCTCGAAGAACGCCTCGCTATCGAGTTCCCAAACCCCAACACACGAAGCGGAGTCTGGGACCGAAGGGGCCGTAGCATCAGCCCCCGTAGTCGTGGTGACCTCGGCGCTCGGGGCATTGGATGTTCCGCCCTCCGTCGCCGAGGAACAAGCCACCGCGACCAAGGTAACGACGAGTACCGGAATCAGACGACGCACGTGATTGCCTCCCTCGGTCACCCGACAGTAGCCGGTTTCACCTGCCCGCGCCCCGGTCCCACGTCGATGTCCATGTGACATACTGGCGGGGGAACCATGCGAAAGCGGAACGAGTCTTTGAGGGACAGGACCGACGCCGGACGTCGGCTTGGTGCGCTCCTGAGCAAGTACGAGAATGCGCCTGACACGATCGTGCTTGGACTCCCGCGCGGCGGCGTGCCCGTTGCTGCTGCCGTTGCTTCGTCCCTCGGTCTCCCTCTCGACGTGCTGATCGTTCGCAAGCTCGGCGTGCCAGGGTATCCCGAGGTCGCCTTCGGCGCGATTGCATCAGGCGGTATCGAGGTACTCAACACCAACGTGATCGCAAGCGCCCACGTCGATGAGCGGGCAATCGAGCGGGTTCGACTTCAACAATCCCAGGAGCTGGACCGAAGAGAACTGGCCTATCGCGGAGATCGCTCGCCGCTCGATGTTGCCGGCAAGACCGTGATCGTCGTCGATGACGGCACAGCCACCGGAGCAACGATGCGCGCCGCAGTCGAAGCACTGCGAGCGGCAACACCGGAGAAGATCGTCGTCGCGGTCGGCGTTGCGCCACATGACGCGATGAGGAAGCTCGGCAGGGTCGCGGACGAGGTTGTTGCCGTGCTCACTCCTCGCAGTTTCATGGCGGTTGGCGCCTGGTACGCCGACTTCACCCAGACCACCGATTCGGAAGTCGTCGAAGCCTTGACCGACACATAGGGCTACATCTCGCCCACTGCCACCGTGAGCCGTGCCACTGCTTCCTCGATCACCTCGCTTGGCGATGCAACAGTCATTCTGGCGAAACCAGCGCCCTCCTTGCCGAACCAGTGGCCGGGACTGAGTGCGAGACCGGCCTCTGAAGGCAACCACTTCGTGAGCTCGGACACAGCCATCCCGAGCCTGCGAAAGTCGAGCCAGGCGAGGTATGTGCCCTCCGGTTCCACAAGACCGATGCGCCGCGGAAGCCGGTCCCGAAGCGCGGCGTAGTTCCCGGCGAGCTGACGGATGAACTCATCGAGCCACGGACCGCCCTCCCGGTATGCAGCCTCGAACGCTGCCATACCGAACACGTTGTTTCGGGTCAGGTGGAGCTGGGAACTCCTCCTCTCAAAGCCCTCGATGATCTCGTCGTCCTCCGAGACGATCAGTGAGTCGCACACGCCGGCCAGGCCGAACGTCTTGATCGGACCGTGCGTCGCTGCCCATCGCACACCGGAATCGCCGACAGCCATCGCAAAGGGAGTGAATCTGTGTGGCGGAAGGACGATGTCGGCGTGGATCTCGTCGGAAAGCACGAACACATCGTGTCTCGAGCACACATCGGCAACAGCGCTCAGCTCGGCAGGAGTCCATACGCGTCCAACTGGGTTGTGCGGGTTGCACAGGATCATCATCTTCGTCGCAGGCTCAGAAGCTCTCGCCTCGAGACCTTCGAAGTCCATTCCATATCTGCCCCCCGTCAGCACGAGGGCGTTGCGAGCAACCGAGCGATGCAGTTTGGTGACAATCGGCTTGAAGTCTGTGAAGACAGGAGGCTGGAGGATCACCCCATCACCCTCGTCTGTCAGCAACTCGATCAGTGCCCCAATCGATGTGCCGATGCTCGGGCTCACCACGGTCCGCAGATCGCGACTCTCCCAGTGGTGTCGCTGCGCCGTCCAGTCCCAGAACGAGGACAGGACAGATTCAGTGCGGATCTCGTAGCCGTACCAGCCGGATGCAGCACGATTCTCAAGAGCCTTCGTGATCGTCGGCGCCAGATCGACATAGGGTTCAGCGATCCACAGCGGAAGAAGGCCATCCCCTTGTCCAAAGAGCCGCTCCAGACTGGATCGTTCGGTGGCCTGCGACGTTCCTGAGGAGACTGGTTTGCATACCGGCATTGGTAGAAGGGTAGACAGTCACGGACCGCCAGCCATCAGCCGGATGTTCGCCGACCAGGAATGCGCTCGTCGCCTGGGGTCCTCCTAGTGCTGCGTCAGACAACCTTTGCACTGTTCTGCCGGCCAGGAACACCGCTCGCGGCGTCCTCGTCCTCAACGCAGTCCAGACTGCGCCTTCGTCCTGCGTCCT
>Ga0255047_10003386_pt1 | contig 10010 bp, 14 predicted proteins | sample JV7_2_1_MG_FD_183640 | JGI IMG/M metagenome (GOLD analysis project Ga0255047, IMG submission 183640) | Seawater microbial communities from Jervis Inlet, British Columbia, Canada - JV7_2_1 | ecosystem: Environmental > Aquatic > Marine > Inlet | place: Canada: British Columbia | collected 2016-10-06 | reverse complement strand
CTATCCCTTGTTTTTCATTTGGTGGTAAATAACTATACCGCCAATAAGGAATACACCCGCTACTATTGCAATGGGTATCCAATTTCTTTTTCTTCCGCCAAGAAGTTTTTGGTAAAGAATCTGTTTATTTTGTTCCGCTATGTTTTTAGCGGTCTGTCTCGAAGAAAGAAAGTCAAATGCTGACCCAACAGCACCAGCTACTACTCCTACTACGCCTCCGCTGGCTCCGCCTTTAGCTACATTCGCCAAGCCTTTGCCTTTTTTTGATTTTCCGTCTTTAGCAAACACTCCTTTGAAAAAGCCTTTTACTTTTGCCCATCCTTCACCGTTAGCGTTACTAAAACTGCTCATTCCTCGCTTGTAAAACTTCTCTAGCTCTCCTGTTTGGAGTTTCAAGATTAGTTGAGACAATCGATTTTGAAGACGAGGGTTCTTTCCTGCGTTGTCAGAAACCTTGTTAATTAGCTCCCGAACGGATTCTGGATTCTTCACCTTAATTCCTGAAGCCTCAAGCGCCCCCGCGACCGCGTAAGGGAACTTTTCAATAAGGTGAGCGATTTCATCAAGGATGATATCTCTTTGGATTTCCTTGTCTTGGGTAGTCTTTGCTCCCTTTAAATTCTCCATGAAATTGCCGTAGTATCTCATGTCTCCTGCTTATTTTTTAAGAACTAGTGCTAGGCCGATTAGTATAACGCCAGCCATTACCATTGTGTCTAATTTGGAGCCTTCTTTATTGGCTCCCTTTTGCTCGCTATTTGTCCCGTTTCGAAGTGCATCGACTTCTGCTTTTAGGGCTTGCCCATCTACACGAGAAAAAGCCTCAGACATCGGATTATCTTCTCGATGTGAGGCTACGAATAATGTTCTGTCTGGATGAATCATAGCGACTCTATCCAACGCTTCTCTACCGTTACGGTTAACGCATTCGGCCAGCTGTCCTGCAAGCGCCTTCGGGTTTCGAATAGCTCGCTGACCATAACTGTTGATGACCTCCTTTGCTCCGTTTGGATTTTTGAGAGCGATGTAAAAATACATATTCATACCGCCTATCTTTAAGAGTTAAAAAAAAAGGTGGACAGACATCAAGCCAGTCCACCTTTTTTAAAGTTGTTTGAACCTTGGAATTACCCAATCATTCGCCCTCTCGGAAATTGAAACTGAGAAAGGTTTGGTTGTGCGTAATCCTTTGCTACTCCACGTCCAACAAGACCTCTTGAGATGTCTAATTGTTCGCTTGGGTACAATCTTAGCGTCAACGTTGCTGATGCTAAAATATCAGTTTGCAACTTCGTGAAACCATTCACTGGGAATGAGTAACGAACGATGGTTACTGATGATTGTTGTTGCATTGGGTCAAGCGCTGGAGACACTGGTAGTGTCACTTGGCGACCGTTTGGTTCTCTGTACTCTACAGTGATTTGCTTGAACGGCTGTGCCGTGTTAGCAGACTGCAAGTACATCATACCTACTTTGAACGGTTCTGACTTAACTGATTCCAAGAACTCTGTATACGTTACCGTACCGTTGTCCATTGTAATCACAATCGCTGCTGGGTTACCAAAGTTGGTAGCTCCAAACAAGTTGGAGTTTGAACCTAAAATGTTAACCGCTGCTACGTCTGCGGCAGTCGTGTTCGCAATGTTAATGATAAATGGCAAAGAGGCACGAGCATCACCTTGGCTGTTTCCACCGCCCATGTAATCATATTCGTCAACCATATTTGTCCATCCGTCATCTCCACCGAAGTTAGAGTATGATTCGTTAGCGAAGTTATTCGCTTCTTCGAAAAATCTGTTCATGATAATTAATTTTTTTCTTCGATGCTAGACTTACGCCTTATTGGTTGCTTTTTTGATTTGCTCAAACAAGAGCATACCACCTGCAACACCAATAATAACTGGCAAAGCTGCTTTGAAGATGTTTCCTACGTTTTTCATTGTAATAAGTTTAATAATTTCAGAATTATTAGCTAACAAGCTCATGCCCGACTAGCTTTGATTACAAAATTCGTACAGAAACCCCCGCTAAAAAAAGATTTAAACTGACGTAATTCGGCGTGTTTTGTTCATCTTATTCATAAATCAAGGCATAATATGTTCAGAATATGTCAAGAAAAAGATACTTTGTATTGTACAAAGTGATACATTTACCTTAAATGAAATTGATTTAATGGATTATCCAAAAGTATTAGTGGCTACACCACAACACGAGAGCAAGAACTATTGTTGGGAGCAATGGTCGGAACGAGTCAAAAACCTCACCTACCCAAACTATGAAGTTTACATATCTGACAACTCAGACACTAAGGACAATATGAGGTTTATTAAAAAGGATGGGTTCTCTGCTGGTTATGTAAAAGATAAAGGGGAGGGGTTGGTCCCAAGAATTAATGAGTCCCACAACGCATGTCGAAACTACGCGCTACAGAATGACTTCGAATACATGCTACACCTAGAGAGCGATGTTATTCCGCCTATAGATGTTATTGAAAGATTAATGGCTAATAGGGTTAGGATTTGCTCGGCGGTTTATGACATCTTCCACGGAAAAGAGCGGAGAGCCATGATTCAAATGCCCGAAGAGGTTGACCGAGCCGTAAAATCTTTTCTCACCATCGACTACTTGGGAGGAAAAGAGCCCCTGTTTTTTGACGGGAGCCTAAAAAGAGTTTACCACGCGGGAATTGGGTGCATTTTAATAAAAAGAGATATTTTACAAAAGATTCCGTTCCGAGTGGATTCGTCGGTTGATTTGCACTCCGATACGTGGTTCGCTACGGATTGTTTTGAGCGTAATGTGGCGATATATGCTGACCCTACCGTGACGTGCGAACACCTTAACTCGACGTGGCTAGACAAGACAGACAAATTTTTTACTAAAGAAGATAAAAACAAATGACCAAATTAGAAAAACTGCTATACCGAAAGAAGGTAGTTGAACGCACAATGAGTACCGCTGGAGCAGGGGCCAAAATCTACGATGAGTACTTGACGGCAATTGACAAGAAGATTAGTTCAAAGTCTACTCCCAAATATGAAAAACTAGCTTTGAAATTGGAGCGCTTTACCGTGGAGAACAAAGGGAGAAATTTTGTGACATTATATCGAGAAAACCGCAGAGAATACGACGACATTCTGGTTCCAGCATTTGAAAAGCTCTCAGAAAAGGAAAAAGAGGGAGTCGAGTTCGAAGAGACAAAAAAGAAAATGGAGGAGATGGCCGAACTTGAGCTTTATGGACGGGCTACTCCCAGACCTGAAAATATTGAGCACGTTGAAATAATCGAATCTATTAAGGAGCATATAGGCATATTAGAAGGGCTACTGAAAACGAAAGGAGATGAGCTCGGTTTTTCTTCCGACGAACATGATAAAGCTCTACTTCGTAAGGAGTTGTTCGATATAAAGCTTAATTTAATAGGCAACAACAAGCGACTTTCGGAGCGAGAGAAGTATTATTACGATGTGTTTAAGCCAAGGTTTGACAAAGAAATGGTTGAGGCAAACAAATACTTAGACGTGTACCTTCAGCGAGCTAGAGAGCTCTCTACTCTAGGGATTGACCCAAAAATAATATTCATGCTCGGTGAGTACGAAAAGAACAAGAACGACAAGGACAAGCTGTGGCTCTTCTACACCTCCCTCAGAACAAGAGTGGACGATACGATGAAGCACATGTGGAAGCATAAAGGTCAGTTCAAGGGGAAAATGTCGCTTGCAAAAAAAATATTATGATTGGATGGAGGGGGAACAAGGTTTCCGAAAAGGTTTTTGTGCTTCAGAAAGAAGTTGAGCGATTGAAAAAAACAGCGGACTTTTGGAGCGATAGAATACAGACAGAAGGATTAAAAGGAAGCGATTGGCTCGACCTTTTAAACTCCTACCACAATGCTCTAGCTGATGTATATTTAGCTGGAAAGAAGCTGAAATTCGTGACGGCTGGGAAACATCGGCTCGGGGACAACATGGGAACTAGAAGCACGGATGGCTCACTAGGTTAAGGAAGCTCGTTGTATCCATTATTTCGGACAGCCATCATCATTTCCTTCATTGTCATTTCTCGCTTCTTTGGCTTAAACAAAGCCTTTCCATCAAGTCCTACCGCATCCATTATCGGGTTCGATAATTTCACTATCGAAATAACTGGCTTAGTAGCCCTGTCTACAATTTTTTCAAATTGCTCGTATGACAAAAGAGGAGAGCTACTTCCTGTTCCGCTTTTCTTAATATTCTCGCCAATTCTATTTACCTCGTCATAGTTAGTTTCCTTTATCATTTTTCGGATGTGAGAGGCTAAGTTATCGGCCATGGCTGTATCACTTAGGTCTAGCTGTTTCCCTTTATAATAAGTGAAAATTAGCTTCGCGCTTTCAAGTCCCCCGAGCGTGTATTTAACGTTGTTCGTCGCATCTGGCAAAAACCAAAGCGGAATATTCTCATTTACAAATTGACGACTGTTTGGGCTTAGTGCGGGAGATTTTCGAGAAGAATCAGCTACTCCACTCACCTGTCGATTGGCGACTGTCCACACTCTATTTGCTTGTTGGATATTATCTGCGAAAACACTTACCGTGTCTATTAAATATGGCTGATTAACAAGCTCTTCTATTGTTGAAATATAGTCCTCTCGTGTCCCTCCATCGGGTAAAATAGTAATATTAGGATTGCCTCCTTGAATGATAGTGTTTGCAAAAACATAAGGCGTTGTGGTTGGCAACTGAACAATTGTTGTATACTTATTTGGAGAGTAATTTACAGGATTAATTTTGAAAAACCCGAACCCAAGAACCGATGTCCACGCCTCTCCTGTAGCCGTAGTTAAATCGGCTACTAATCCAGCAAGGGAGGCGCTGGCGGGAATTGCGAAACTGCCACCATCATAATTCAAAGTCCACCCAGTTGAGGGTATAGTGGCAAGAGGAATAAATATCGACTGGGAAAAGTATAACGGAGCGCTCCCATTGCTCGCGCCAATACTCGCCAAAGAAAGAAGGTCAAATTCTTGGTCTGTAGCAGAGCCGTTAGTCACCTCCAATACAATCCATTTTTTGTCCAGTCCAGCTTTCAGCATGTTCCAAAGGTAATATCAAAAGACCGCATAAAAAAACAGGGAAGTATTTTCTATTCTCCTAATTGCGCTGTAGAAAGGTGATTTTCGGCAATGAACGTAAGGATTCTCGCGTTGTACTCATAAGCGCAATTTATACCCTTATTTGTCGAATACGCGCCCCTTGCGCTTAATGATTTCGCGACCTCTTTAGGATTTCGGAATACGCATACATAGTGAGGATTAATTAAGTGCGGGTGGAATAAATCAATTGTAAGCGACGTTCTAGGGTCTTTCCACCCCCATATACCATCTTTTGATTCCTCTTCAACCAGTCGCCTTATTTTATGGTCAAACTGGTCTTTTACGGCCATTATTTGTGCTCTTGACGGTGGCTCTAGCCAATTTCCCCCTGCGGTTTGAAGGATTTCTATGTTCAAGTCTAAAAACCTTTTGTTCTCGTAGAACCCTTCTGGATTATCCTTTGCTGGCTCTAGCATGTCGTCTCCCATGTGACAAACAGCGTCAAGCCCTTTTGCTATAAGCGATGTGGCCGAGCGATGCATTCCTAAAACAACTATCGTTTTCATACCTGATTTCCGTAATATCTTTTCTCTAGTCCGTTAATCAGGTATTTTACTGCTGACTGGTGGCTTGGGTGAACAGCCTTCCCACTATGCAAGTGCTTTCGGTTGATTTCTTTGGTGACTATCCCGTAGTTGTCGGTTAGGTAGCCCTCTATTGCGTGACGGAAAAGAGTTCGATTGAATGGCCCTTTAACATTTCCATTGTCCTTGTCTAAATAAGCAAAGAATCGCTTGTTCCCTTTCTCATACTCGATATCGACCATTTTCTCAAGAATTTTCAGGTGCTCTACTGGCCCCCCGAACTTGCTTTTGTGTCGTTCTACCGTATCGTCACATTTATGGAATCTTAGGTAGTTGCAATTAGCCCATAGTTTAGGGTGGGCCGCTTTTCCGATACTCTGGAAGTGAGTAATAACGTCTACCGATACGTGACGTTGAGTAATTATACTTCCAATCAAATCATTCGGGAGGCTATCTGAAATAAACTTGTTAATGTCTTCGATGACAAGAAGACCTCCTTGATAGTTTTCTAAAATTATTCCTAGAGCGGCTTGGGTGTCCTTTAAACTCATTTTCCCGCCACCAACGGACTTGTCCTTATAGACGGTTACTCGTCTAGCCTCAATCGTTGGGCTGTGGGTGAACTCCTTAATGCGACTTAGGCTTATGGCTTTTATATCTGGGAAGCGCGGGTTCTTATGGTCCTGTCGTACAGTGGCAAACTCGTTGTTTACGTCTAAAATAAGGACTTTTCTCGGCTTCGCTCCGCCTACCGTACCCTTCAGGGTTTGTGTAATTATATCAAGTGTTTCGTAGGTTTTCCCTACTCCTTTACGCCCAATGGCTATCCCCAATAGTGGTTCTCTTTGTCCCATAGTTTGTTTATTCTTCTACTGTGCTTTCGGTTTCTTTAGTTTCTTCGACTTCGTTTTCATCTTCATCGATTTTTTTTCCTCCGCTCTCGGAATATCCTTCCTGAGAAGGTTTGGTGATTGAGTCTGGGGTTACCGCTGGCTCATGATTACTCATAGCCGTTATTTTCTCTTCGTGCATTTCTTGAAATGACTGAAGAATTTGTTTGGTTTGGTTTCTCATTCCCATTACCATAGAAGCTTTCATGGCGACATCCTTTCCGAACCACATCATTAAGTATTGTCCGTCTGTCAAGCCCCATCCCTTTTTACCAAACTCTCGCATCATGGCGGGCTTAACCGCGTCTCTCGACTCTTGAGGGAAGGTTAGGATTTCATCGATGGATTCGTTGTGCTCCTGCAAGAACTCATAAGGGGTCATTTGTTGGCTCTCTGAAACAGGAATGGCCATGTCATCACTGATTACGCCCTCCAGCCTCATCTTCTGAACCTTTCGGTCGTCGTACTTCGTATTGTTTTTGGCTACTTCGTGAAGCATTTCGTATGCATCAAGCGCCGTATCTACTAGTTGCTCGGTGGCGACTTCCTTTTCCTTGCCCGAAAGCTCTGACATCGAAGGATTGCTCACATTATCAATGGAACCTTTGTCTTCTGATGGGGGGGTGGACGCTTCGCTTGGACCGCCTTCTCCTCCCTTCACTTGTGCGTATTCCTCTTCTGAATTTTGGCTTACGCCCAACACATCAATTTCTGGTTCGGGAATAACCCCCGCGTTATAATCAATTTTCGGGGTTGAATACTCTCTTTCTTTCAGGTCTTGGGCTAGGGGGTTATATCCTGACCCAAAAGAGTCTGGAATCCCTCCTTTCTGTAGTGGCGCCTGAGTTATTGGTTGGTTAGATTCTTCAATTACTTGAGCGTCTTCAACTACTGTTTTTTCTGCCATTTCTTTCTTTTCAATTGGTCCGCCTTTTTCCATTTTTTCTGCCTGTTTTTCCTCTACTTTAGGGGGTTCAGTTTCGGGAAATGGATTGCCCGCTTTAAGCTTGTTCAAAAAGTCTTCTAACTCCTTTGGAGAAGACGCGGTAACTCCGTTAAGACGCTGTACGTCCTCTGGTCGCATTCCGCTAATTCTATTGTCTATGTCCGAAATCATGTCGCGCACGGCTTGACTTCTTCGGCCTTTTTTTGTGTACTTAAACATCTGGGAGTGAGGATTTAAAGCGTTTAACAGATTCGTCTATTTCGTCAAGCGTTTGCATAAACTTCCTATGTCTGGGAATTTTTTCACTCATGTTCTGGTAGTCCCTTTTGGCCATGCTGACTATCGAACGACTACTCCCACCACAACAGTTAATAATTCTCTGCTGACTCCACGCTAAATGCTTCTCTAACAAGATGAAACAAGTCATTCTAGCTGTATTGGCCATCCCTCGTGTGTTCTTTGATTTCATTTGAATCATGTCCACCCCATAAGCTATAGTAGCTTTTTTGCAAATATACGTCGCAACTCGGCTCTGATAAACTTCAGGCCAGTTTTGGTCGTCAATTTCGTAAAGATTGTTCAACACGGCGTCTACTCCGCCACGTTCTATTGCGTTGATTACGCTTGATAACACCTTTATAGTCTCGTTTTCCTTTGCCATGTGTTGCCGTAAATCTAGGCATTTCAAAGGTATGTCAACTTTTGTCAACCTGTATGCGTAAACACCAAATTTATTCTTCGAAGTAAGCTTCAATAATTTCTATGAACTCGTCTAGGCTATTGGTCCAGAACCACTTGTATCCGCGTTTGGTAAGCTTTTCAGCCCATTCTAATTGATTCGGGCGCGGTACGTTAGAGCCAACTTTTAATTCAATCATTAGTCCGTAATATCCTTGTCTAGCCTCCAATATGCAGATATCAGGGAATCCCGCTTTAACTCCTTGTCCTTTTAGGCGAGAGGCTTCGACTTTCCCTCTTTTGCCTCCGTTTGGACAGTGCATCCACAAAAATCCGCGTAGGTCAAGATATTTTGCTACTGAGGTTTGGAAGTCGTCTTCGCGTCCTTGATACTTTTGATAATCGGGTCTATTTGGGTATAACGGCTCCTTCATATAAGGCAAATATACCGCAAAAGAAAAGGCGAACTCCCGTTCGCCCTTAGTTACTTTAGCCATTCTCCGTTATGCCGAACGGAGAACTAAGCATTAACCGTTGCAAAGCTATAACAAAAAAGTTATACTTTACAAAGTATTTTATAAGTTTTTACTTTTTATTTGGCTTTACCAGAATAAATTACCTATCGACGCTTTGATTCAAGTTCATCAATCTTCATGTTAGCAAGCTTGATATTGAGTTTACTCAACCTAATTTGATTGTAGTAGTGAAAAGCTGTAAGCCCTCCAATTATGATAGTGAGCGTAATTACCGCCATTCTATCCTGCTTATTCTTTATCAATGATGCTAATGGATTCATGTTGTCTTGTTTTACCAGTTGAGGTCTACTCCCCACCCGCCGTTATTTTGCGCTTCTTTTTCTTGGGCATCTTTACGTGCGCTCGCCTCTTGTGCTTCTTTTTCCTTTCCTGCTTCCGCTTCTCTTGCTTCTGCTTCTGAACTAGCTAATTCTTCTTGTCGTTTGGATTCCGCGTCTGCTTCTGCCTGTAGTTCTTCGTCTACTCTAGCTCTCGCCTCTTCCTGCGCCTCCGCTTCCCTTGCTTCTTCGGCTTCTTCTTCCGATATTCTTCGGGCTTCGGCTTCTTCGGCTTCCCTTTTCGCTAATTCTTCGGCTTCTTCTTCCTCTCTAACAAGTCTTGCCTCTTCCTCTTGGGCTTCTGCTTCTTGTTCTCTTTGAGCATTCACCATTTCCATGTGGCTATCTATGAGAGAGGTAATTTCTATTGACCACTCTTCTAGTTCTTTGAGGGTTTCTGGCTTTTTAGCAAATCTAGCTTTACTCAGGTGCTTGCTTGCGTTCAGTTCTATTTCCGCTGGGAAATCAGTCAGTTTCATTCCGCTATTTGCGATAGCTTGTAAATGAGGATAATTTGGTTGTTCCATTTTGTAAATTGTTTTGGGGTTTAATGATGTAAAGTTACAAAAACTTCTACATCCACCATTTCAAATCAACTCCCCATTCTCCCGTTGACGAAACAGAGCCGCCCTTCTTGAACTCTTTGTATACTGTATGCTTAAATCGGTGCGCTCGCTCCAGCAGTTCTTTAATGGGCTCGTGGAACTTAATGTAGTTTATTTTGTTATTGGGACTAAAGAATAGCATTGTCCCCCAACGATGGTGACCGTCCAGAAGGTAGTTGTCTCCAGAAATAATAACTGGGAAGGTGTGAATCCCGTAGTCTTTCGGGTCACGCTCTGACATGTTATCCACTATTTTCTTGATGCGGACTCCGCTTATTTCTTTCTGAGTTGGCGTCAGCTTCCCCGCCTCTATAGTTCCACGTGAAACTTTTACTCCATCCTTTTTCGCTTCAGCAATAAACTCTTTGTTGAATTTGCTAC
>Ga0255047_10003381_pt1 | contig 10017 bp, 13 predicted proteins | sample JV7_2_1_MG_FD_183640 | JGI IMG/M metagenome (GOLD analysis project Ga0255047, IMG submission 183640) | Seawater microbial communities from Jervis Inlet, British Columbia, Canada - JV7_2_1 | ecosystem: Environmental > Aquatic > Marine > Inlet | place: Canada: British Columbia | collected 2016-10-06 | reverse complement strand
CGGATAATATTATGGGAGTCACGAAAGAGCCAGTCGTTATTTTGACGCTCGATCCGAATCCGATTTGTTTGGGCAATGCGATGAGTTGGACATTTCAAGGCAGTTACGCGCCTGGCTCCGCTATAACAAATCGCTCAATCAATTTTGGAGACAGCAATAGTGACACTGGAGTAAGTGGCACTCACACTTATGCCGCTGCCGGAACGTTCACCGTAACAGCAACAATAACTGAAGGAACTGGATTAACTCAAACCGTAACAGAGGAAGTAAACGTGATTGATTGCACAGACACATTACTACTGACAAATATCTACGCCTCAACAGATGGCGCAGGAGTATGGTATTGGTCATAATAAAAAAAAGACGCTGGGGAGAGTAGTCCTAGCGCCTTTTCCATTCCGAAAAATCATTCAGAAATTAAGGGTTAAGCAATTATAACACAGTTTGAAATGAGGTCAAATTTTGGCTTGGGTACAGAGAAGTGACGGACTGCCGGCAAATGCGAATGTAAACTATATAGTTCAAAAGCCATCTACCAAACGGCTAAATTCTACCAGCCATGAACTATTGGCCGCTGAGGACACTGGACTATTTCATACTATCAATGGTGGGCGATGGTGGAATAAAATCACATTGCCAGATCCAAGCAATGCAGAATTTGGCGATATTCCAGCCGCAGCAGTAGATGAATTAGAATTTCATTATGTAGACTATGACCCAACAAATGAAAATATAGTATATTTATTAGGGCAAAAAACAAGTGTCAGCCGGCAATGGCTTTATAAATCATCAGATGATTTAGTCACTTGGTCAAGCCGGGGAATAATAACAGTATGACATTGACGATAGGCACTCAATTTCAAGTTGACACTGACGGAGATGATTTAGCCAGATTTGATGGCTTGACAAATTCAACAGGAATTGCGCTGTATTCAAGTGCTGCCAGTGGAATAGAAGCAAGGCATCTAACTAATACAGACGGCATAATAACTGGAGGAGCTGTATTGCCAATTGATGCCAATCAAGCTGACACTGTTACAATTTGTCGATTGACTGCCACAACTGCTTTGATAGGCTATGCCTACGGAGCAACGCATAGAACTAGAGTGCTAACTGTAACAGGGACAACATTAACTGCTGGCACTGTTAAAGATATGACTGATACCGGCATTGATTATGCAACTTGCAAGCAATATGATGCCGGCAAAATTATTTATTGCTATTCAAATGCCGCACTGGACGGAGTGGCCAGAGTATTAACTGTCGCAAGCGGATTGGTAACTGAAAATGCACCATTTACTTACTATTCTGCTTTTGACGCTCATCATAATGTGGTAGAAGTTTTTGACACAACAGAAGCTATTGTAGTTTGGGTGAATTCAGATACAAATAACTTTGTCACTGGTGAAATTCTGGATATTTCTGGTACTACCATTACTGGAAATACTGAAAAAATTACAAATACACAAGCAGTTATAACAGGCGATTCTGTCATCGATATATCCAGAGTTTATAGCGATGACACATTAATTGCTGTTGTGTCTGCTGGAGTTGCTATATCAACAGGCCAAATGACATTTTTTTTCAAAACAGGAGGAGGAAATTTAGACTCAACCGGAATAACTGGTTTGAATGGTTTAGGGGGAGCTGCAAATTGTGTCTCCATTGCTGCTGTGTATACTGATTTTGGAATAGCTGTAGTAAATGATACCACTGGTCCTCATCTATGGATAGCTGAGATGGATTTAATTAATGAGGTAGCAGACGATGAAGACACATCTGTCTCAACAGCAGCGGGGACTAGCAGCGTTCATGTTAGATTACTGCCTGGAAGCTCGGATACTATTAATGTTTGGGAAGCTACTACAGAAAGCATAACAGTTTCATTGCCTCCTCTAGCTTTAACAATTGCGCCAATGACTAAACCAGCTAGTATAGATGCAAGTGGCACATTTATCTATATGGCATTGCTCCAAGGTGGCATACCAATTCTGACTAAAATAGCAACTGATTTAGCCACAGATGGCACAACAGTTTTTAATCCCGGCGCTGGTGATAATATTGGCGTTCAGTGCGGATTATCCAATGCAGATATTATCTGGATTGGCGGCAAATTTGATGGCACAAACAAGCTAGAAAAATCAGAAGATGGCGGCATCACTTTCACTGTAAAAGATGACGCTACCTTTGCAGATATTGAAACTTTTATTGTCGGGCCTGATAGTGATAATCGAGTTTTGGTTGCAGACAAAACAATCGAAATTCAAGAGACTGTCAACAGTGGCGCAACTTGGCAGCAAATAAATAGCTCTGCTGGATTTAACATAAACGCAATAGCAAGGCTAGGTATTAATGTGCAAGAGAGCGTCTTTGGTGGGATAACTGGCATTAACCCAAACGTTAATTATAGTGTGAATAGTGGCGCAGATTCAGAAAGTTTGAGTTATCCAGGCGCATCAATCCCAACAGGAGTAATCGTAAATTAATGGCTATTGAAAATTCAACAAGCCTAATTTTACAAAGCATAGAAGCCGATGGCAATCGTGGAGGATGGCAAGCAACAGCTTCGTTTGCCAATGATCAAGATGAAGCAACTTTTGGCCGGCGCACTGATATTTACTGGACACCTGAAGGCGATGGCTTATTTGCTGCTGATCCAATTTTGGCTATTACTGGCAGCATTTTGCCTCAGTCAGTTACATTTGATATTCGCCAATCCGGAACGCCAATAACCGTAGTAACATCTGATAATTTTCTGGCCAATGCAGGATTGCAAGGGATTTATTTCACTGATACTGACCCAGTTACACATCCTCACCAGTCAGCAGATTTAAGGCTAGGCTACATCGTCAAACATATCATAGAACAACATAACAACATTTCATCTACCGGATTTGTTCAAAATACAGATGGCACATTTTCTACTGATCTAATAGGGGGATGGTCGGACACAAGCAACATAGATGAAATATTTAGCACTAAAATTGATGTGTACACCGTTAGGCAAGCCAATTCATTATGGCAAGCAATCAAGAGTATTGCTAGGAATGAATTTTATGTAGCCTACTTCTCGAAAGATGACGCTTTCAATTACGAACCTCACCCGGTATTCAAAACTGTACTGGATGCTATCACATTGGACATTGACCAAACAATGATAGTAGGGCAACCTGAAATAGAATTCAGAGATAGAATTGATATGGACCAGATTGTATTAGCAGCACTAACAGATGATGGCGAAATATTACGCGCTCAATTTCCGACAAATATTACCGCTCAAGGCAGAAGAAAGAATATTACCAATCTCCGTTGCAATGACCAAAATCGACTTGATACTCTGGCTCAAAGAGCGTTCAGTTTTGAAAGTCGTCTCTATAATCTTAGGCTACAATTACCCGGCGCTGCTGGACTATATTTAGAATTATTCGATAGAGTGTCATTTACTTACAGCGGCACAACTCGAAATGGTGTATCATTATCATTCACGGCAGAGCCATTTTTCATTGACAAAATCAGGGTTAATAGAGCAGGAAATTTCGGGGCGATAACTGAACTGGGATTACAGCAAGAGAATTTAGAGGGCACATTGTATGCCTAATGAAGCACTCATAACTCAAATTGAAAATATCTTATCTCAAGTGGTTAACATTGGCGGTCAACAAGAAATTACTTCTGTCGTCACTAATCTTGAAGTAGTAGACGCCTCGCCAACTGGGCTGACTGGATTTATTACCATTGTGGACGAAAGAGATGGTGATACAATTTTGGCTAAAACTGTGCCTGGCTTAGAGTATGCCGCTACTGATTTAGTCAATGTTTTATTTATCAATGGCGCTGAACCAGTAGCATTTCAACAAGCAAGTCAATCATCAGGCAGCAACAGTTTATGGAAAGTTGTCCCATCTACTAGCACAGATATTTTTTACAATAGCGGTGATGTTGGCATAGGTAAGGCTGTAGCACCTGATGCAAAATTAGAAATATTAGACGCAAGTCAGGCACAACTACGCCTTACTCATACAGAGGATACTGACTTTGTAGATTTCCAAATTGACACCAACGCGGACTTGACAGTAACACCTAGTGGTACTGGCCAAGTTATTTTTCAACCAACAACAGACAGCACAGATTTTTTTCAGGTGTTGGACGCGGACGGCGGAGCACCTGTATTGAATGTAGATAGTACTAACGAGCGCGTAGGCATAGGCATAGCTGCGCCAACAGCAAAATCACATATTTTTGCATCTAGCGGCATTTCTGATACCAGAGTTGAATCAACGGACTCCGCTAGTTTTGCACAAACTCTGATGCGTGCAAATGCAGCATCTTTCATTATGAGAGCATACGGCACAACTGAAGGGGGAACATCCTTAGGAATTACCAGATCAGATTGGGGGGCATTCATTACTTCCGCTGCATCGGGGATGATGTTTGAGTGTGTACAGGACGTGCCAATTGTTTTTGGCAATAATAGTCTTGAAAGAATGAGAATAGATTCAGGAGGAGGTAATGTTGCCATTGGAACAACTTCAACTGCTGCAAAATTACGTGTTGATAATCCAAGTGCGGCACAGCCGGTTTTATACTTAGATCAGGGCGATGTCTCAGAAGAAATGATCGAATTTGCAACTACAATAGGTGTTGGCAACGCAATCGAAGCAGTAGGAGCCAAAACTTTAACAGTTACGCATTTTATCAAGATTACAATACCTGGACCTTTAACTAGATACATAGAAGTGGGGACTATAGCATAATGACGTTTCAACAGGAAACAAATTTAACCAAAGACAAAATAGGCAGTATTGAAATAACTTTTTTTGTGCCAGAAACAATTGACGAAGACAACCCGCAAACCGGACAGATAAATATTCAAATTATCATGTCAGACGGGAGCATACGAACTAAATCATACAATTTGCTAGAACGATTAGAAGATGACGCGACAGGCTTAACCCACCGTGCTAATCTGGCAGCAATGAGAGATTATATCAAGGCGCGATTGATAGCTGAGGTGCTACCATAAAAGCAGAAAATGTCATCAGTATGCAGGAAATACAACAATTGCTAGGAGAAAAAGACTTGACAATTTTTCAACTTCAAAAACAAATTGAAATTCTTAAATATGCTTTGAAGGAAGCTAAGGGGCAGCTTTGCGAGATCGAAGAAACTCCTCATACTCTAACTCCTTTGCCTCAGAATAATTAAATGCCTGAATAAGATTGTCGCTATTATGTTCAATCATTGTTCTTAACAATAATCCTGCATCGATATATTGAAATTTATCTTGATGTTTTACCCAATGAAATGCTAAATAAAATGTATAATCCACTAATTTACTACGATTTACTCTGTGCTTAAAAGTGGACCATTGCTTATTACTTAAGAATTCTGGTTTATCTTCGTGCTTTACATACATATAGCCAAGCTCTTTTGCATACTCAAGAATTGACATTCTAACAAATTGACTCCACCTTTGCTTGTCAATTTGAGAAAATATCTCTAACGTTTTTTTATTGTGTAATGCAGATCCCAAAGGGTCCAATCTAAACATTCTTTGTGTCATAAATCACTCCTATTATTTTCTTAAATTATAGCTTGATTTTACAGCGTTGTCAATTATCCAATTTGACAACGTTGTAAAATTGGACTATAATAGTTTCAAATCAAATTATTCAGAGTTATGGAGGCTATTAGAATGGCTAGAAAATGGCTGTATGAATGTAAGAAATATGACCCTTACGGCTATAGATTTCCAAGGGTTAAAATCAAACAACTCAAAGTAGTTATAAAACCAAGGAGAAAAACAAATGAGTAACGTTAAGCAAATAGACGAAAAAATGGCAGAATATGACAATGTTCCAAGCATGGGCATTGTCGGAGAAATTAAGATTGAATTTGGCTTTCATTGCTATATTGAAGGTAATGATTTCTGGAAATTCTATAGAGGATTTAACAAGCCAGAAGATACACAGGCTGCTTTTTTGAGCGCCAAAGATGCAGTAGAGAATGCCGGAGGAGATGCTAGACAATTACGCCCTGGCGTTTGTGTAAAAATTTATGCAGATGTTTTATCACGTGATACGCCCTACGCTGCTGACCTACGAGAATTTACACCTCGATGGCAAGAGGGTGCCTATAGCATGATTTTAGATGCCATAGGGAGTTTGCCTATCGGCGAAAAATTCTATGGGCAAGTGCAATATAAAGCTAATCCTTATCACGTAGCAAAAGGCGAAGCTGGGAAAACATCAGAAGATCGAGAAGGCAATCCGGCTTATCCTACCATTCGAGTGCCAGTACAGAAATTCACCAAGCAGGAGGCAATTGATTTTGTTGCTGCTAATAGTAATACATCAAATGTCAGCACAATCAGCGATGCCGCACAATCAAATGCTCAAGAGATTTTGGACAACTGGGCCATTGCACAACAAGGAAATTGCCCATTTCCTGATACACCAGAATATACAAAGTCTTTTCCCTTAATGCCAGAAAAGATGACACCCCCAGAACGTAAAGGGTATGAGAACCAAGTAGTACAATGGCTCGCCAAAGTCTGGGAAGTCACAGCATCAGACATTGATCAATTGATTGCTCAGGAGATTTCATTCTAATGATATACATAGACCCATCTGAGTTACGCGAAACAAGCAAATTAAAAGATTTCATCTCGGATATGGTCTATAAGTCGTTGCCAAATCTGGAGGCAGCCACCGGAGCGGATATAATGGTATCTCCTGATGGTTTGCCTCCAGCTAAAGAAAGTTTGATTAAATTTCACATCTCTCAAGGAGCAAAATTAATACAAATAAAATTTGGACATGACTTATCATCATCAATAGTAGATGACAGATTAAACGAAGCATTATCAAGAATGCTTTCAACCGGCGCTCAATCTTGGCAATGTCTATTATCATTTGTTGGCAGTATCAAATCTGAAAACGAGATGGCTATCATTGACGGTCAATCAACCTATACCGATCATCCGATGACTTGGAAACAATTACAATCAGCATTGACTTTCTGGTCTGAAAGAGGCGGCACTTTAGATTTCCCTTTGAATTCTGGGAAACTGATACCCGAACATTTGGCCATTCATCAAAATCATATCAACCGATTTAGACAAGGCGAAAAAGAGCGTATTATATGGCCTAAATTACCAGCGCTCTATGATGAAATTGAAAATGCAGATTTGAGTAAGGAATGGTATCAGGCTCAGGAAATCAAACCAATTGATGACATCAGAAACCTAATACGCTACATTCCTGATTGCAGAATTGGGCCTAAAATGGCAATGGCTATAGGCAAATATATGGGGGATAATGAAATAAGATTAGACTGGTCAGGATTTATGAGTTTATTGCAGGATGATAAAATTTTAGAAGTCCCCGGCATTGGCAAAAAAACATTTAATAACATTATGTGGGGACTATACAGGACAAAAGAAGAAAGGATGAGCAGAAATGAATAATTCATCAGTCGATGTAATAACATTGGGGAAAATTCTTGCTCAATCTGGATATTTTAGCGATGCACGACAAGCTGCTCAAGCGGTTGTTAAAATACTTGCAGGACAAGAACTAGGAATAGGACCAATCGCTTCAATGACAGGAATTTCAATTATTAAAGGGCGAATTACAATTGGAGCTAATTTGATGGCTGGCATTGTCAAATCCAAAGAGGAATATGATTACAAGATACAAGAGCATACCACGATGTCTTGCAGTATTGAATATTTCCAAAATGATGAATCAATAGGCGTATCTACATTCACTGCCAAAGACGCAAAGCAAGCTGGATTAACAAGCAAGGACAACTGGCGAAAATATCCCCGTAACATGTTATTTGCTCGCGCAATGTCCAATGGCGCTAAATGGTTTTGCCCTGACGCATTTAATGGTCAAACTGTTTATGTTCCTGAAGAATTAGAAAGTCCCTCGCAACTTCTAATAGAACAGCCAGAAGATAATGAACAAATAGGCGCAATCAAAGAATATCTCAAAACATTGCCGACTTCTCCTCCAGTAAGATTAGCTAAAATTAAAGAGGCAATTGAAACCGGCGAATTGTCCTATGATGGCGAAATTACTATGGATAAGATTGGAGAGTGGAGTAAGTAGCATTGTCCTGGTGACGATTGCCCTAAACATTTTTTCAGGGGAGTTTCGATAGTCAACCTCGCTTCGCTCGGTGCTACACTGCGTTGCGCCCCTGCGGGTGACAATCTCTCCTACTCCCTGAAAAACAAGGGCAAGCAATCGCCCCCTACTCTCAATCAAGCATCCTGTTATTTAGCATAGCTAATCCCTATGCTTTTTTATTTCCCATAGGAAAGTCCAATTTGACAACGTTGTAAAGTTGAACTATAATTAAGGGAGAAAAGTTAATTCAGACCAAACGAAAGGGTTAAAAATGTCCAATTTAAGCAGAAGAGTTTTGAAGGCCAAAGAGTTAAGAATTACCAAGACTGACCGCTGTTACCATACGTGGGGGAACAATGATGTTCGTTATGAAATTTGCCTCAGTAGCAGCCGAAAAGATATAGTTACACCGGATGGCTATTTGAGTATCCCAGTATTTCACAGCAATTGCAATAATGGGGAAGCCTGCAAGGGCAATACTCAGCATACAGTATGTTACCATTCGATTGGTGCAATTTACAGATCGTTTGAATGCGTTGATAATCACGTGAGTTTTTATGAGACTTACCACGATGCTGTTAATGGTTTGAATTTTGGCGGCTTTGTCGCTAAGATTACTAACAATAACGGACGCGGCCATGTCTGGTGTGTAGTTCGTAAGGCAGGCCAGAAACGACAAGAGATGGAATTCAAGGTGATGCCGGAGGAGGCTGTATAATGAAATATATAGAAGATGTAGATTTAACCAGGCCAGAAAAGGCCATTATTGTAGCAGCATTTTGCCTTGTTCCTTTTTCGTCGATGAAGCCAACGATGGGGAATATAGATGCCTTTACTGTCAGGTGGGGCATAGAAGCACTCGGGATAGCAATGCCTCTTTTGATCCTTATCGGGAAAAAGGAAGTGCTTGAAAGTACATTAAGAAAATTAAAGACAACAAATCTTGACAATCTCTCAGTCAATTTGATGAGAGGCAATGAAGACGATGAGGGGATTGACTGATGAATATAAAAAAAATGCTAGAAGATCACAGGAAATGGATAGAGAATAATCCAGAAGGAATTAGAGCTAATCTGAGTGAAGCTAATCTGTGGGAAGCTAATCTGAGTGGAGCTAATCTGAGTGAAGCTAATCTAAGTAGAGCTAATCTGTGGGAAGCTAATCTGAGTGAAGCTAATCTGAATAGAGCTAATCTGTGGGGAGCTAATCTGATTAGAGCTAATCTGAGTGGAGCTAATCTGATTAGAGCTAATCTGATTAGAGCTAATCTGAGTGGAGCTAATCTGAGTGGAGCTAATCTGAGTGGAGCAACCTCGATAAAATACGTATCCTTTGATGAAAGAGGATACACCCTTATAATGTGGAAGATGAAAGGTGTTTTGTATTTCAATGCCGGATGTCGCTTTTTCTCCGAGAAAGATGCTCTGGCCCATTGGGGCAGCGAAATGTATCCGGACAAAAGCAGGGGAAGCAAATACGTAAAATCCATTCGTTTCCTAAGCGACATTGGGATCAGGGATTGACTGATGATTTATAAAATAGCAGTATTTGAGAAAAAAACTGGAAATTTTATTATGTCCTACGAGACAAATGATATGATTGATTTAATAAATCATATCATGAAAAGGCGAAAAGAAATTCAAGGCAATCGATTTGTTGTTTCCGGAAAACAAAAAGATGGGGGAATAACAAGATTTTGGAAGTCAAAAGAGTTTTCCTTATGATACTAAAACGCTCAATCTGGCAGGAAATAACATTGTTCTGGCAATTTGCAACCGGCAAACATTGGATAGTGAGAGAAAGGGAAGTGATAATATGACAACATTGACAGAGCGAAGGCGCAAAAAATTCAAAGCAGAAGTGTCCAACACAAGAGATG
>Ga0255047_10003378_pt1 | contig 10022 bp, 5 predicted proteins | sample JV7_2_1_MG_FD_183640 | JGI IMG/M metagenome (GOLD analysis project Ga0255047, IMG submission 183640) | Seawater microbial communities from Jervis Inlet, British Columbia, Canada - JV7_2_1 | ecosystem: Environmental > Aquatic > Marine > Inlet | place: Canada: British Columbia | collected 2016-10-06 | reverse complement strand
CGAAGCTCACCGAGACCCCGGTCGTATTCGTTCTCCGGTCTTGTGAGGTCAGGGACCTCGGAAATGACCTCACCACTGAATGCGGCGACAAGATCGTCTGATATCTCATACGTGTTTCCGATCAGCCGTTCCTCGTCTGAGAACACAATCGTCCCCGTTTCGTCCCAGATCTTCACCCGGACGACCTCACGTCCGAGCAAGAAACGATTGACTACTTCTTGGAGCTGTGTGGCGTTCCCCTCATCGGGATCGACCGATCCGACGATTTCGTCGACGGTGCGCTGGATCGAACTCGCCTCAGCCTCAAGAAGGTGTCGTTCAACGATGTCTGGGATGATCAGAGCAAGTGCAGCGGCAACGGCAACCGCCGCGAGACCTGCGATGACGGCGGTGGCACCGACCGGTCCGAGATTGAGCCCTCTTCGCCTACCGACGTCGAGCGCGACCCTATGCCGCATTTCTCTCTTGTTTGCCGGCTCCATGGTCAGAGCTTCCCATACCCGCGACGTCTACCAACCGATGGCTACCCAAGCCATCGATCCAACCAACCATGGAGTTCGGCCCACCAATGCAGTGCGTTGTCGCGTGACTCGATCCAGTGGCCCTCGTCTGGGTAGTACACGAGTCTTGACGGTACACCCTTTGCCTTGAGCGTCCCGTAGAGCGCAAGCCCTTGTGTCATCACGACCCTGTAGTCGAGTTCACCATGGATCACGAGGGTTGGCGTGACGATGTCATGCGTGTGCGCCATGGGGCTCCACCGCTGCACCGCATCCATGTCCTCCCACGGAACCCCTCCAACTGCGTGCTCACGACCGGCGGTGTGGTCCGATGCCCACTGACCAAGCAGATCTGTCACGCCTGCGTGGCAAATGGAAGCTGCGTATCGGTCGGTGAGGGTGGTGATCCAGCTGACGAGATACCCGCCGTATGAACCTCCCCCGACCGCCATGCGGTCCTCGTCGATGTAGCCGAGCGACAGCATGTGGTCTGTCGCTGCTTCGATGTCTCTCGCGGGCAAATCGCCCCACGCGCCGCGGATCGAACGTGTGAACGCGTCTCCGAATGACGACGATCCGTGGAAGTTGACCGATACGACAACGTATCCCGCAGCGGCCATCACCTGCGTGTTCCACCGCCAATGCCAGCTGTCCATGACACCGTTGTGAGGACCCCCGTGCACGTTGTGGAGGAGTGGCCACTGCGTCGAGTTGTCGAAGTCGGGTGGTTCGACGATGAACGCCTGGATCTGTGCGCCGTTTGAACCTTCGAATCGGACCTCCTCGGCGGCGGTGAGATCGAGGCGTGCCAGCGATTCATCGTTGAAACCGGACACGATTCGGGTGTGGCCACCCGCTGTGACGGCGATCTCCGGAGGGAGGTGCATGGACTCGTGTCGGTGCCAGAAGCAGTCGACACCAGGCCGGGGGCCATGGTTTGAGCCTGTGGACGTTTGAGGTACCGGATGTCCGCCCTCGATATCGAGCGTGTACAACCGAACATGCCCTTCGTCCTCTGCGTTGAACACGATGCAGGTGTCGTTGATGAACTCCCATCCTCCCGCCGACCTATCCCATGTGCCGGTGTGCAGCTGTTCGGTTCCGGTTGCGATGTGGTGAGAGACGATCCGGACGAGGTCGGCGTAGTAGTCCTGTTCGTATTGGACGCCGTATACGACGGTTGAACCGTCCGGTGACACCTTCGGCCTCGTCTGCTGGGCGGATTCACCGGTGGGGAGCGCAACGATCTCACCACCAACCACAGGGACACAGTGCAAGGAGAAGGTGATGCGCTCCCATGCAGGCTCTGCGGCATCGAGCGTGAAGATCACGGTGGCTCCGTCCGGAGTCAGGGCGATCGATCCATCAAGATCATCCAGTCCTATCAATCGGTTGAGGTCCGGTGTCAGGTCCGTGACGGAATCGTCCGTCAGATCGACGCGGAAGAGGTGGTCGACGTGGCGACCCGCAAGCCATTTCTTCCAATGACGAAAGACACGATCCTCTGTGACGATGGGGAGTGTCTTGTCTTCGTTCTCGTCAATGAACTCGGCGGTCGCGTCAGCCGAAGGATGATCCCGCATCACGGGCGCTCCCACCACGAGTGCATCTCTGCCCGGTATCCAAGTCACGTACCTGACGCCGAGCGGGAGGTCGGTGACACACCGGGCCTCTCCACCGTCGAGGGGCATGACATACGCCTGAGGCTTCTCTTCATCGATTCTTGCGAGGAAGGCGATCCGGTCTCCGTCCGGCGAAGGCGCTGGATTCGATGCGTTGCGCTCAGATGACGTGAGCTGTCTGGTGGTGCCGTCCCTGTCGACGGTGTACAGCACTGAGTGCGCCTTGTTCTCCTCGTCGTAGCTTGCGACGGGTACCACGACTCTGGTCGTGTTCGGGATGTGCTCTGGCTGACCGACGCGCTTGAGGTTCCAGAGGTCTTCGGGTGTGATGGGACTGGACATGAGATCCTTGTTTCGACGCTTCAAGGATGGCACACGGTTGATCGCTCGGCTGCGCCTGGTTTCCGACAACCGATCGGTCGCTTCGCTCCGTCTCTGATGACCGCAGACAGGTACGAGCCCAACCTGCGCCGCGAGATCCTGTCGTTGCGTTCGTGCCTGTACCTGTCGCCCGTCTTCAGTCGTCTGTCGTCCGTGTTCCTGCCCTCAGCAGACCAACCACCAGCCCGTCCGCCACTGCGGTCCATGACGCATCGATGATGTTGGTGTGTACCCCAACGGATCCCCATGTGGATTCCACGTCTGAGTGTTCGGTGAGCACTCGCACTCTTGCGCTTGTGCCATCGGAGCTGTCGAGGTCCCTCACCCGGTAGTCGGTGAGTCGTATGCGGTCGACCTCGGGGTACGTTTCGCGAAGGGCGGCGCGAAGCGCACCGTCCATGGCTGCTACGGGTCCGTCGCCTTCTCGTGTCGAAACGATCCTCTCTCCTTGAACGATGACCTTCACCGTGGCTTCGGCAATGACCTCACCTCCGCGGTTCTCGACGAATACCCTGTAGGACTCGAGATCGAAGAAGCTCTGCTGCCACCCCGCTGCCTCGCGGGCAAGCAGTTCGAACGATCCCCCAGCCGCTTCATACAGGTAGCCCCTGTGCTCTCGTTCCTTGATCCTGTCAACGACCACCTGCGCTTCGTCTGGAGTCAGCGTGAAGCCGGACGCCTCAGCGCGTGCGAGAACCGTCGACCGTCCGGCGAGTTCTGAAACGACGACCCGCGTAGCATTACCGATGTCGGCTGGACTCATGTGCTCGTAGGCATCGGCCCGTCTGGCGAGCGCTGACGTGTGGAGTCCGGCCTTATGGGTGAAGGCAGATGATCCGACGTACGGAAGATGGGGGTCGAGCGTGAGATTCACCACTTCAGCAATGTGGTGGGACACCAATGTGAGCCGATCGATGCGGTCCTGTGGAATCGTTTCGATACCCATCTTGAGAGACAGGTTCGGAATGACAGAGCAGAGGTCGGCGTTGCCAGTGCGCTCCCCATAACCGTTGATGCAACCTTGCACCTGGAACACACCCGTCTGGACTGCAGTGAGCGAGTTGCCCACGGCCATTCCGGAGTCGTTGTGGAAATGACAACCGAACGTGGCTTCAGGCACCGCCTCTGTGACCTCGCCGACGATCCGTTCGACCTCGTGGCTGAGGAAGCCGCCGTTCGTGTCGCACAGCACAAGCCTCGCGGCGCCCGCATCGTGGGCAGCCCGGAGAGCCGCCACGGCGAATTCGGGATCGGATCGATAGCCGTCGAAGAAGTGCTCTGCATCGAAGAAGACCTCCCTGCCGTTGTCCCTGAAGAAGGCAACGGTGTCGCCGACCATGGCAACTGCCTCGTCGAGCGATGTTCGCAGCGCATGCTCGACGTGATAGTCCCATGTCTTGCCGACCAGACATACAGTGTCCGTCTGTGCAGCGAGCAGCTTTTGGACCTGCGGGTCGTCCTCGGACTTGATGTCAGCCTTGCGGGTTGCGCCGAACGCGACGAGCTTCGCTGTGCCAAGGTCGAGTTCGGTGCGTGCCCGTTCGAAGAACTCGTCCTCCTTCGGGTTGGCCCCTGGCCAACCCCCCTCGACATAGGCGACGCCGAGGTCGTCGAGCAGCGTGCAGATCTTGAGCTTGTCCCGCACCGTGAGTGAGATGCCCTCTTGTTGTGTGCCGTCGCGTAGCGTCGTGTCGTAGATCTCAACGGTTCGGTTCATGGTGTTCCCTTCCAACGAGAGAACCCTCCGCTTGCGGAGGGTTCGACAGCGCACACGTGTGGGACGTGTGCGCTAGGTGATGATGATGGTGGTGGATGTGGTCTTCATTGGCGGCGAGTATGCCTCATCGCCGGCCCAAGGTCAAAACCGATTTCGGGAACCCAGGGTTCCAGTTGTGGTTTTTTGACATTTCTGGCCCACAGAACGGAGGAGATCGGTGACGGCTGGGGACCCCGGTATGCTTTCGGAATGCAGCAGCGGATCTTTTCGGGCGTCCAGCCCACGGGGAACATGCATCTCGGCGGTTACCTTGGTGCGTTCCGCAATTGGGTGAGGTTCCAGGACACCTACGACACCATCTACTGCATCGTCGACCTGCATGCGATGACCGTGGATTATGACCCGGCCGAGCTCGAGAGGTCGCGCATCGACACTGCAAAGGTGCTTCTGGCCCTTGGTGTTGACCCGGATCAGTCACTCCTGTACGCCCAGAGTCAGGTCCCCGCACACGCTGAGCTTGCCTGGATCCTCGGGACGATGATGCCCATGGGCGTGCTGAACCGCATGACCCAGTTCAAGGAAAAGACAGCTGCAGGTGCAGCATCCAATCTCGGCCTCTACTCGTACCCGGTTCTCATGGCTGCTGACATCCTTGTCTTGCGTGGCAACCTCGTACCCGTCGGTGACGATCAACGCCAACATATCGAGCTCACCCGCGATCTTGCGCAGCGGTTCAACAACAAGTTCGGTGACATCTTCCCGATTCCGGAGGGTTTCATCCCTGAGACCTCGGCGAGAGTGATGTCGCTCACCGACCCGACAACCAAGATGTCCAAGTCCGACCCGCAGGTCAAGAGCCGCGTATCCCTGCTCGATGACGCCGACGTGATCAGGAAGCGCATTCGTTCCGCGGTAACCGATAGCGATCCCGAGGTACGGTATGACGTTGGTGCGAAGCCCGGGATCTCGAACCTGCTTGAGATCATGTCGGCTTGCACAGGTGACTCGATCGACTCGCTTGTCGATCAGTACGGATCGGGGGGATACGGGGTATTCAAGGACGCCGTTGCCGATGCCGTTGTCGCTGAGGTCGGACCGGTGAAGGATCGCTTCAGGGCCTTGAGGAACAGCGATGTCCGCGATGTTCTCCACTCCAGCGGTATCCGCGCCAATGAGATGGCCGAGGGCTACATGGCTGAGGTACACAGGGCCACGGGTATCGAGGGTTTCTAGAGAGTTCACGGTTCACGGTCAGACGGGAGATCTCACTGCTCGAGATCAGTTGCGTGTGTTGACCGACAACCGACAGCTGTCAACTCCCAACCGTCCTCTGTGGGCTACGCTCACGTTGCCTGTACAACAAACGCGGAGGGCACTCGTGGACGTCGAGATTGGGAAGGGGAAGTCCGGCCGTCGGGCTTGGGGCTTCGACGACATCGCGATCGTCCCGACACGGAGGACTCGCGACCCTGAGGACGTGAACCTCAGCTGGCAGATAGACGCCTTCACATTCGACCTGCCGATGATGGCGTCTGGTATGGATTCCGCCGTCACACCTCAGACCGCCATCGAGATCGGCCGCCTTGGTGGCCTGGCCACGCTCAACCTCGAAGGTCTTTGGACACGCTACGAGGACCCTGTGCCCGTGTACGACGAGATAGCGTCATTGGACAGTCAGCACGCAACCCGCAGGATGCAGGAGCTCTACGGCGCTCCGGTGAATCCGGATCTGATCGCCGAGCGAGTGAGGGAGATCAAGGAGGCCGGGGTCATCGCATGCGGGAGTCTGACTCCCCCGACGGTCGCGAGATACATCGACCATGCCAAGGCTGGTGGTCTCGACGTGCTCGTCATCCAAGGGACCGTCGTATCGGCTGAGCATGTCTCGAGCCGCGAGGAGCCGCTCGATCTGAACACCTTCATCAGAGAAGTCGAGATGCCGGTCATCATCGGTGGTACAGCCTCGTACTCTGGTGCACTCCACCTGATGCGCACAGGCGCCGTCGGCGTGCTGGTGGGTGTTGGGCCGGGCGCTGCATGTACCACGAGGGGCGTTCTCGGCATCGGTGTCCCACAGGCAACCGCCATTGCGGACGCTGCAGCGGCACGATCCGCCTATCTCGAGGAGTCAGGAAGGTACGTCCATGTCATCGCAGACGGTGGCATGCGGACCGGTGGCGACGTGTCCAAGGCGATCGCCGTCGGCGCTGACGCCGTGATGCTCGGATCTCCGATGGCGGCTGCTTCGGAGTCTCCTTCCAAGGGCTTCCACTGGGGTATGGCGACCTTCCACCCGACTCTCCCGAGAGGATCTCGCGTCCAGACTGGAACGCTCGGGACGATCGAGGAGATCCTGGTTGGCCCAGCCCACGAGAATGACGGAAGACGCAATCTCTTCGGCGGTCTCAGGGGGTCCATGGCCACGACAGGCTACGCAACCGTCAAGGAGTTCCAGAAGGCAGAGGTGATGGTTGCTCCGGCACTCCAGACCGAAGGGAAACAACTCCAGCGGTCCCAGGGTGTGGGGATGGGTTGATGGCTGGACCATCTGTTTCCGGCCACGCATCACAGGGCGACTTCGACAGGGTTCTCGTTGTTGATTTCGGTGCTCAATACGCACAGTTGATCGCACGGCGTGTTCGTGAGGCTCGCGTGTTCTCAGAGATCGTTCCTCGCGATATCACTGCAGACGAAGTTCGAGGGAAGGGAGCGATTGGCGTCATCCTTTCGGGCGGCCCTTCATCGGTGTACGCGGAGGATGCGTACAGCATCGATCCGATGATCTTCGAGCTCGATGTCCCAGTGCTGGGCATCTGCTATGGCCACCAGGTCATGGCGCAAACTCTCGGCGGCACTGTGGCATCGACAGGGACGTCTGAGTTCGGCCCTGCGGAGCTGAGTGTTGTAGATGGTTCGCTGCTGTTCTCTGACCAGCCGGGGACGCGAGAGGTCTGGATGAGCCACAACGATGCCGTATTGCACGCTCCTGAGGGGTTCACCGTCACCGCCGCAACGCCGGAAGCTCCGGTTGCAGCGATGGAGGACGCAGAGAGAGGCCTCTACGGGGTGCAGTTCCACCCCGAGGTCAGGCACACGCGCCATGGCCAGCGGATACTCGAGCACTTCTTGTGGGAGGCGTGCGGCGCACGGCCAACGTGGACCCACGTAGGAATCATCGAGCAGTCCGTCGAAGCCATCCGCGAAGCAGTCGGGGACGGTGTTGCCATCTGCGGGCTTTCCGGTGGCGTCGACTCATCCGTTGCCGCCGCGCTGGTGCACAAGGCGATCGGTGACCAGTTGGTTTGTGTGTTTGTGGACCATGGCCTCATGCGAGAAGGGGAGGGGGAGCAGGTGGAGGAGACCTTCCGCGACACATTCCGCATGAACCTCATCCATGTGAAGGCCGAGGATCGCTTTCTCTCGGCGCTCGAGGGTGTGACCGATCCTGAGGACAAGCGGAAGATCATTGGTGAGACGTTCATTCGTGTCTTCGAGGAGGTCGCCTCCGGTATCGACGGCGCAAATCATCTCGTCCAGGGAACGCTGTACCCGGATGTGATCGAGTCTGGGACCAAGGACGCTGCGAAGATCAAGAGCCATCACAACGTGGGCGGACTACCCGATGACATCGAGTTCGAGCTTGTCGAGCCGCTTCGGGACCTCTTCAAGGATGAGGTTCGGGCGGTCGGCGAGGAACTCGGCTTGCCGGAGGAGATCGTGTGGCGTCAGCCGTTTCCCGGACCAGGGCTTGCTGTGCGAATCATCGGCGACATCACGATGGAGCGTCTCGACATCCTACGGGCCGCGGATGCGATCGTTCTCGATGAGGTCCGGAAGGCCGGTCTGTACAGGGAGGTCTGGCAGACATTCGGCATCCTTCCGGCCATCAGGACTGTCGGTGTTCAGGGCGATGGTCGTACATATGCCTATCCCCTTGTCGTCCGAGCCGTGACCTCTGACGATGCGATGACGGCTGACTGGGCCCGGCTGCCGTACGAGGTGCTTGCGAAGATCTCGTCGCGGGTCATCAACGAGGTCGAAGGCATCAACCGAGTCGCATACGACATCTCGTCAAAGCCACCCGCCACCATCGAGTGGGAATGAGTCAGGTCCCGGGCAAACCTCAGCCCGGCTAACTAGTCATAGTCCTCAAGACCCAGCACAGGACGTCCGATATCCATGTGTGGATAGAACCTCCGACGTCACGGTGCACTGATGGACTGGCAGAACGACCCCGAGCTCGAGAAGCTCTTCAAGGACGAACTTGACGAGCGATCGCGCAGTTTGGCCGACGGCGCGCAGGCGATGCTGAACGGCGAGATCACGTCAGAACTCGCTGGGCGCATGCTGCGCGAAGGCCACACCATCAAGGGGACCGGCCGCGTCATGGGGTACGAGGGGATCGCCAGAGGTGGCGAGGCATGCGAATTCGTCTGGCGATTCATCCAGCAGGGTGATCTTGCCCCAACATCGATGCTGGGCCGCACCCTCCTGATGCTCGCCGAGGCGATACCCAAGGCCCTCGGTGGTGATGACTCAGGCGTGTCGGACGCGATCGAAACGGTTCGGACGCTCATCGTCGACCCTGCGCTTCTGGGAGCCCTGCCCGAACCGCTGGCAACACCTGCGGAGTCATCCGAGGAGCAGACGACGTTTGAAGAGTCGCCCCCAGCAACGACCCCCAGTGTCGAAGTCGTCGTAGAAACCGATGTCCACGTTGAGACGATCGACGTCTCGATCGAGCAGGAGGACCCAGAGCCCGACGCTCCCGCGGACAAAGAACAAGACGCCGCGGTCGACACCGAGGCCTCGGTCGATACCGAGCAGGACGAGGAGGTCGCAGGGGCCGAGACTGACGACGGTTCATCTGGTCCTGGAACAGACGCGGCGGCCGATTCAGAGGTCGAAGCGATTCCAGAGTCGGATGCTGAGCCACTCGTATTCGAGCCGGGTCCCGACGGCAAACTGGCAACGCCGGCGATCACCTACGAGATTGTTGCGGATCAACCAGCGGCGGAAGCTTCTGCAGCCGATCCAGTGACAGAAGAAGAATCCGCCGGGCCGCTCGATGATCCCCCAACCCTCATGGTTCTTGATGGCGAACGTTCAGTTCTCGATCCAGAGATGAGCCAGTCCTATGACCTCGGTGGCCTGATCGGGGCGGTCGAGACGTGGGCGACCGAAGAGTCGGTGCCCGTCAACGCCGGACGACTCTTCCGGATGATCAACGATGTCGCCACCGTCCGAATCGACATCGAATCCGCCGTGAACCATACTGCCCAGGTACTCTCGAGCACACCCGGGGGCGCCAAGTCTGCGGCATCTGAGGGAGTGATGGAGTCTCTCGAGGCTGTGCGTAGGGCTTCCATCCAGCTCGAGTCGGCAGCCCTCGGACTCACTGTCGTCCCCATCTCAAGCATTACGTCCACGCTGCCACAGCTGGTCAAGTACCTGTCGAAGAAGGTCGATCGGGAGGTTCAACTGGTCGTGGAGGGCGAAGACACACTGATCGATCGTCAGCTCCTCGACCGCATCGGGGAGGTCATACGTCAACTAGTGGTGAATGCTGTGACACACGGCCTCGAATCCAGGGATGTCAGGGCAGCGGACGGCAAGGCCTCGGCTGGTCGCGTCAGGGTCGTCGCGAGCAGGGATGAGCAGCATCTGCGGGTCGCGGTCTCAGATGACGGCACCGGGATCGATTGGACCGCAGTGCGCGACAAGGCCATCGAACGCGGTCTCGTAGGTGATGATCCATCGGTGGATTATCTGCGCTCCGTCCTGTATTCGGAGGGATTCTCG
>Ga0255047_10003377_pt1 | contig 10022 bp, 9 predicted proteins | sample JV7_2_1_MG_FD_183640 | JGI IMG/M metagenome (GOLD analysis project Ga0255047, IMG submission 183640) | Seawater microbial communities from Jervis Inlet, British Columbia, Canada - JV7_2_1 | ecosystem: Environmental > Aquatic > Marine > Inlet | place: Canada: British Columbia | collected 2016-10-06 | reverse complement strand
GCGAGAGGCGCTGAGCGAGGAGCGTCTGCGCTCCATCGGTCGGCAGGTGGCCGAGCAACGTGGGCGCAATGACTGCCCGCTCGAGGAGGAGTACGAGCTCACGCGGGATGCGGTGCGCACCTTCGCCGAGAGCGAGGTCGCCGCCCACGCCGAGCGGATCCATCGGAACGACGAGCTGGTGCCAGAGGAGTTCATCAAGAAGATGGGAGAGCTCGGTTACTTCGGGCTCTCGGTGCCGGAGGAATACGGCGGTAGCGGAATGGGCAACCTGCCCATGGTGATCACCACCGAGGAGCTCTCGCGCGTGTCCCTGGCGGCGGCGGGTTCTCTGATCACGCGACCGGAGATCCTGAGCAAGGCGTTGCACGCGGGCGGAACCGATGCGCAGAAGGCGGAGTGGCTTCCCAAGCTCGCGAGTGGCGAGGTCATGGTTGGTATCGGCGTGACCGAGCCCGATGTGGGAAGCGACGTCGCCAGCGTGAAGTGCCGCGCCGAGCCTGCCACGCTGGACGGAACCGAGGGGTATCGGATCACGGGACCGAAGGCCTGGTGCACTTTCGCGGGGCGGGCCGATGTGCTCGCGGTTCTGTGTCGCACCGATCCGGATCTGTCCAAGGGTGCACGGGGCCTCTCGCTCTTCATCGTGCCGAAGCCAGCCTTCCCGGGACACGAGTTCGAGGTGGATCAAGCGGGAGGCGGGAAGCTCAGTGGCAAAGCGGACGCCACGCCGGGCTACCGCGGGATGCACTCCTTCACGCTCAACTTCGAGGACTACTTCGTGCCGAAGCAAAACCTGGTGGGCGAGGAGCAGGGCATCGGCCGTGGCTTCTATCTACAGATGGGCGGCTTCGCGGCCGGGCGGCTGCAGACGGGGGGCCGGGCCTGCGGCGTGGCCCAGGCGGCGCTCGAGCGCTCCGCGGAGTACGTGGTCGACCGCACCCAGTTCGGAAAAGCACTGATCGATTTCCAGCTGACTCAGTACTCGCTCGGCTGGATGGCGGTTCAGCTGGCTGGCGCGCGCGCAATCACCTATGCCGCGGCGCTGGCCATGGATGAGGACGAGAGAAAAGGCTCCTTGTACGCAGCCCAGTGCAAGCTGCTCGCCTGCGACGTGGCCGTTGCACTGACCCAGCAGGGACAGCTTCTGCACGGCGGCTGGGGCTACGCCGAGGAGTATGCCATCAGCCGCTACGTTGTGGACGCGCAGGTTCTGCCCATCTTCGAGGGCGTGAAGCCGATCCTGCAGCTCAAGGTCGTGGGGCGGACTCTGCTGAGCTGACCCTGAGCCAGAGCAGCGTGTCGCTCGAATACGACTCCTGCTGGTGGAAGGCGAAGGGGCTCCAGTAAGCCTGGCTGTCGTTGCGCTGGACCTCGGCGATCACGATCTCCTCGCCCAGCTCGAGCTGCAGGTTCGTGGTCACGCCCCTCTGGCGCAGCGTGCCCCAGGATCCCTCCTCCTCCACCACCGCGGTGAGCGCGAGATCGACGTCGCCGTTCGGTAGCTTCCGTGGCCAGACCCGGAAGCCGGTTCGCAGCGGGGCGAGAGGCGTCGTCTCGAGCGCCTGCCGATCCGTGTCCCGCTCCTGGAACACCCGCAGCCACACAGGATGGGTGCTGCCGGTCCAGATCTCGGCCGTGTGGCCCTCCAGCACCGAGAGGGACTGGAATTGGCCCTTAAAACCTCCAGCTCGCCGGGTCTTGAAATTGACTCTGGCACCGCGTTCGATCGAGCCCAGGCGGCCGATGCGCAGGTCCCCGAGCTCCAGCCAGCCCTGAATCGCGAGTCCACGTCCCTCGATCTCGGACTCGTGAGTACGCCAGACCTCGATCCGATACATCGTGGGCGGGATATCCAGCTTGCGCAGGGCCTGCAGGGTGTCCGAGACGGCTCCGGAGGCTCCGCTGAGGACGAGCTTGCCGGTCTGCGGGTCGGCCACGGCGGTCCCGTCCGCACCCAGCATCGCCTGTGCCAGAGTGGCCAGCTCAGCGGCCGGCCGATGACGTGGCTGGTAGACTTCGAGCTGCGCGCCGAGCCCCGGCCCTGCGAGCAGCAGGCACAGCAGCGCCAGGCCGAGAATGGCCGGGGGGCGGGCGTAGAGAGCGGACTTCATCGCCCCCTCCATCGGCTCGACGGCAAAGGGCTTGACACGGCCGATCGCCAGCGTAGGTTGCGTCCACTCGTGCATAGGGCTCGGCTCGCCCGTCGAGGCTGAAGCCGGATAGGAGGAATGCCTGGATGTCGACCAAGGTTCGTCCGCTTCACAACCGTCTTATCGTGCAGCGGCTGGAGGAAGAAGAAAAGACCCGCGGTGGGATCATCATCCCTGACTCCGCCAAGGAGAAGCCTCAGCAGGGGAAGGTGATCGCGGTCGGGCCCGGCAAGCGGGACGAAAAGGGCAATTTGGTCGCTATGGATGTCCAGAAGGGGGATCGAGTGCTCTTCTCGAAATACTCCGGCTCGGACGTCAAGCTCGATGGTGACGAGTGTTTGATCATTTCCGAGGACGATGTCCTCGCGATCTTGGAGTAGTCGAGAATGGCCGCAAAGGAAATCCGTTTTCACGAGGAGGCCCGGGCCGCGCTACGGGCCGGGGTCAATACGCTGGCGAATACCGTGAAGCTCACCATGGGCCCACGGGGCCGCAACGTTCTGATCGAGAAGAGCTGGGGGGCGCCGACCTCCACCAAGGACGGCGTGACGGTCGCCAAGGCGATCGAGGTCGAGAACAAGTTCGAGAACCTCGGTGCCCAGATGGTCAAGGAAGTGGCCTCGAAGACATCGGATGTTGCGGGTGATGGGACCACGACCGCGACCGTGCTGGCTCAGGAGATCTTCAACCAGGGGCTCAAGCTCGTGGCTGCGGGTGCCAACCCCATGGAGCTACAGCGAGGCATCAGGAAGGCCGTCGGAGCGGTGGTCGAGCAGCTCGGGAAGAACAGCCGAAAAGTTCGCGGCCGCGACGAGATCGCTCAGGTGGGAGCCGTCTCCAGTAACGGGGACATCGAGATCGGCGCACTGATCTCCGAGGCCATGGAGAAAGTGGGCAAGGAAGGCGTCATTACCGTCGAGGAAGCCAAGAGCATGGACACCACCCTCGAGGTGGTCGAAGGCATGCAGTTCGATCGTGGCTTCGTCTCGCCCTATTTCGTGACCGATGCCGAGCGCATGGAAGTCGTTTTCGAGGATGCGTACATCCTGATCCATGAGAAGAAGATCTCGAGCATGCGCGACATGGTTCCGCTGCTCGAGAACACGGCGCGCTCGGGCAAGCCACTTCTGATCATCGCGGAGGACCTCGAAGGTGAAGCCCTCGCGACGCTGGTCGTGAACAAGATCCGGGGCACGCTGCAGGCGGCCGCGGTCAAGGCGCCGGGCTTCGGCGATCGACGCAAGGCCATGCTGGATGACCTCGCGATCCTGACGGGCGGGAAGTCCATCAGCGAGGATCTCGGGATCAAGCTCGAGTCCGTCACACTTCAGGATCTGGGTCGTGCCAAGCGCGTGGTGATCGACCGTGACAACACCACGATCATCGAGGGCGCCGGCAAGAAGTCCGACATCGAAGGTCGCTGCAGCCAGCTCCGCATGCAGATTGAGGAGAGCACCTCAGACTACGATGGCGAGAAGCTGCAGGAGCGGCTGGCCAAGCTCGCCGGTGGCGTCGCCGTGATCAAGGTGGGCGCGGCGACCGAGTCCGAGCTCAAGGAGAAGAAGGCGCGTGTCGAGGATGCGCTCAACGCGACGCGCGCGGCCGTCGAGGAAGGGATCGTCGTCGGCGGCGGTGTGGCTCTGGTCCGCAGCGAGAGTGTTCTCGAGGATCTCAAGCTCGAAGGCGACGAGGCCATCGGCGTCGACATCGTACGTCAGGCCCTGCGCGCGCCTCTGGTGCAGATCGCCGAGAACGCGGGGCACGAAGGCGCTGTGGTGCTGAGCCGGGTGCGAGAGAAGAGCGGCGAGTTCGGCTTCGACGCGATGCGTGAGGAATACTGCGAGCTGATCAAGGCCGGCATCATGGATCCCGTCAAGGTGGTGCGCGTTGCGCTGCAGAATGCCGCCAGTGTGGCGGGCCTTCTGCTCACGACCGAGACCGCCATCACCGATATGCCCGAGCCGTCCCAGGGTGGCGGAGCCGGAGGGGCGGGCGCAGCGGGCATGGGCGACATGGACTTCTGAGCCGACCGCGCGCGTAGTTTCTGAGGGGAGGGAGCGCTCGTTCCCTCCCTTTTTCATTTCTGCAGCAGCGTTCCTCGGCTCGCCGCCTCCGCGATCTCGTCGGCGGCCTCGCCCACATTGGCGATGGCCAGAGCGATTTGCGCCATAAGCTCGGGCATGTCTTCGTGGAAGCTCGCCTTGATCTGCCACTCCCGTTCGCAGAGGGCCTCGGCCACCGGACAGTCACCCCGCGCGTATTCCGGCGCGTGCTCCGCCAGGGACCAGGGGAAGCCGCGTCCAAGCCAGTCGCGGTTCTGAAAGCGGGGCCGTAGGTGGAAGGGCACCCCGACGTAGGGCTCCGCCGGTACGCCCTCGGCGCGCAGCGCGGCACAGAACAAATCGCGGTCGAGAGGCAGCACGTCGGGTACGTAGAGGAAGGGCACGTGATAGAAGGCATGCCGCGAGCCCGCTGCCGGATCCGGCAGCTCCGGGATCTGGATGTAGGGTAGCTCCCGCACGGCGGCATACAGCTGGAGAGCGCTGCGATTTCGTTGCTGGGTCCAGTCGTCCAGATGCTCGAGCCCTGCGTTCGCGATCGCCGCAGCCGCCGTGTGGATGCGAAAGTTGTACGCGAGTGAATCGATCTTCTGGCGAAACTCGTCCAGCTCGAGCTCCGCTACGAGTCGCGCGGGATGGGTTCCGAGGCTCATGGCACGCTCGTAGGTCCGTCGGTCGTCGCAGATGAGGATGCCTCCCTCACCGCCCGTCAGGTTCTTGCTGGCCTGAAGGCTGAAGGCTCCGAAGTCTCCGAGTGAGCCCAGCCGTCGGCCGCGATACAGTCCGCCCGCCGCTTGCGCGCAGTCCTCGATCACTGCGATGTCGTGCTCGCGTGCAACGGCCAGCAAGCTCTCCATCTCCGCGGGCTGACCGAAGAGGTGCACCACGACCACGGCGCGGGTGCGAGGCGTAATGCGCGCCCGCACCGACTCCGCGTCGAGCGCAAAGGTGTTCGGGTCGATGTCCGCGAAGATCGGGATGGCCGCGCACTGGAGCACGCAGGAGATGGAGGCGCCCCAGGTGAAAGGCGAGACGATCACTTCGTCCGCGGGCTCCACGCCCGCTCCGTGCACCGAGAGCATGAGCGCGGCCGAGCCGCTGTTCGTCGCGAGCGCGAAGCGACGCTCGTGAAACGAGGCGAAGCGCTTTTCGAACTCGCCCTGAATGCCCGTCGCGCCCACGGGGCACAGTGGCTCGGACGTGAGCACGCGCGTCACCTCGCGGATGACCTCATCGTTGATGCAGGGCCAGCTCGGAAACGAGCTCGTCACGGTCTTGGGGCCGCCCAGAAGCGCTGGCGTTGCTTTCATCTCAGCGACTCAGAAGACGATTGTGCGACGGCCACAAACGAGAATGCGATCATCGAGATGTAATCGCACCGCTTCTGCGAGCGCCACTCGCTCGGCGTCGCGGCCCTTGCGCACGAGGTCTTGGACCGTGTCGCGATGCGAGCACGACACGACCTCCTGCGTGATGATGGGGCCCTCGTCGAGCTCCGCCGTCGCGTAGTGAGCCGTGGCCCCGATCAGTTTGACTCCTCGCTCGTGTGCCTGGTGGTAGGGACGCGCGCCGCTGAAGGCAGGCAGAAAGCTGTGATGGATATTGATGATGCGTTCCGGATGGCGGGAGACGAACTCGTCGTTCAAGATCTGCATATAGCGCGCCATGACGATGAGATCGACGTTTTCACGCTCGAGCAGCTCGAGCTCCTTCCGTTCCTGCTCGGTTTTTGTTTCCGGAGTAATTGGAAACACGTGGTAAGGGATTCCGAACTGGGTGGCGACGAGCTCGAGATTCGCGTGGTTCGAAACGACCATGGCGATCTCGCAGCTGAACTCCCCCAGACGGTGGCGAACGAGAAGGTCGTGCAGGCAGTGCTCGAACTTCGAGACGAAGATCGCCACCCGCTTCGGACGGTCGCTGTAGCTGATGCGCCAGCGCATCTGATAGCGTTCGCACTCGATCGTCAGTAGATCCTGCAGCGCCTTGCGCGAGATATCGAGCTCTGCCATGTCGAAGCGGATGCGTTGGAAGAACATCGACTCTGCGAGCTCGGTGTGCTGCTGGGCCTGCAGGATGTTCGCGCCGTGATCGGATAGGAGCTGGGCCAGGGCCGCGACCAGTCCCTTACGGTCCGGGCACGAGACGAGCAGAGTCGCGAGGGTGCTGCCCGGGCTCACGGCGGCTGACCCTCCAGTCCTTGCAAAATCGCAATGCAAGCGTGGCGCGCGGTGCGCCCGCTACGGCTGCCGCGCACGAGCGCGAAACGCAGGGCGCGTTCGTTGAGCTCGGTATCGGATAGCTTTCCCCACAGACCCAGCTCGCGCGCGTGGTATTCGACGATCCTGAGATAGGTCACCTGATCGAACCCCAAGAATGGGAGCAAGAGTCCGAAGCGATCCGAGAGGGAGATCTTTTCCTGGCTGGTCTCTCCTGGATGAAGCTCGCCGCCTGGTCCATGCGTGGCTTCCAGATTCTCCCACATCCGCTCCGGGATGAGGTGACGGCGGTTCGAGGTGGCGAGGATCAGCACGTTGGGGGGGCGGGCTTCGAGGCCGCCGTCCAGCACAGCCTTGAGCTCGATGTACGCCGTGTCCACCTCTTCGAAGGAGAGATCGTCGCAGACGAGCGCGAAACGTTCGGTACGACCACGCAAGGAACGATAGATGCTGGGCAGCTGACGCAGATCGTCGCGTCGCACTTCGACGAGCCGTAGCCCCAGTGGGCCGAACTCACGCAGCAGTCCCCGCACCGCGGAGGATTTTCCGGTTCCCCGCTCGCCATAGAGCAGCGTGTCCAACGCGGGTGCGCCGGAGGTAAAGGCCATCAGGTTGGTCCGCAGGCGCGCAACGGATCGCTCCACCCCGATCAGTCCCTCAAGGGGATACAGGTCGGGATGCTCGATCGGCTGCAGCCTTCCGTCGCGCCAGCGGAATGCCCATGCGCCCCGGGTATCCGCTTCGGTTTCATCGCCTGCGTCGCCCTGCGGGCGTTTTTTAACCCGCTCGAGAATGCGCTCGATGCGCGGAAGGAGCGCCTTCCACCGCCGGTAGAACAAGGCTAGGGTCAGAGCCGGATACGGCGCGTGCGCTGGGCTCCACCGCGCGGCCACATCGCGCCGATAGCCAGGAATAAAGCCGCGATCGCGGCTCCCGTGAACCAATTCTTCCAGGTGTCCGAGCGCGTGAGCCTGAGACTCCGTGCCTCGAGCTCGGTGTTGCGCGCGCGCATCCCCTCGATCTCCGCCATGGCCTCGGCCTGAGCCTGGATCTGCGTGCTGAGCTCCTCGATCCATGCTCTGGCCTCGTCGAGCTGCGTCTGGATCTTGGGCAGGCTGATACTGGCGGGAACTTCAGACGTCACGTAGGTGGTGGGTACCCATCCCTGCTTTCCGTCCTCAGTGCGCACGAGCATCCACCCGTCATCCTTCCCGAGCTCTGCGACCTCTTCACCCGAACGAAGGACCCGCAGGATACGGTGTTCTGAGCTGGGACCGGTGCGCATATTGACGCGTACCTCGTCCCGTATGTAGTCCGCTGCCGCTCGGGCCGGTGTGGCCCAGAGCAGCGCCAGACTCAGGAGTGCCAGACCTCGTATGAGCATACGAAACCTCTAGCGCTTCGGGGCCGACGCTTCCAGGCTGCGCAAGCTGCGCGCCCCGGATGGGCAACAATGCCTCAGTAAAACAGGCGACTCCAGAAGAGCGCAGCCATCATTGCCGTCACATCCGCCGTGAGGCAGGCGATCACCGCGTGACGTGCCGCGCGAGCATGAATGCTCCCCAGATAGAGTGCGAGCACGTAGAAGGTGGTCTCGGTGCTGCCGTTCATGACCGACACCAGATACCCCACGAAAGAGTCTGGGCCGTACTGATTCATGGTCTCGGTCATCACACCCATCGCCCCGCTGCCCGAGAGCGGTCGGATCAATGCCATGGGCAACGCTTCGGCAGGAAACCCGATGAGACCCGTGATGGGTTGTAGCGTGGCGGTCAGCAGGTCCATCAATCCCGATTCACGGAACATGCCGATGGCAACGAGAATGGCGACCAGGAACGGGATGATGAGCACGAAGATGTCGAAGCCTTCGCGTGCGCCCTTGATGAGCGACTCGTAAACCCGAACTCGGTGCGCGAAGCCGAACAGCACGATGAAAGCCATCAAGCCCGGCAGCATCCAGCTCGAGAGCACGGCTCTCAGCTGGTCCGTCCCGGAGAGGGGATCGCTTCGCACGTGGAGATAGAGGGCAATTAACCAGACGAGCGTGAAGACGCCGAGCCCGAGAATCAAGCGCTTTGGGGATGCGGGCTCTGACGGAGCTGTGACTTCTTCCAGCTGATCGATCCCCGGGATGTCCTGCGCGAGGGAAGAGCCTTCGCTCTCCTGCGTCGATGCCTCGCGTGCGTGGCGCTCGGGCGCGAAAGTCGCTCGACCCTGCAGCCACTTGGCCGTAATCACTGCAACCACGGTGGAGCACGCAGTCGCGAGCATCGAGGGGAGGATGATACCGGCCGTGTCTACTGATCCGAGGCTGGCACGGATCGCCATCACGCCGGTTGGGAAAACCGCAACACCCGAGGTGTTGATCGCCAGGAAGAGAACCATCGAGTTCGTGGCGACGCCCGGATGAGGATTGAGCTTGTTGAGCTCCTGCATGGCCTTGAGGCCAAACGGTGTTGCGGCGTTACCCAGCCCCATTATGTTGGCGGCCATGTTCATGATCATCGCGCCCATCGCCGGGTGCTCGATGGGCACATCCGGAAAGAGCCTCCGCATGACGGGCGCGAGGCCGCGGGCGATCGCGCGCATGACGCCGGCATCCTGGAGCACGCGCATGAAGCCGAGCCAGAGCGCCATCATGCCCAGCAGCCCGATGGCGGTCTCGACCGCGAACTTCGCGTAGTCGATCCCCGCCTGGGACACCTCGGGCATGCGTCCGCTGAAGGCGGCGCTCAGAACCGCGCCTGCGATCAGCGCGATGAAGATCCCGTTCATGCGCTTCTCACCCCGGCGCGAATCTAGTCCTCTTCGCGGGCTGCCGCACGGGCAGACGCTGGCTGATGTGGCAAGCGAGACGCAGCTGGGCAGCAGCGGAGCGGATTGTCCCCGGGGGGTCGTTCGAGATACCCTGACTTCGGGCAGGGCCCGCCCCATGGATTTCTACGCAAGGCACATATTCGCGCGCTTCATGGATCGCAGCATGCGGCACATGAACGACTTGCGCTCTGAAACGCTGGCGTCCGCGCACGGCGAGGTGCTCGAGGTCGGCTTCGGGACGGGTCTGAACCTGCGTTACTACCCGACGAGTGTGAGCAAGCTCGCGGCTCTAGACCCGCTCGATGCACTGCAGGCGCGTGTCCAACGCCGCATCGCGAGCGTGTCCTTCCCGGTGGAGCGCTTCGTGCTGGGTGCGGACAACGGCTTGCCCTTCGAGGCTGAAAGCTTCGACTGCGTCGCCATGACCTGGACCCTGTGCTCGATCCGTGAGCCGCTGGCTGCGCTGGCCGAGATGCGGCGGGTCCTGCGCCGCGATGGGGTGTTGCTCTTCATCGAGCACGGGCGTAGCGAGGACCCCGCTGTGGCGCGCTGGCAGGCCAGGCTGAATCCGATCCACCGCCGAGTTGCCTGTGGCTGTGAGCTGGTGCGCCCCATCGATGCCCTGATCCGGAAGGGGGGCTTCGAGCTCATGGAGCTGCGGCGCTTCGCGCTGGAGGACGTGCCCCGGATCTTCGGGGAGACCTATCAGGGCATCGCCCGAACTCAGGCGTAGGCCACTCCGGCCCCCTTGCGCAGCTTCTGCGCAGGTCGTATGT
>Ga0255047_10003376_pt1 | contig 10027 bp, 20 predicted proteins | sample JV7_2_1_MG_FD_183640 | JGI IMG/M metagenome (GOLD analysis project Ga0255047, IMG submission 183640) | Seawater microbial communities from Jervis Inlet, British Columbia, Canada - JV7_2_1 | ecosystem: Environmental > Aquatic > Marine > Inlet | place: Canada: British Columbia | collected 2016-10-06 | reverse complement strand
AAAGCTGTGTCCTGTACCCCAGAGTTTACTTGAATTAAAGTGAAATTAAAAAAAGTCTTTCAAACAACTGCAGAAAAATTAGCTGATTATATGGAGTACGATGTGACTAATGATTGGTGTACGTACATAGATGGTGAGATGTTAAGAACACATATAATCAGAGCTTTCGATAAAACCAACCTTAAATTAACACATATTCGGGATAGTTTACCTTTAGATGGGAGTATATAATGCCAAAAGTTGGAAAAAAGTCATTTGCCTATAGTGCAAAAGGAAAAGCAGCTGCTAAGAAATTAGCACGTAAGCTAGGAATGAAGGTCAAGAGTGGTAAGAAGGTAAAAAAAAGCAAATCATACTAGGGAACATAACAGTATCGTTCTAGTATTGACAAGAGTGTGTTAACATTTGTTTATTTTTAAAGTTATGGATAATAAAATGTCAAGTGAATGTGATAAGTATATAATCAATCAGTTAGAGAAGTGGTTTATAGAAGATATATTTAACAAGTGGTCTGGTGGATTCGACAGTATAGATAAGACAGATATAGACAACTGGTGTGGATATTTCAAAGCTAATAAGCGATATTTAGTTAGATATTACTGTAAGGGAACGAAGCTAATTGATCTTGAACCGTTATTGGAGGCAATTGAGTGTAGTTGTGGGTGTAAGATAGATTTTGTGTATTGCAAGGCTAATTGCCAGAAGAAAGATAGTTATGATGATAGTAGGTTTAGTGCTACTTTCGGGATTGACGAACTAGAGGATTTATAATGAATATACTTATTTCGGTAATTATTATTATTATAACTGTTATATTGGCAGGTAAGGCTTAGAATGGATTATATGGTCTTAACGGGTACATTAATTGGGTTCGGGATATATGTTTTGATGGTAAAGCTATGATAGAGTATATTGCACAAGTAAAACAATTAAAGACTAAATCTTGTAAGGATGGCTCTATTATGTATCATATAGTACTAGAGACTGATGATGTTAATGCTGTACATCTAATTAAACAACAAGGTAATAAATATACAAAGTTTAAAGCTGAGCCTATGACGCAAGATGCTTATGATGAATGGAGTGTAGGGTTAAATGAGGAAGGGTTATAGATGAGTGGTTTAATGCGATGTGGTAAATGTGATAGAGCATTTAAATCAAAGGATGATACAAGAAAATACTGTCAGTGGTGTAGAATTAATATGAAAACAAGACAGTTAGAACCAAATAAATATGGTAATGATGGAGAATATGATTTAAGGATTAAAGAAGGTTTTGACATGTTAATAACTTGTGGATAACGTGTGGATATTTGAGAAACTGATATGTATAAAAAAAGCGCTACATTAAAAAAGATTAGAGCAGCAGTAGAAAAGAAGACAGGTATTACAGATGCATGTAAGTATGCTGGTATTACATATTCTACACTACATGCATGGGAACACAGATATCCTAGAGTTAAACGGTATATGGATAGAGTATTAAGAGCAAGAATTAAACATGTAGAAGATGCATTAGTACGTTCTGCCCTTACTAAGGATAATACTACAGCACAGATATTCTTTCTTAAATCACAAGCTGGTTGGAGAGATCACGAAAATAATACTACTGTAAACACACAGGTTAATATAACTAACAGTTGGCAGGAGCTAGTTACACATGCCGAATCAGAACAAGAAACAAATAGACTCGAAAGCAGTCTTAGCCTTACAGAAGAGATTTAAGGGTAATCCTGTATATTTTGCTAAACAGGTATTAGGGATTGATTCTCTATGGAGTAAACAGATAGAGATACTTGAAGCTATAAGGGATTATTCTAAGGTTACTGTAAGATCAGGACATAGTATAGGTAAAACATATCTTGCTGCTGTAGCAGTTGAATGGTGGTTAGCTAGTAATTATCCTTCCAAAGTAATAACAACTGCCCCTACAAACAATCAGGTTGAGAAAGTACTCTGGCGTGAAATACGTACAATGCATAAGAAAGCTAAGAGACCTTTGGGTGGTAAGTTACTATCAACTGAGCTTAGATATAATGATGAATGGCATGCATTAGGCTTCTCTACAGACGTTATGGACAACTTTCAGGGATTTAAATCACCTAATTTGCTTGTTATATTGGATGAAGCTAGTGGAGTTGATCCTAAAATATACGAAGCAGTTGAAGGTTTAAGGCCTAAATGTATACTATGTATAGGCAATCCCCTTAATCCAGTAGGTGCTTTTGCTGATACGTTCAAGTCAAATAGATGGCATCAGAAATCAGTTTCTAGTTGGGATACTCCTAATGCAAGGACAGGACAGAATATTGTACCGGGTTTAGCTACTAGAGAATGGTGTCAGGAAATGCTAGAGAAATGGGGTGCTGATGATCCTAGATATCATTATAGGGTATTAGGGCAGTTTCCTACTCAGTCTGAATTTCAGTTAATATCGTTTGCTGATGTAGAGCAAGCTATGAATACCCCTATTAACATAATAAACGAACGTAAGGTAATTGGTGTTGATGTAGCTAGATTTGGTGATGATAGAAGCGTTATAGTGTTCTTTGATGGTATAAATGTACGTAAACACCGTACACTTAACGGTAAGTCTACTGTTGAGATAGTAGGTAATGTAGTTGAAATGATGCGTAATGAGTGGGGTTGGAACAATGCTACTATATGTGTAGATGATACTGGTGTAGGTGGTGGTGTAACTGATATGTTAAAGGAACAGGGATATGCTGTAATACCTATAATAGCTGGTAGTAAAGCTAATGATGCAGTTAAATATTACAATGTAAGGGCTGAAATGTTCTTTATGTTAGCTGAAAAGTTCAAAACAGGACAGATAAGTATACCAAACGATCAGGATTGGTTAGCTGATCTGGTTAAATTAGAGTATGAATTTGCTCCTAGAGGGCAGTTAAAGATAACTAGTAAGAAGGATATGAAAGCTAAAGGAATAGCTAGTACTGATATAGCAGATGCACTTGCTATAGCTAATTACGGTAGTACTAAGAAGGTAGTTACAAGACAGAAAGTTAAGAAACACCGATATGTCCCTTTGTTAAGTAGACCATATGTGAGTAAAGTATGAGAAAAGTAGATGAAAAGATAGTTAAGGTACCAGAGAAGATAATTTTAGCACATAAAGAAAGGGGAATGAAGATATATCGTATATGCGATTTATGCAAAAAAGAGGAGTCTGAGGAAGAGAGTTGTAATGAGTGGATCGTGTGGAAGATTGGACGAGTTAGTAATGCTGTTCACAAATTAGAATATGGAATAACTAAAGTAATTGATGGAAAAGAGCATACAGAAAGACATGTTATAGATATATGCCCTAAATGCTTTAAAGATAAGCTATTACCATTTTTAGAGAAAGAAGGTTATAAGAACGAAATAGCAAATACGGTATGGCAACGGCCACCAGGAATGTGAGTAAAGTATGACAGTAAAAGAATTAATAGATACCTTAGAGGAATATGATGAAGATGGCTATTATGTAAAAGCATCTAGTTTTTATAACGGAGAAGAGGTATTAACTGTGTATAATGTAGATGGTATATGCGAAAAGGATATAGTATTAGTTGAGGGAAGTGGTGTATTATGCAAGAAATAGTACGTAATCCTAAGGGTGGTTGGGGTATAATGGACATGTTTGGCAACATTAGCGGTAATCACAAGCAGTATCACAATGCATTAGAAGCCGAAATGCAGCGTAATATCAAGCGACAAGAGTTTATAAACCAAGTAAATAGCGGTATGAGTGCTGAAATTGCACCTACAGATAGAACTAATACGATAGATAATAGTAATGTATGAAAGATATATTTAAGAATAATGTAAAAAACAAAGGTGGAGTATTAACTCCAGAGACATTGATGAATGCTATGAAGGAGTTTGAAGGGCCAAGAAAAGATCTAAGTATGAGGGATATAGAATTCATGTCAGAGAAAATAATGAAAAAACAGGAGAATAACAATGCCAAAGACAATAGATCAGTTAGGTAAAATGACTATGGGATTAAAGGCAGGTGATATTAAAGAGCCTGAAGCTACTAAATCGTATGGTAAACAGACATTACACCCTAAACTTACTAAAGAGCGGTTAAGTGTACTTGAACGAACTCTATATGATATTACTAAGTCTGCTTATGAGAGTCATTTACGTAGACAGTTATTAGGTAGAGTTAGAGAGAATCGTGATATGATGTATGAACGTGATTTAGGATTCCAGGACTTTCCGTTTGATAATGCTTCTAGTGTTAATGTACCTACAATAGCAACTGCAATTGACAATATGTTAGATGATATGGTTATAACAGCATTGAATACATACCCTAAGATAGATTTAATGCCGTTTAATGAAAAAAAGGAATTAGATACAGATGAAAAGAAAGAGTTACAGGATAAGTTTGAGAAAGACGTTAAGATAGGTAAATGGGATTACGCTAATTTTTATAATAATTTCTTTAGTAGGTTATTAGTAGATGGCATGGTAGGTAGTAGAGTTGTTAAGGAAAAGACCTATGATAGTGAAATGCAGACTAAAACGTACCAAGAATGGCGTGATGATAAGGATTATGAGAAATATTATGAGAAACAGATAGCAGAACAGGAAGGAATAGACGAAGTTGATCCGGATTTAATTTCACCTAACTTCATGTATACGTGTAAAGTACGTACAGAGACTATAAGATCACGTGTAACTTGGCATACAATAGAGGAACTTGTATTTAATCAGGATATGGAAAGTGATAAGTACAGTGATTTAATTGGGGTACGTAAATGGTTAAGTGTAGATGAACTAAAGAGATACGCTAAAGCTGGTGTATATATGGATCATAAAGTTGAATATATTACACAGTTAGTACGTACAGATCAGATGAAGAAACATAGAGACGTATTTGGTAGTTCTACGCATGAACAGCAATCAGATGATTTTATGATTAATACTTTAATTGGTAGACAGTCAATTGAAGTTGTAGAAGCGTATATTAACTTTGATATAGATAATGACGGTTATGACGAATTATGTTTAGTTGAATATGCGTATATAAACGGAATAGAGAGTGCAAGTAAAGCTATTGTGTTACGTGCAACAGAATACGATAAGAAATATCCACCTATAGTTGTAAGTACATTTGATAAACGCAATAAGATGGTATTGACATGTTTAAGTGCAGCGGATAGTATATTTGCATTACACATGGTGATTAATCGTACTGTAAACGCTAATTTAGATAATATGATGCTACAGAACACTATGATTATTACCTATGTAGCTGGTAGTAACTGGGATGCAGATGATTATATTATAGCACCTACAGCACATTGGCCTGTAGAAACTCAGGGTGATGTAAAGGTAGAACGGTTCCCGGAACTAAAGAACAGTAGTTTTGAAATAGAACAGAGAGCTAATAGTTATGTACAGAACAGGTTAAGTCAGAATCCTATGGCACCTACAGGTGAAAGCAATAAAGCTAGTAACACTACGTTTAGGGGTTTAGCTACAATGGAAGCTAAAGGTGGTAAGAAGATAGAACGTAGGTTACGGTTATTGACTCCACATTTAGATAGAATACACCAGATGTGGTTTGATAATGAATATGGCAGAAATGATCTTAGAGTTATGGTTAATGTAAACATGTTTAATATAAGTAAAGACGTTAACTTACAGGTAACAGAACGGTTAATGGGTCTGTTATTAAGTAATCCTGCTTTTGTACAAGCAAATCCAGCTGGTATGCGTGATGCAACAGAGCGTATATTTGATGCAGTAGGATATAAAGGTTTTGACGAATTATGGCCTGAAGGTAACATAGCACAGCCACCAGGTGAGGAAGAGACAGCTGGTATCCCTTTAGAGGCATTAAGTCAGCCTACGGGTGCAGGAGGCGTTACAGGTGGCGCACAACAGACACCACAGGGTGAATTGGGGGTAGCGTAATGATAAGAACTTGGTTAAAAAATAGACGAATAGATAAATGGATAGACAAAGGGGTTGATGTTAAGATCAAGAATGGTTTTTTGATAAGCCAGTACAGGAAGAGAAATCAACTTTAAAGGATAAATTAGAGAAAATCAAGTTAAAAGTCAGTGAAATGGAAGAATTACAGTCAGATCCTAAGTGGTCTAAGTGGGAAAACACTTTATTTAACGATTATGTACGTAGTTTATTGGGTGTAGTTGGTAAGAAAGGGGATTATGAACGTGGTTTAGCTGATGGAGCTGTACTAAAGATACGTCAATATTTAAATGTTCCTCGTAATTTAAAGAAAGAGGAACGAAGGTTACAGAAAGAATATGACAAATCAGAAACGAGACGAAAAGCTAGAGAAGAACGACAGACGCCAGGAATTGTTTCAGTATAATATGCGTGTAGTAGAAGATGCTGTATGGTATATGAGTAGTTTAGAGAAAGTAGGTAATATACAATTTGACATATTTGCAGGTAAGATAGAACGCTACAAGAAGAAGCAGGAAGTAGATAGCGGTATTGTTGTAGAAGAGTCTATCAAGCCCTCAAGAAGGAGGTACAAGTGAGGAGATTAGAGGTATTTGGTAGTAAAATGATAGTTAGACGTACTTATGATGATGATATGGAAGCTCAGATGAAAAAAGCAGGGTTAGTTGCTCCTGATATAATTAAAGATAAACTCAGAGACAAGAGCAATGATGGTATTGTAGAGTATTGTGGTGTAGATGTAGAGAACTATAAGACAGGCGATAGAGTAGGTTTTGCAAGTTATAGTGGTATAGACGCTTACGACGAACAGTTTCCTGAAACAAAAGGGTTATTATTGATAAATGAAATTGAAGTATTATGTAAGGTGATAGATGAATAGCCGTGAAGAAATGCAACATACAATAATTGAGTTTAATCACATAGCAATTGAGGCTTTGTTAAAGGCACTAGAATGTCATGCAAAGTTAAATTTACTTAAACGAGTTGATGGAATTGAGCGATTAATTAGAACTAACTAAATATACTGGGAACACCGGAAAAACCGAACCCTATATATGATTATTCTCTGTATCAAAGGGATACAGACAGTCATGTATAGGGTTTTTTTTATATAGATGACAAAGGCGTATTGAAGTATTAGTAAGGAATTCTCCGAATTAACGGACTCCCAATGCTAGTACAGAGAAGAGAATGGAGGAATTTATGACAGAACCAGTAGTCAACTCTCAAGCTGAAGTGGCTGAGCCTACACCGGCTCAACTCCCACCAGTCAGTTTGACTGATGAAAGTCAGGGACAAGCACCGGTACAGCAGGAATTGCCGCCTGTTGAACCACAGGAAGATTATATGGCTAAATTGGATGTGGCTGAAAAGCGTATGCATGATGCACAACAGTTGATGCATAGGACAACGCAAGAGAATTCACAGTTAAGGGCGCAGGTAGCTAATATTAATCAATTGATTAGTAATAATACACCTAAAGAGCCTGAAGTTAGCTTTGATGAAGATGCATTTTACAAAGATCCTGCGGGAACGATAAGTAAAATTGCAGAAGAACGAGCTAACAAAGCTGTACAGAATGCGTTAAGGGTACAGAACCAACAGAGAGAACAGGAACGGTATATTGAGGATACAATGGTAAGCAAATACGAGGATTATTCCCAGTTAAAGCCTACTATGACACGTATAGTACGTGAAATGCCTGAATATGAACGTGGAATGTATCTTAATGGTGGTTATCCTGCAATGGAATCTTTGTATTATAAAGCTAAATTGCAGATGAAACCTCAAGTTCCTACATCAGCTGAAGTGGTACATACAAACGGTAAGATGCCTACTGAGAAGACTTCTGTAGTCTCTCCTGAAATGCAAGCTATGGTAGCGAAATTTGCACCTAAAGGTACTTCACCTGAGTTATTAGAGCAAACAGCGCAGAAATTAGCTGCACAACAAGGAGGAAAAAAATGACTATAAAGTTTAAACCGAATGGTAAACGTCCAAGTGATTTAGATGTAAAGATGCTCAAACAGGGTTTACACCCTAGATGGGTCGATATAACTCCACGGGTAATGAACCGTAGGTTAGCAGAAGGGTATCGTAATGCACAAGAAGGGGAAGCTCAAGTAATGGGTGCTTCTTGGTTAAACGGTGTTTATACTACAGGTGATGCAGTTTTGATGGTGATTAGTAAAGAGAAATTAGCTGATCGTAGGGCAATGAAAGACTATCATGCTAATGCACAAGTAGAATCTGTCAAAGCTGGAATTCAGAAAACAGGTGGTAGTTTAAACAATAGTAACATGACATTACAAGAGACCTTAGATACAAATTAAATTGGGGGAATTATGGCTAACAAAGCTAAAAAAGCAACTGTTTCTAAGAAAGTTGAATCTAAGTTCAAGGAAGTATTTGTAGCTATAAGGAACATAGAGGGACTTGATAAGAAAGCAGGCGAAGATATAATTAAGCAGGTAAGTAGAGACACTTATTTGTGTAAGAAAAAAGTTTAAATTAGGAGGTAATGATGGCTAATTCAGATGATGCAAGGGGTTTAATCCCACGTTATATGGACAACGGACAGCCATTACCTGATCTCGTTAAGTTAAGATCAACTACAGCAACAGCAGTATTTGAAGGAGATTTAATTAAAATAGGATCAAACGGCAGACATATTGCTATAACAGATGATGCGGATAATCCAACTCATATTGCTAGAGAATATGTAGCTTCAACTGAAGCAAGTGATACATTGTTTGATGCAATGCCACTTAATGCAAGTTTGGTTTGTGAGATACAGGTAGATGATGCAACGTTGGCTGATGCAACCAGTAATGGTGCATATTTTGATGTAATTAATGAAAGTACAGGAAGTACTACTTCCGGTATGAGTCAGATGGAACTTGATGGTGATGCTAGTGCAGAAGATACTTTTGAGCTTATTGGTTTGGTTAACAGACCTGATAATGCTTGGGGTCTTAATGCAAAAGTATATGTAAAAGTAAGAGTTAACGCTAACGCGCAAGTAATAGCAACAACATAACAGGGGGAAATAATGGCTAGTCCTATAGCACGTAATAATATGACAGGTACGTTAGAGCCAATTCTCTATACTGTGTTTGAAGCATGGAAAGAGTTTGCTCGTAACGAAAAGATGTTTCCAAAGGTTTTTAATATGGCATCAAGTGCCAAGAACCAGGAAACAATTCAGAATTTAACTGGTTTTGCTTTATTTTCTGCTAAGACTGAAGGTGCTTCAATAGCATCTGATTCATACAGACAAGCACAACAGACTGTAATTGCTCACACTACATATGCAAAGAAATTTGCTATTACACGTGAACAAATAGAGGATGCTCAGTATGATGCAGCAGTAAAAGACGCTGGTGAAATGGCAGTAGCAGCTAAAGAGACACAGGAAGTACTTGCATGGAATACATTTAACAATGCATTTGCAGCAGGTACAACTGGTGGTGATGGAGTTGCTTTATGTTCTACAGCACATCCACTATACGGAACCAGTGGTGGAACAGAATCTAACAGATTGGCTGTAGACTCTGATTTAACTGTAACTACATTACAGACAATGATCAATGACATTGAAGATACTAGAGACAACCAGAATCTTAGAATTTGGTTGAAACCTAAGTATCTACTTGGACCAAGTCAGCTTAAATGGACTATTGGTGAAATTCTTACATCAGCTAATAAACCTTACACTCCTAATAGAGAACGTAATGTTATGCAAGATGAAGGACTACAACCACTAATCGTTCGTTATCTAACTGATCCAGATGCATGGTTTGTTTGTAGTGAAAAGAACGGATTGTTATGGTTTGATAGACGTCCAGTTGATTTTGGTCGTGACACAGTCTTTGATTCAGAAAACATGTGCTACAAGAGTACTTTCCGCGTAGGACAAGGTTGGATGGATTGGAGAGGTGTGAACGGTACTCCAGGTGCGTAAACAAGGTAGGAATTTAAAGGGGGATAAGGTATGAGAAAATTAGTTTTATTCATAGCATTCCTTATTCCTGTCTTGTTAGTAGGGATAGGGAGTTTCGCAGAACAAGTAG
>Ga0255047_10003375_pt1 | contig 10028 bp, 22 predicted proteins | sample JV7_2_1_MG_FD_183640 | JGI IMG/M metagenome (GOLD analysis project Ga0255047, IMG submission 183640) | Seawater microbial communities from Jervis Inlet, British Columbia, Canada - JV7_2_1 | ecosystem: Environmental > Aquatic > Marine > Inlet | place: Canada: British Columbia | collected 2016-10-06 | reverse complement strand
TTAACAATTTTATAGCAAATTTTTATAACTCTAATTTAACGGGGTTTGACCTTCAAAATCTTATAGAAAATGAACGAAGAAATGATGGATAAGTTCAGTGAACTTATTTATAAAAATAAAGGATCTCTTTTTTCTAGAATGTATTCGGAAATTTGGGGATCAGAAGAATATCCTCAATTAATGTATTTCATTGAATCTGATTTACATGAAAGAGAACAGGGAACTAAACCTGAAGATATCACAACTTTTCATAAGTTGCTGTTATCAACAGAAATTAAAGTTAAAAAATTATTTGAATATAATGAAACTTTAATAACAAGTATAATCCTAAAAATTAATGACCGTAATGGATTAGTATTTGTTATTAAATATAATACTTAAATAAGGTTAGCTAACAACCTACTTATAAAATAGTTTAAAGTTAGAATCACCCACCTACACCAATACGTAGGTGAAGTATACATATTAAAGCCCTCAGAGTTGAAATACTCATGGCGTATACGTTAAGCCAATTTAATTGGTTACCGAGTTAATAAAAAATGGTAGTTTCAACCGAGATAGTAAGAAGTTCATTAAACAAGAACCTATGAATTCGAGATGGTGTTGATTAACTGAGTTAAGAAGGTTCGATTCCTTTAATTACCACTGATAATTAAGTTTAATAAATTAAAAACTCCCAGCACAGTAGTTATAGGCCAAAAAGACTACGGGACCAACGGGTGAAAGTGCTAATATGACGTTGGATAACAGGAGTGTTGCTACCCGAAAGGGATCGCGCAGGGTTCGATTCCCTACATTGAAAAATTATGTATGTTATGTTTTTAATTTATTTTTATAAAGATAACCATGGCTAATCTTCGTAGGATTAGGTAATCAAGGAATTAACCTCATGTACATAGTGCATGGATAATGTGAGCTCCGCATTATGAATTTAGGGAATTAACTCCATGGTTTTTAAAAAAAGAAATAGAAAGTAGAAAAAATAATTTATTTATTAATTAAAACTATTAAAATTATGTCTAAGAAACTTAGGTTATTACACATTGAAACAGCAAAAGCTAAGGCAAAAAATTCAAATAAATCTGAATTTATGGGTTTTGCAACCATTAAATTACCAACTAAAGAAAATAGAGCGATAGATAACTATCGTATAAATTTCTATGGTGATGTGGTTAAAAAGAGATGAATTAATTATTTAATTAGGGCTACATTTATGTAGTCCTATAATACATTTTGTATGACAGAAGAAGAAAACGAAAAAATAAAAAGATTAATTGCCACTAAAGATATAACTAATATAAAATTAGCTTATATTCTCGGTAAGGATTCCGATATAATAAATGAATATAGAAAAGCAATTTATTTTTATAAAGATTTTCTTCATTTATTTGGACTCCATGGACATGGAGGAAAAGTATTTAAAATAACAGAAGAAATAATATTTCTTTTTGTTAATTTAAAAATGTTAAGGTTAAATAGGATAACTATTATGTCTGAAAATCCTTTCTATACAGGACAATTAAAAAGATTACCATATTTACATCTATTTTTAAATTTACGTATTATACATGCGTGTGACCATAAAATAAAAAAAGTAGATGTTAGTAATAATCCATTATTAGTGGATATTTCTCTTGAAAATAATAAATTAACTGAAATAAATATCACAAAAAATTTAGAATTAGAACATTTAAATATAAGAAATAATAATATAACTTCTTTAGATGTTACTAATAATAAAAAATTGAGAAGTTATTATTATAACTTATTTGAATCACATAAATAAAATTAAAAAACATGAAAACTTTATTATTAATACTACTATGTAGTAACTTATATGCACAGTCATATAACAGGATGTTAACGGAAAATCAATTTTCCGATGAAAATGGAAAAGTAACAATTGTGGATATTCATTTTCTTTTTGATGTTACAAATGATATTGTAATTATTAAAAGAAATGATGTTGAAACTAAATTTAAAATTTACTTGAAAGAAATAGGGAATCAAGATTATAACTTGATTCAATGTAAAAACATTATGTTCCTGTTAGAAATACAGACAGGAAATGTCATTGTCTTAACAGGCAATGAAAAATGTACATTTTATAATCATTATAGAAAATCATGAAATTAAATATAGAATGGAAAATGGAAGAGCTCGATAATGAAGTGATTGACTTTCTTACAATAGAAAGAATATTTCATTATACATTAACAGAGCTACACATAGAAAATTGGAAATCTGAAAATATTCATGGTGTCATCTACTTAGCAAGTGAAGATGATGCCGTGAAAATTTGGTTCAGAATAAATTAACTTTTAAAAATATAATATGAATAAAAAATTAAGGATACATCTTTTTAGTAAAAGAGGGATGTATATTGTAGATGATTATAATAGACATAATATATTTTTGTCTACAAATAATCATAGACCTAACTTTATTGTTCCTTCTCATGATTTTAATGAATTTGTAGGAGGAACTCTTAGTACAAATAAAGAAACAGAAGAAGAATTTTTAAGTGTTGTTTCTCCGAAAAGATTCAAGATGAGAATTCTTGAAGAACAAGAGGGAAAACATAACCTTGACTTGCAATATATAAGAGAAAGCATGCAAGAGACTTACCATATACGTTTTACAGCAGTAAAAAGAAAATACGAAGATAGACTTAATGGTATGACAAATAAAGCTGAACTAATGGAACAGCTTTATAGGGCTTCACTTGAAGAAATTGAAAACATTAATGGTAAATGTCCTGGTGATATAGAACATGAATTTGAAAATCATTGGGATGTGTTCATCAAACATTTAACCTATGCTAAAAAAATGGGTTTTCCTTCTTTACATTAAAGAGGAGGAATGATTTAAATCTTGTTTTACGACAACTTTATATCCTTCAGGTGCATATACCTCAAAAGTATATGTTTCAATCAAATCAACCCCTTTAACAGCCACATAGTGTGCTACATTAGGCATTTTGATGACCATCATTTTACCGTATTTATCTTCTTTAGCTTCTACAGAGTAGCGACCTACAATAACGAGGCGTTTAACAATGTTTTCGCTCATGTTCTCTACATTGATAGTAGTAGTAACACGGATGAAGCTTTCGTCCCATTCATTTACATTTACTTCACCAGGTAGTATTACAAAAGCAGTATGAGTCTCTTCAATAGAAGTAGACTTAATTAGTGTTTTACTTACTTGTGCATTAAGACTAAATCCTAATAATAAAAGTAAAAGTGTAGTTAGTAGTTTCATAGTTTATAATTTATTTATATTGTTTTCTTATTTTGTTATCACAAAGATAATAAAAATATTTTATAAGTATGCACTTTTTACAGAATATTATTTTGTAAAGTATAAAAAAAAGAATAGTATAAAAAATTATATTTTATATTTTAGTTTAAATTAAAAATTAAACTAAACTATTAAGTATTTTTACATATATTATTTCATTTAATTCAATAATTAAAAAATTAAAAAATATTATGAAATCACCAATTTTAATAGCAATTACACTATTAAGTGTGTTAGTTACCGCCTGTTTTGCATTTAAATTACCTAATGCATATGATGTATTGGCATTAAGTGTCATTTATTTACCTTTATTTATAGGGGTATGGTTATTGATATCATCGAATACTAAACCTTTATTAATTGAAGAAAAGGAGTATGAGATAAATGATAAAGATTTTGAAGAACTTGTTGAAGAAGCGATAAGAAGACGTGAAATCGACAAGTTACGTCAGAAAATTAAAAATATAAATAAAGAAATCTTCAAAGAAGATAAAAATAAATAATTTGGTTTAATTTAATAGTTTTTAGGGTGTAGCTATGCCAGGCTACACCCTTTTATTGTTTAAAAAAAGAAAAGAAATGAAAAAAATAATAACAGTATTGGTTTTAATAATGATACAATTCAATTTACATGCGCAATCAAAAATAATGACAACAAAAATTTTTATTGCAAAAGATGTATCGGTAATAAATGTACCAAGTAATGTTAGTTGTCATTTACTTAATTGTAAAGGACATAAAATTTTAATTGAAGCTACTATTACAGCTAATTGTTCGAATCAAATATTAGATGCTTTATTTAAAGCAGGTGTATTTTCTATTGTAGCTCATAAACATGAGGATAAAATAGTACTTACAATGCCTAATTTAAATAAAGTTAGATTTATTAAAGGTAGAGAATTAAATTTAGATGTAAATTGGAACATATTAGTTCCTAATGAAATAAAATTTATTAAATCAACATAAAACAATATACTTATGAATTTACATTATAAGAAAAGAGTCATAAATGTTCTGATGTATCGGGATGAGGATTTTTCTGTACCATGGAAGGATATGGATAAACATATGGTTATTGGGAGTGTGGGGTATTTTGAGGACTTTCCTTACCCAAAAGAAAGAGACAGCCGCATTGATGAATATCTAATCAAAAAAGGTATTGCCATTCGTAATAAGGATGGTGATTTGGAAGTCACTGAAAAAACCTCAGAATTTATTGAAAGGTTTAATGAATTATTAAATAATATATAAAACAATATAATTATGGAACATGGATATAAAAAAGGAGATATTATAAAAATTAAATTTCTAGAAGAAACCCCATTTTGGGCAACAATTGTAGATATAACAGATTTTTATGGGTATCATGAAACTATAGCTTATAAAAGATTAGATAATAATGACTGTTCTTTTATCGGCGCAAATTACATTATTGAGGTAATTCCTCCAATTCCTAGACAGGCTCCTATTGATTCATCTATGGGAGAACAAAGACATTCAATATGAAAAATATAATTAAATTAGCTATATTGATATTTGTTATATCAATATTTCAAAGTTGTAGTACGGTAAAAAAACACAAAAAATGCCGTGGAAACGGAGGATGGTATAGTAATAGAAATTTATAATGAAAGAAAAAATTGAAAAACTTATAAGAACAATGGATGAGACTAATATAAAATTAGCTTATCAACTTAGTAAGTCTCAAAAAATTAACATAAAAGAAATAATAATTAAGATTTTTTCATCAATATTACCATCAGATTATATAACATCTATTGATAATTATTCTATAACAGAAAAATACATGCTTGATATATTAGAATTAATAAGATATAAATATTATAAGTTAGTTAGTAATTATCCCACAAAAAACCATCAAGGATTTATACAATCAGAGGTAGAAGAATTATTAAGTTTTTATCCTAATGTAAATATGGAAAAATTTAATGACTCTTTAATGGGGAATACATGTATGTTAACAGAAGAAGGTAATATTATATCATATCATCATGATATTGCAAGAGCATTAGGGGAGGGATTAAAATGAAAAAAAATATTAAATTATTTGCTTTAAAAGCAAGACGTAGAGATTTAGTTCAACAAATAGAAAATTTATTAAGAGACTGTGAACCAACAGATACTATAATTCAACAAACATTAAGTGAATTACAAGATGAATTACAGTTATTAAATTTTAAAATAGATGAATTAAATAATTCTTAATTGGTTGCCCGGATGGTGGAACTGGTAGACACGCAGGACTTAAAATCCTGTGCCTGTTGAGGGCGTGCGGGTTCGATTCCCGCTCCGGGTACTGTTTATTAAATTAAAAAAATGAATATAAAAGAAGAAATAGCTAAAATACTTAATCAACATATAAATGTAAATAAATATGAAGATTACACAGAGTATGAAGATTTAATTTCAGATATTGAACAGCTTTATGAAAAAATAAACAAAAAAGCATTAACATTAAAAGAAAGAGAAATTCTATGTTCTCAAAAAGGAGCTACTTGGGATTTACCTTTTAGTCATAATATAGCTGATAAATGGAAAATACCTAAATTTAAAAATGAATTAACACAAAAACAAATAAAAAAACTATCTCAAAAATGACTAAAGAAAATAATGAATTAAAAAAACTTTGGAGATTAATGAATTCTGCAGGATGGGACAATCATCTATTAGCAAAGATGATGTTTATTAATTGTTCTTGGGATACAATTAATTATGATATGATTTATTTTATATTAATATATACAAATATTACCCCACTAGAAACATTAGAATTTGCATCGAATGTAATAAATATTAATCCAAAGTTTTTTAATGGACTTGTAGATTTTAAAAAAACTGCACTTAACGGTATTAAAATAAGATGGATGTGTGATGATCTTAAAGGAAAGTCTCTTGCAACAGTAAAGGAAATAAAGAAGGTTACAGGATGGACTTTAATGGAATCAAAAAATTATTTCGATAATAATATAAAAAATGAAAAATAAAAAAGAATTAAATTATGAAAAAAATAAATATAGAAAAAAAGATATGTAATTTCATGTACAATTTTATGAAAGATAAACGTCATTTAGTTAATAAAGAGTTTGTTGAAGACAGAATAATCTTAAAAAAAATAAAATCTAATATTGAATACGCTCTTTGGATTCTTACTGAGGTTTGTAATTGGGGTATGGATAAAAAATACTTAAAAGAATTATATCAAGAATTAAATAATAATACTGCAACGTTTCGCATCATTAAAATTAATGATATATTTATTAAAATAACATGGCAGAAGATGGATTATAAAATTGAAGAAGTTCATCCAAAAGAAAAAATTGTAATTTACTTTAATTAATTAAAAAAATAAAAATTATGATTAATGCAAAAGATGAATTTCTATATGCAATTAAAAGTATTAATAGACCATTATTGGCTGTTTCAATAAGTTATGGAAGTTCTTGGGGTGAAAATACCTCTCGAAAATGTCAATTAAAATGTAATTATAATGTAAAAGAGTGGCATGAATTCTTAGATTCAATTAATTTTAAGTACGATAATGGTTTTGGTGGAGCATTATTAAGCGGTATAATTTATTTTTCAGATTTTATTGTTTTAAGAGGTGAATATGATGGAAGTGAATGGTGGGAACTTAGTAATGTAAATCCTTCAAGTATGCCATCAGAATTAGGAGAACTTAATGAATCTTGGTTATTAGATAAAGTATTAAGAGAATCTAATTTAAATTATCTTAAATATTTAAAAGCAAGTACAATCTGTAAATTATTAAAAACCAAAGGATACAATATTGAAGAAGTATTAAATTGGTTTCAATTATTAGAAAGTGGAAAAGAAGAAAATTATTTATTATGTCTAACTATTATAAATTCAAAAATGAAATTATGAAAACATTTATTTTAAAAACACTATATAATATAACAAAAATATTAGACGGTGTTATCGGATTATTTACCTTAAATTTATACAATAGTCATCTAAATATAAAAATTATGTTATATATAGAAGGCAGACGATTTAAAAGTCGAAAAAAAACAAAGTTTTATATACACGATTAACAGTAAAAATGAAAAAAATAATATTCCTGGTAATAGCTAGTTGTTCATTATCTTATGGACAACTAGTACCAGACTCAATTAATTATTCTTCAAGTGAATTTCATGAATTAAGAAGAATAGATACAAAAAATAACAACCATCTAAGAGTAACAGTAAATGATGATTGTATTAATGCTACAGTTCTTACCATTGATGCACCTTGTACAAATGGAACAACAGCAACAAACAGAGTAGAACCTAATGAAACTACATTCTTTCCATGTAATGCTATTGGAGGAGGAGGTGTTACACCAAGAAGTTCTTGGTATAGAGTAAAGTCAAGTACATTAAATGCTATGAATATATCTATAACAAGACCAGGAGTTGGAACTAATTGTGGGTATCATATTGCTGTATATGGCCCATTTGCATCAGGAACAGGATGTCTTCCAACTGCAGCGGCATCAGTTTATTGTGAATTCTTTTTAGATTTATTTGATCCGGGATTTCATTTTCAGGTAAATACTGTTCCTAATTCAGATTATCTTATTCAAGTAATGAATGAAGATTGTGGTGGAGGTAATAATAGAACAATAGATTATTGCTTAGGTGTTTATACAGTACCAGCAAATAATACACCTTCTATACCAACAATGATTGACCAATGTGGTGTTGTTATCAATGGTACAAATATAGGTTATTCTCCAACAAATGGAGGGCCGGGATTTGAAGATTTAGATAATAATTTAGGAACAACATGTCCTGCATGTATAACATTAGGTGATGATGTTCCTTATGTTGTAAATAATGATTCGTGGTTTTCATTCTGTACAACAACAGCAGGATTATGGAGTATAGATTTTACAAATATTTCAAATTGTACTGCTACTCCTGCTAATGGTTTACAAATGAGTATATTTAGAGGAACAGTAGCAAATTTAACAGTTATTGAACATGCTCCTTCACCATCATTTCCTGCAACTACATGGACTTCTGCTCCATTTGCTGTAGCAGCCGGAGAATGTATATTTTTAATGGTAGATGGTTTTGCAGGAGATGAGTGTGATTATAGTTATACATTGAATAATCTTAGCGGTGGTTGTAATATATTATTACCATTAGATGATTTAAATTTTACAACTATAGACAACAATGGTTTTAATCAATTAAGATGGAATATTTCTGTATCTGATGAATTAAACTATTTTGATATACAACGTAGTAATAATGGCATTAATTTCTATACAATGGACAGTATGGAATATAATTTAAATTCAGATTATATGTATAATGATTTTGAACCATTTGATATTACATATTATAGAATAAAAAGTGTATTTGAATCTGAAATCAAATATTCTAATATTACTGTAATTAATACAAATAAAAAAAATAAATTATCTGCATACCCTATTCCTGTAAAAGATGAATTAAATATTAATTTAAATTCTAATAACATAACAGATATAGAAATAAAGGTAATAAATCTCTTGTCCCAAACTGTATATGTAAAAAAAGTTTCAAATGTACAAAATAATTTAAAAATAAATTTAAAAGGTATAAATTCAGGTATTTATTACCTAATTATTAAAGATGAAATTAAAAATTCATCTAAATTTATAAAAATCAAAATAAATAAATAATATGATAATTTACGAAAATGTTTCTGTATCAGAATTAATATCAATTAAACAGGAATTAAATGATTTAATTGAAAAAAAACGTTTTGATGTAGAGAAAAGAATTGAATACGAAAATAAATTAAAATCTATTCAAAAGTTAATTGTAAAAAAAATTGATAATTTAAAATTTGATTAAAATGAAAAAACTATATTATTACTTTTTATCTTTTTTTAAAAGGAAAATAGATAGAAAAATACTTCTTGGAGACTTTTTTCACGTAAATACAACTACTGTTATAACTACAAGATTGAGAGGAAAGATAGAAGTAATAAATAAAGAACATCAATACGTGTTATGTAAATATTATCCGAATAATAAACCAGGTATTGAGGCTTACATAATGCTATCAAAAGATGAATACAATAAAATTAAAGTATTTAGTCTATTAAATAATAAACCAGGAAAAGCACCTGATTTAAATTAAATAATATGAAAACAATAATAGATTTATTAGACACATCAAGGGCAATAATAAAAAATTCTAAAGATGATGTAGAATTAAAAATTGGACATATATTAATAACTCAGGTAATACAACTATTACAAAAAGGTTATACCATTCATACAGATATTGATGAATTATTTGAAAAATATAATGTTTTAATAAAAATCCCTGAAGTAACTCATGATGACGAAATAACTAAATTAACAAAAATGGTAGAAAAACTTCTTAATTTAACTAAACTTAATGAAAGAGTTAAAATATTTTTATCTAATACAGAAAACTTTAGTTGTTTTGAAGGATATCAAGAATTAGAAAAAGCAATAAAAAGCGGAGGTGAAATTAATTGGGATAAAATAGAAATTAATAATCACATTGACAGAAATTTATCACATGAAGATGTATATAATTTAATAACTGAAAAAAATATAGAAAATGAAAATAACTCAGAATGAATTGGATGTATATATAGAATTATTTAATAATGAAAAGAAAAAAGCAAAAAAATGGTTTATAAATAAAAAAGAAATAATTAATTGTAAAAT
>Ga0255047_10003372_pt1 | contig 10035 bp, 8 predicted proteins | sample JV7_2_1_MG_FD_183640 | JGI IMG/M metagenome (GOLD analysis project Ga0255047, IMG submission 183640) | Seawater microbial communities from Jervis Inlet, British Columbia, Canada - JV7_2_1 | ecosystem: Environmental > Aquatic > Marine > Inlet | place: Canada: British Columbia | collected 2016-10-06 | reverse complement strand
TTCGATGCCGATGCCATGAACGCGGCGATCATGATCGTCGAAGCGCTCAAGGCAACGGGTGGAGATGCATCAGTGGATGCGCTCAGATCAGCCATGGAGGGAATGTCATTTGAGGGTCCGAAGGGGACCATCGACATCCGCGCTGAGGACCACGTAGCGATACAGGACATGTACATCGTGACTCTGCTGAATCTTGACGATCCAGAGTTCAAGTACTTCGAAGCTGTGTCGACCAACCGTCCGCCAGTGCCTTGCCTTCTCGAAGGCGAGTACGCGGACCGCTGTGGCGATCTTCCTGTTGGAAGTCTCGACGGCTAGATAGCGATTGGATGGGTTGGGGGCGAGCGCCCCCAACCCATCACTACCCCCCGTTTCTTCGGCCAAAGGTTTGAACATGCCGGATGCGATTCTCAGAACTCATGACCTCCGCAAGGAGTACGGTGCGCTTGTCGCTGTGTCTGACGTTTCGATAGCCATCGAGCGAAACTCGCTGCACTCGATCATCGGACCGAACGGTGCAGGCAAGACGACGCTGTTCAATCTTCTCAGTGGCACCGTGAAACCGACGTCTGGGTCCGTCGTCTACAAGGACGAGGACATCACGAACCTGCCTGAATACAAGGCAATCCACAAGGGAATCGGTCGTTCGTATCAGATCACGAACGTGTTCCCCAACCTCACCGTCTTTGAGAATGTCCGACTTGCTGCGCAGTCGCTTGATGGCAGCAACTTCCGCTTCATGACGTCTGTCGCCAGTTTCCCCGATGTGAACGCAAGGACCACTGAGGTGCTTGAACGTGTCGGGCTTGGCGGAGACGCGCTCAAGCTCGCCAGGGCACTACCCCATGGTGACCAACGCAAGCTCGAACTCGGAATGATCCTCGCACCTGATCCCGAGGTGTTGTTACTCGACGAGCCAACCGCAGGCATGGCTTCTGACCAGGTGCCCGAGCTGATGGCGCTCGTCACCGAGATTCAGTCCGAAGAGAACAAGACCGTCGTCCTCGTAGAGCACAACATGAACGTCGTAATGAATGCCTCGGACCGAATCACCGTCATGCATCAGGGTTCCGTGCTCGCCGAGGGAACTCCTGACGAGATCGCGAACAACGCGATCGTACAGGAGGCCTACCTCGGCCACCTCTACGAGGAGGATGGATCATGACTGAGATCCTCCAAGTCTCGGGCATCCACACATTCATCGGTCCTTTCCACATCCTCGAAGGCGTGGATCTCACCATCGAGGACGGGGACATCGTCGCCCTGCTTGGGCGCAACGGCGCAGGCAAGACGACCACGCTCAAGAGCATTCTCGGCCTCACCCCTCCCCGAAGCGGTTCTGTCACCTTCCTTGGCGAGGATCTTGCGGGGTTGCGACCATTCGAGATCGCCCAGCGCGGTATCGGGTACGTCCCTGAGCATCGGGCGATCTTCAAGGATCTGTCCGTCGAGGAGAACCTGAAGATTGCCGAACGAGAGAAGGGAGACTTCGCCAAACGCAGAGATCTGATCCTCGGCCTCTTCCCCGACCTCGCCAGATTGATCGATCTCCCAGGTACAAAGCTCTCGGGTGGCCAGCAGCAGATGCTCGCAGTTGGCAGAGCACTTGTCCCTGAAAACCAACTCCTCCTGGTCGACGAACCGTCAGAGGGGCTTGCGCCCGTGCTCATCGAGCAGATGATGGAGGCGATCCGAGAGATGAGCGAGAACACGACCGTTCTCCTCGTCGAGCAGAACTTCATTGTCGCGTCGCGCCTCGCGACGAAATACGTGATCGTTGAAGAGGGACGATCCGTCTCGTCAGGATTGATGGCCGACCTCGTCAACGACGAAGAGACCATTCGAAAGTATCTGGGGGCGGCATGACAATAGTCGAAGCGACCCTCGAGTCACGCAGCAGAAGGATCAGCGACCGGCTGAAGAAGGTCAAGGGCCAGGCAGCCATCCTTGCGGCGCTCGGATTCATCTTCCTCTCTGGTCTGTTCTCGATGGATACTGGCGATTGGATGATCACCGTGCTGCGGGGATTGTCAGTTGGCGCGATCACGTTCCTCGTGGCATCGGGTCTGAGCCTCATATTCGGTCTCATGGACGTCCTCAACCTCGCTCATGGTGAGCTGTTCATGCTCGGGGCGTACGTCGGATGGACCGTCTACGTTCGACCAGACACCTTCATGGACGTCCTGCTGCCGCTAGGAATCATCACCGCGGTATTCCTGGCCGCACCATTGTTCAACCGGCTCAGCGGCAGGGTGGCGTTGACCGGCACCGTTGGTCGATTCGTGCCGTGGGCTTTGGTCGTGGTCGGAATCGTCGGAATGGTCTTGGTCCTACCACGGTTCCCGCTTTCGATCTGGAGCCTCGACACGTTTGCCGACACGCCGGTTTCGAACTCGCTCGCCTTCGATACCGGAGTTCAGATCCTTCCCCCCCACGCCACCTTCGATGGCTCCGCCTTCATCTTGATGGCGGTGCTCCTCGTGTCGGTCAGTCTCGTTGCTTTCGGCATTGCCCTGTTCAAGAAGACTGAGGCGCAAGCCCCGCGTGTGACGGCCAGGTCGCTGGCACCGGCCATTGGCGTTCTGCTCTTCGCCATGGCTTCGCTACTCCTCAACGATGTCATGACCGATTGGATGTATGAGCTTGGCACGACGTATCGCTTCTTCATCGCACTCGTCGTTGCCGCGATTGGTGGATTCGGTCTCGGTGCACTGATCGAGATGATCCTCATTCGCCCGTTGTACGAACGGCCGATCTATCAACTCATGATCACGCTGGGTCTTGGATTCATCATCATCGAGATGGTTCGCTCAATTTGGGGCCGCCCCGAGTTCACGATGCCAAAGCCTGCGCTCTTCGCGGGAACAGGCGAGGGGTGCCCCGGAACGGGTGTCTCCGGATTGTTCTCCGGCTGTTCCACCGTGAAGGTCCTCGATACCCGCATTCGTGTCTACAACGAAGTGTTCATCATTGCGATCGGTGCTCTCGTGCTCCTGGTTGTGACTCTGCTCATCAAGCGCACGCGGATGGGGATGATCATCCGCGCCGGTGTCCAGGATCGTGAGATGGTCGAAGCGCTCGGCGTCAACGTACGACAGGTGTTCACCATCGTGTTCGCCCTCGGAGTCGGCCTCGCAGCGTTCGGTGGTGTGATTGCAGGACCAGCCCTCGGCTTGAGTTCCGAGATGGGGTCTCGGGTCCTGCTTCTGGCGTTGATAGCAATGGCCGTCGGCGGGCTTACCTCATTCCCAGGCGCTGCCGCTGGTGCGGTGCTCGTTGGCCTTCTACAACAGTTCGTCACGAAACTCGGATCGTCCGGTATCCCGCTGCCGTGGCTGGATGAGCCATTCAAGCCGTCGCCATCCCTCGTACCGGTTTCGGTGATCACGTTGATGATCGTTGTGCTCCTGGTGACTCCTCAGGGCCTATTCGGAAGGGAGGAGTGACATGACAGAAGCCACGGTCACGAAACCCCCTCAGTCGTTCCTGGTTCGGAACAGGATGCTGGTGCTGGCTGTCGTTGCCGCGCTTGTGTTCCCGTTCCTTGTCGCGATGTTGGACGGTCACTCCCCGATGGCTGTCATCACTGGCGAGTCAGGCAACGCCAAGTTCCTGCAGGGTCTCGCTGTTGAGGTCTTCATTCTTGCCCTCTACGCGCTGAGTTACGACCTCGTCCTCGGCGTCACAGGCCTCCTGTCCTTTGGCCACTCAATGTTCTTCGCCGTCGGTGCCTATGGCGCAGGCATCATGCTCAAGTCGTTCGGCTGGTCGCTCCCGATGACGGTGCTCGGCGTGGCCGTCTTCGCCGTACTCCAGGCGCTGTTGTTCGCGATGGTCCTGCCGAGGGTCAAGGGGATCTCGTTTGCGCTTGTCACGCTCGGCTTGTCGTCTGTGTTCTTCATTCTCGTTCAGTCGTCAGAGTTCAAGGACTACACCGGAGCCGATGTTGGGCTGCAGGGTGTCCCTGTTCCTGACTGGATCAATACGAATGATCACCGCTTCAGAATGTATCTGCTTGCGCTGTTCGTTCTCGTTGCGGTCTATGTCATCTATCGGAGAATCCTCGGGTCACCGACCGGCGCCGTCCTGCTCGCAAACCGCGAGAACGAGGATCGGGCGCTCGGACTCGGATACAACACGTTCCTGTTCAAGCTCTTTGCGCTTGTTGCATCGTCGATGACGGCAGCCGCTGCCGGCATGCTGTGGACCCTGCACCAGCCGATTGTGACGCCGCAAGTCGCAAGTCTCGGCTGGACCGTCGCGGCGCTCCTGATGATCCTCATCGGCGGCATGGGGACGCTCTCTGGTGCGATAGTCGGAGCGGCTGTGTACCGGCTTCTCGCGTACTACCTCGAGAAGTTCTTTGGTGGATCGGCATCGGTATTGCTCGGTGCGACATACATCGCGATCGTTCTGTTCCTGCCATATGGAATCGTCGGTACGTGGAGGGCCAAGGCAATCGAGCGACGCGAGGGTCTCCTTCGACTGAAGCGCCTGCTCACAGGGAGCCGCCAGAAATGACCATGGAGACCCGATTGGTTTCGGTGGGCACGCACATGCCAGAGACGTGGATGCCCGCGGCAGATGTCGCCGCGAGATCAGGGATTCCCGAGGACGTGATTATTGAGCGGTTCGGTCTTGACGGGAAGCACATCGCCGGGCCGGACGACCACGTTTCAACGATGGCTGCCGCAGCGGGAATGCAAGCCATCGAGCGGGCAGGCTTATCCGTCGATGATGTGGACGTGGTCGCCTACTTCGGCTCGATGTGGAAGGACTACAACGTCTGGTCGGCTGCTCCGAAGGTGATCGATATCCTGGGTACCAAGAACGCCTGGGCACTCGAGATGGCGAATGTTTCGTGCGGAGCTCCTGTCGCCATCTCGACGGTGGCTGGCATGCTTGCTGGTGACCCGTCGATCAACAACGTTCTCCTGGTCGGCGGATGCCGCGAGTCCCACCTTCTCGACTACACGAATGAGCGGTCACGGTTCATGTTCAACTTCGGAGACGGTGGAGCGGCGGCACTGCTCTCCACCTCCCTCCCCGGCCACGAGATTCTGTCATACAAGATCATCACCGACGGACGGTTCGCGGACGACGTTGCGGTCTACGCTGGTGGTTCCAGAATGCCAGCAAGCCTTGAGTCCATCGAGAACAGCCGCCACTATCTTGACGTCATCGACCCACCCTCGATGAAGGAGCGGCTTGACCCGGTGTCCGGACCGAACTTCGTCAAGGTGGTTGAAGATGTGTGCACACAAGCTGGCGTGAATGTGAGCGACATCAAGCTGTTGCCGATTCTTCACACGAAACAGTCGATCCATCATTGGATCGTCGATTCGATCGGTGTCCCTCGCGATCGTGCCGTCTACATCCGACGCCACGGGCACATGTCAGGTCTCGACACCATCGTTGGTCTCGACATGCGCCAGGACGACCTGGAACAGGGGGATCTTGTCCTGCTCCTTTCAGCGGGAACCGGATACACATGGGCATGCACGCTGATCCGGTGGTGAGCCATGCCTCTCAACACACTCCTCGACCGGCACGCGACATATCGCTCTGACGACCTGGCCTGCGTATTCGAGGACGTGAGGCTCACGTGGTCTGAGCTGCGTGGCCGAGTCGATGCCCTCATCTCTGGACTCGAAGCTACAGGGCTCAATCCCGGCGACAAGATCGCGATGTTGCTCGACAACTCGATGCCCGTGCTCGAGCTCTATCACGCTGCCGCCAAGGGAGGCTTCGTCGTGGTTCCGCTCAGTCCGCTGTTGAGAGGCGATGGACTGACAACTCTGATCAATGACTCGGATGCCGTCATGGTTGTAGCGTCGGATCACGTGGCCCCGTACATCGATGTCGTGCGTTCGGAACTGGTCGACATCGCCGCCGACCGGTTCTTCATTGTCGGAGCAGATACAGCGCTCTACCTGCCGTACGAGAAGCTCCTTGATGTGAGTCCGGCGCTGCCCGTTGCCGCAGCAGATGTGAATGATGACGATGTGTTCAACATCATCTACTCGTCGGGTACGACCGGTCTCCCAAAGGGCATCGTCCACACCCATGCCGTCAGGGAGGCGTACTGCACCGGATTCGCAGCGAGCTACCGAATCCATCCGGACAGCGTGATCGTCCACTCCGGCTCGCTCGTGTTCAACGGCTCGTTCCTCACCGTCATGCCGTGGATGTACACAGGGTGTACGTTCGTGCTGATGCCTGGATTCGATCCAACCGGGATGGTCGACATCATGGCCACGGAGCGCGTCACCCATTCGATGCTCGTTCCATCGCAGATCGTTCAGCTCCTCGACGACGATCGCTTCTCAACCGCACAACTGCCAAATGTTGAGATGCTCTGCTCTGTTGGGGCCCCCCTTCTCCTCGAGAACAAGCATGATCTTGTGTCGAGGTTCCCTGGTCAGTGCTACGAGCTGTACGGACTGACCGAGGGGTTCGTGACGATTCTCGACAAGAACGACTTTCTCGAGAAGGCAGGGTCGGTCGGGGTGCCGCCACCTCTGTATGAAATGATGATCCTCGACGATGACGGTCGGGAGGTCGCCGCAGGCACTGTGGGCGAGATCTGCGGTCGAGGGCCCATCACGATGCCCGGGTACTACAAGCGCGATGATCTGACCGCGGAGGCAGTTCGGGACGGTTGGCTCCACACGGGAGACCTTGGATACGTCGACGATGACGGCTTCCTGTTCCTCGTCGATCGTAAGAAGGACCTCATCATCTCTGGAGGCGTCAACGTGTATCCGAAGGACATCGAGGAGATCGTGATCAGGCACCCAGCCGTCAAGGACGTTGCTGTGTTCGGTGTTCCCCATCCGACATGGGGAGAGCAGCCGGTTGCAGCCGTGACGCTCCACGAGCTGTCCGATCCGGGCGACATCAGGGACTGGGTCAACGAGCATGTCTCGGCTCGGTTTCAGAAGATCGGCGACGTTGTAGTCCTCGACGAACTGCCGCTCAGTGTTGCGGGTAAGACACTTCGGAGAGAGATCAAGGCTGACTATCTCTTGGGGAAGGATTGATCGTGCGGTCAGAACGGGTGAAGACCAATGGGATCAACCTTCACGTGATCGACCACGGTGGCGACGGTCCCGTGCTGATACTGACTCCAGGTCTGACGGCGAACGCACGGTTCTTCGATGCGATTGTCGAGGACGGTCTTGGGGACGGCGTCCGGGTTCTTGCGGTTGACCTGCGGGGGAGGGGGCTGAGTGATAAACCCAGTACCGGCTACACGATGGAGGACCACGGGCGCGACATTCTTGGTCTTCTCGATTGGTTTGGCATCAAGAAGGTGGCCCTCGGCGGTCACTCATATGGCGGATTGCTCACCTACTTCCTGGCGGCACACCATCCGGAGCGAGTGGACAGGTGCGTGGTGCTCGATGCTCCAGGAGAGGTGGATCCGGGAATCGTCGAGCAGATCAAACCCTCCCTCGCGAGGCTCGAGTCATCGGCTCCTTCATTCGCCGCGTATCTCGAAAATGTGCGCAGCCAGCCCTACTTTGGGGACTGGTGGGATCCGCGGATCGAGAACTACTACCGAGCCGACGTTGAGGAACTCCCGGATGGGTCGGCGAAGCCAAGGTCATCTCCCGACCACATCACGCAGGCGATCGACGGAACGCTGACGATCGACTGGCACGAGCTCCTCCATCGCGTGCACGCGCCAACGCTCCTCGTCAGGGCGACCGGTGGCTTCGGCCTACCCGGGTCACCCCCAATCCTCCCCGCCGGTGTCGGGGCCCGGACGCTTGAGGCGCTCAGCGATGCAAAAATGGTCGATGTGGCCGGGAATCACATAACAGCGTTCTTCGGTACCTCGTCAGCGCGAGTCGCCGAGGCAATCAAGAGTTTCATCTTGGAGGATTCATGACTGTTCGTCCCGTACCGGCATTCGATTGGATAGCGCGCCACGCTGACACGCGGCCGGACAAGGTCGCGCTCATCGACGACAGGCGAGATCTGTCGATCACCTATGGCGACCTCGGCGACCGGGTTGCGAGGCTCGCCGCCTGGTATGTGTCCGTCGGCGTCGAGAGGGGCGATCGAGTGGCATTCCTTTCCGAGAACACGACGGACATATTCGAGGCGCTGTTCGCATGCGCCAGAGCCGGAGCGATCCTCGTGCCCCTCAACTGGAGGCTCGCAACTCCGGAGCTTCAATTCATCATCGAGGATTCCACTCCAAAGGTCCTCATCTATGAGGATCAGTTCTCCGAGTCAGTCGATCAGATCACTGTTGACGTGAAGCTCAGCCTCGGTGACGCCTTCGAGGCGGCGAAACACGGCGCAGCACCGGCCGATGCGCCTGTGATGAATTCCATCCATGACGACACGCTCGCGATCCTGTATACGTCGGGGACTACGGGGCATCCGAAGGGAGCGATCGAGACCATCGGCATGTTCTTCTGGAATGCGATCAACATCGGTGGTGAGGTTGAGCTCACGCGGTCGTCCTGCTGTCTGAATGTTCTACCCACGTTCCACACAGGGGGCCTCAACCTGTACACGACTCCGCTCATGCGGCTCGGTGGGACGTCGGTGAATCTTCGAGAGTTTGATCCGGATGTCGTGTTGAAGTGGTTCGAGTCCGGCGAGATCACGCACTTCTTCGGTGTGCCAGCCGTGTATCAGTTCCTCGCCGAGCATCCGCGCTGGCGGGATGCAGATCTCTCGGCGGTCACGTCATGGGCGTGTGGAGGTTCTCCAATGCCCGTGGCGCTTCTCGAGCGCTACGCGGAGCGCGGCATCATGATCAGACAGGGCATGGGTCTCACTGAGACCAGCCCCACACTGTTCCTCACCGATGCAGAACACGCTCTCTCGAAGGCTGGTTCTGTTGGGAAGCCGGCGATGCACACGGAGATCCGCATCGTCGCGGACGACGGCACAGACGTAGCTCAGGGGTTCATTGGCGAATTGTGGGCGCGCGGTCCCAACGTGACGCCCGGATACTGGAATCGCCCGGAAGCCAATCAGACGTCCTTCACCAATGGATGGCTCCACACGGGTGACGCGGCTCGAATGGATGAGGATGGCTATGTGTATATCGTCGATCGATGGAAGGACATGTACATCTCTGGCGGCGAGAACGTGTATCCCGCCGAGGTTGAGCAGGTGTACTTCCACCATCCGAATGTCGTTGATGTCTCGGTAATAGGTGTGCCCGACGATCGGTGGGGCGAGTCCGGTCTGGCAATTGTCGTGCCGAGGGATGTCGACACGTTCGACAAAGGAGAATTTCTTTCGTTCGCCGAAGGCAAGATCGCTCGGTACAAGCTCCCGAAGGCCGTGTGGGTGGTCGACGAACTCCCGCGAACAGCAGCAGGCAAGGTGCTCAAACGTCAGCTACGCGATGAGGCTGCTGGCAGATAGCCCGGCTCAGTGTTCCATCCGGCGCGGCAGTGCGTTCCGCCAGACGTTGGCGGCTTCGTCAAGGCTGATCGACCCCGAATCGCCAAAGTCGAGTGTCCCGCCAGACACTGTTCCGATGCGGCGGTGCGGTGCGGCGATCTCAAGCGTGTCTCCGTGACCCACGGCCACGAACCGGAGCGGTGTTTCGTCAAAGAGTTCCGGACCGGTAACACCTTCGATCATCACGCCAACGCCAGACTTGATGGCGATCTCGGCGAGGGAGACGGCGAGTCCACCCGTGGAAATGTCGTGAAGAACCGGTGTGGTGAACGCCAGGGAGACGGCTGCGTCGATGACCTCGCGAGCCATCTCGGGATCGGCATCGGTCGGCCTGCCTCCGAGACTGCTGTTGATGATCCGGTCGTACGCCGATGCGGCGAAGTCGCCCGCGGCATCGGGGCCGACAATCCAGATGGCCATACCCTCCTCAGCCCTGTCGAGGCGAGGTGGCCTCAAAGGCATCGGATCGCAGAACCCCAGCATGCCAACGACCGGGGCGGGATAGATGTCGACACCATCTGTCTGGTTGTAGAACGACACGTTGCCACCCACGACAGGCACGTTCAACTCCTCGCAGGCTGCTGCCATCCCGTCGAC
>Ga0255047_10003370_pt1 | contig 10042 bp, 16 predicted proteins | sample JV7_2_1_MG_FD_183640 | JGI IMG/M metagenome (GOLD analysis project Ga0255047, IMG submission 183640) | Seawater microbial communities from Jervis Inlet, British Columbia, Canada - JV7_2_1 | ecosystem: Environmental > Aquatic > Marine > Inlet | place: Canada: British Columbia | collected 2016-10-06 | reverse complement strand
CTGTTTAAACCAGATGATGGCCACAGCGCGCCACCACCATCGGCATCGTCCACTATTGATGCGGAGGATGTGCCATTCTGAAGGAGTATGGGGTCGTCCGGTAGGACCCGTGGTAAACTGCCGGGTGCGTGGTGGATAAAGTTGGGCGGCAGCGGGAAAGCGTTTTGGCGCATTGCTACGGCGACCGTGTTATCAAGTGTCGGGGGTCGAATCCTCTCACCACGTAGAGAGCCAGAGGTTTGTTGGTGTTCTCTTGAGTCTCTCATTAAACGACAGAGAAACCAAATGTGCGCATGTGGACTAAGTAAGGTACCGGGGATACCCCGGAGATGCAGGTTCGAGCCCTGCCATGCGCCATACCCCACATCGGGGTGAAGGAGTTACTCAATGAGTGACGAGAAGAGTTTGGTGGTTTCAGAAGCCAAGATCAAGGATCTTGCTGTCCTCGCAGTCGAAGAGGGAGAAGAGGAGCACCTGAATCAGGACGAACTGGAGATTCCTTTTCTGCGACTCGCGCAGAAGGGCTCTCCACAGGTGGATGAGGACAAGCCTGAGTTTGTCAAGGGACTGAAGGTTGGGCAGTACTTCAACACGGTCTCCGGAGAGAACTACAAGGACGCTCTCAAGATTCAGGTCCACGGGTACTTCCAGAACTTCACGATCTGGAAGGGTGAGAAGGGCAACGGTGAGTTCAACGGTGCCATGACCCCTGAGGAGTTCCGAGAGTTCGAAGCGAAGAACTCACTCACCCGCGACGGTGGGGACATGGTCAACTTCGTGGAGGGGGAGGAGTTCCGGTACTCTGACACCCGCAATTTCATTGTGTCCATTCCTGAACATCCGGAAGACGGGATCATGATCTACCCGCTCTCTTCGACCGGCATAAAGGCCGCGAAGAAGTGGAACACGCTCCAGAACGGTCGCCGGGTTGGCGGGCGTCCCGCGAAGCGGTATGCCACGATCTGGGAGATCAAGTCTGCTGCGTTTGAGAAGAATGGCTTTACGTGGAAGCAGACTTCTGCCATCAAGCCTCTCGGGTGGGCTACTTCTGAACTCGTGACGTTTGGGCAGGCGCAGGAAGCCTTCGTGAAGGACATCAAGAATCAGGGTGTCAAGTACTCTGATGAGAAGACCACGAGCAACGAGACTGCGGAAGACTCAGAGTTTTAAGACACTTTCTTAGTTCCCGCGTGTAGGGCGATTTCACCTACGGCCCACCCCCTCCCGGGCAACGCGGGGGCTCTTTCTTGGGAGAACACATGACGAGCTTGAGAGACGATGGATATCTGGAGACTGATTGCCCGGTGGTGGCGGCCTGCTTTCTACGCCGTGAGGTGTTGATGCGGCGACTTGGAACTCAGTTGCAACATGAAACTGAGTTGGCAGCAGTCAGTGATGATGGCGTGCAAAACTGGAAAGGTGCTGAGCATTGCTACCCCATCCTGATCCCAGCCGCTACCGTCGCTGAGGTGTGCGGGTTTCGCGACAGCATGATTGGCAACACGACGCACGGAATCTTGTGTCTGTTCACGCAACCTGCCGATGAAGCAAAGAGTCAAATCATGGCATGGCTACGCACCCCCGTGAAGGAGGAATAGATGAACCGACCGACGCGATACGGGGTTGTGACCACATGGAAGAATGATTGCACAGAGCGCATTGGATCGCACATCGAGGAACGGCCAGACGGTATCTATGTCCTCGCCGACGACTACGACCACATAGAGGCCGAGAACAAGCGTCTGAAAAGGAAGGACTGTTTGAGTTTGCAGCGATTATCCGAGAGAGCGCTGCCCTCACAGAGGAGAAAGACGTTGAAAGTTCTGATAGTTGACATTGAGACAGCCGGGTTCCTTTACAATGGTGGGACAATCATAGAGCTGGGGATCGTGGGTCTGGACCTTGAGACAGGGGAGCGTACTGTGCTCTTGGATAGCGTGCTTCAAGAAGACTGCCTCACGAAAGAGCATTTTACAGAAGAACCTAACAACTGGATCTTCGAGAACTCCACCCTGACGCCGGAGATGGTTCAGCAGGCTCCTCCTGCTGAAGAGGTGTTTAAACAGGCTCAGGCCCTGTTCAACGATGACACCTATCGCGGAGCCACTGCCTTCAATAAGACATTCGATTTCTCATTCCTACGAGACCGGGGGTTGTTTATTGAGGGGCTCCCTTGCCCGATGCTCCTGTCCACGAACCTTGTCAGGGTGCCTTTTGCCAATGGGAAGTGCTGCAAGTGGCCCAAGGTAGAAGAGGCGTACAACTTCTTCTTCCCTAATCAAGAGTATCATGAAGCCCATCGCGGGGCCGACGATGCGCTTCATGAGGCAGAGATCGTGTTCGAGCTACACAAGAGGGGGGTGTTTTTGTGAGTGAAGTGAAACGATATATGGTCGACACCGCGTGGGGGATGGTCGAGATTGTTGAGGAAGATGGTCCAAGTGCCGATGGCTCAATTACCATAGATGATCTTGTTGTTCATGCAGCTGACTATGAACGCATGGAGCAAGCGTATCAGATGATGGACACATGGTTCTATGACGCAATGACGCAGAATCAGGTTGATATCATCGATGCAATTCTTAATGGGGGCAAGTAGATGAGCGAAAAAACAATGAAGATCCACAGGAACATTGGGCAGAAGGAGTTCGACAAGCATGCTCGCGAAGCGATTTTCCTCCACGTGGACAGGCTGTGTAGACAGTCTTTGCGGTTCCGGCTTGGCTACGCATGGCGCTTCATCCGTGGGCGCAATCCTCATACTAATGAGAAGGTGGTGAAGAAATGACGACATTAGCTACGGTGGTATTGAGCCATCGCGTTTGTTCCGAGTGTGGTATAACATATGGCATTCCTGAGACATTCATTGAGGAGTTGCAGCGATCCCACAAAACGTTCTACTGCCCAAATGGCCACTCGCGGTACTTTCCTGACGAGTCGGATCTTGAGAAAGAGCGTAGACTTAAAGGGTATTTAGAGAAGCGGCTGAAATATGAGGAGTTGGACCACCAGTTCACAAGGAACTCCCTCCGGTCAACGAAGGGTGCTCATACCAAAACGAAGAAGCGTATCCACAACGGTGTATGCCCACATTGCAATCGGCATTTTGCCAACGTGCGGAGGCATATGGAGTCGCAGCACAGTGACCTCTGAAACAAACTTCCAAGCCTACTTCCTAAGTCAAGTGAGGCACGGATACCGCACCGCGCTTATTTCTGGCGGGGGCTTTCCTGATTGCTTACTGATTCACGGTAATGAACATTCGTTTGTAGAGTTAAAGCTCTTGCCCATCGGGCCATCAGGGGACCGCAAACTACGACCAGTGTTCAAGAAGACGCAGCCTCCGTGGTATGCCGAATATCTCGCGAAGGGTGGGGAGCAGCTCTATGTGGTTTTCCGTTTGGAGAAGAAATACGGGATCTTGCATATGGATATGAACTTCATACGTGCAATAGAAGTGGTCCGCTACCGGGAGCTTTCAGAGCGGTACTTCTATGAAGAATTCGACACCCTAAAGGTGCTGATCAATGATTACTTTAACTGATGACATAATTGCAATTGACATTGAGACAAAGGAAGACAAAGACATCTCCAAGTTCGGTCCCGGATCTCACCGGCACTATCTTGATGGGGAAGATTCCTACATCTTGGGAGTCGCGATCTCAGACAGCCAGAACGATTACTACTTGCCCGCCAGTAAGGAACTCTTTGATTGGCTCCGTAGCATTCAGGACGACCACCTATGGGTAGGTCACAATATCCTTTACGATCTCTCATGGTTGAGGTATGAAGGCTTCCAACCCAAGCGTATCGCTGACACTATGGGGCTGGTAAGGCTGCTCCATGAAGATCGGCAACCACGCAAAGGTTTCTCGAAACCCTATTCTCTGGATGCTTGCGCACATGACTTCCTCGGGAGCAGGAAGAATGAGAAGGAACTGGAAGAGTGGTGCCATGTGCAAGGGCTTCGGGGAGCCCCGCAGAAGTGGCTTTGGAAAATGCCTTTTGAGATGGTTGCTCGGTATGCGAAGGTAGACACTCGTTTGACATGGGATCTCTATTCCCTGCTCGTTCCATTGCTTGAGGCGCAAGGCTTACTGGATGTCTGGAAGATGGAGCAAGAGCTACTGCCCATTCTCTCTGAGATCCACCACAAGGGGATTCGGGTCGATGACGCGCAGCGTCAGCAAGCGTCAGAGAATCTTGCCGAAGAGGTCGTAGTTCTCAAGGCTTGGCTTGTGAAAAAAGCGGGCCGGGAGTTCAACACCAACTCTTCCCAACAGAAGGCCATAGTCTTCGACCTATTAGACATTTCCTACAAAGAAACGGAGAAGGGCAACCCCTCCTTCAAAGGAGAGGATCTCCTACCCTATGGCATAGACCCTGACCCTGAGAACTTCGCTCACCAGCTCGTGACCCATAACAAGCTCCTGAAGCTGAAGCGTGATTTCGTGGACCGGATGGAAGACTTCATGGTTCAGGGCAGGGTCCGACCAATGATCAACCCCTACGGGACGCGCACGGGTAGGCCGTCCTGCAACACGCCTAACATCTTCCAGATCCCGAAGCGTGGACGCGGTAAGGAAATCTGCCGGGTCCTTTTCCTTCCGGAAGAAGGGGAGGAGTGGGTATCAATGGACTATGCCTCTGAAGAGTACCGAGTTTTTGCTCATTACGCTGTTGGTCCCGGTTCCGACCGATACCGGCTGAAGTACCAAACGGAGGAAAATTATGACATGCACACGGAAAATGCACAGCTTGCGGGTGTCGATCGAACAAAGGCAAAGACTATTGGACTTGGTGTACTTTTCGGAATGGGAAAGAACAAGATGGCGTCAAATCTTGGTGTTGGTCATGCTGAAGGGCTGCGCATTGTTGATCGATTCCACAATACGAACCCTTCTTTCCGCGCCACATCAAAGCTCGTAGAGTCGCGGGCTAAGACCCGTGGATGGATACACACTATCATGGGACGCAGAAGGCGACTCGATAGAGGCTCAGCATACCGGGGATTGAACTTCCTGACGCAAGGCAACAGCGCAGACTTGGCAAAGAAGACCATTGTCATGGCAGCACGGGTCGGGCTCCTTGAGCACATAACTCTGCATTTGTGGCTCTACGACGAATTTGACCTTTCCGTTGCTCCTGAGAACCGGAAGTACGTGGTACGGTTTAAACGCCTCGGTGAGAAGGTGATCAAGTTCCGTGTGCCGATGGTGCTGGATCTTGAGTACGGACCGAATTGGGGGGAGGTCAAATGAGATTTTGGGAGCTGCTTACTCAACGGCTAATAACTGATTGGAACATGCTCAAGGAGTTTTGGTGGCTTTGGCTCATTCTTGTCACTATTGTGCTCTTAATTCTTGCCATTATTCGTTGGTGGGGTAGATGATGCTTGACAATGAGTCAGAAGTTTCGTTACACTACACAGAGGAGAAAACAATGCTGACAATCAGAAAACCGAGCAAAGCGGATCTTGTGGTGAATATGTTCCCTGATGTTGGGAACACGCATCCTGTCACAGCGGTCTGTGCGACATCAGGGATCAAGAACTATAATTCATTGAAGGCTATGCTGTCTTACATCCGGAAGGCGCCGGTCAACAACATCGATGTGCGAATTGCACAAGACATTTGCACAAGGATTAAGTGATGGAAGAAATGGACACAATGTACGAGGTACAGTGCATTGAATACCAGGACCACTTCGAAGTATCCGGTCCCTCGGACTACGACGACGGGGATCACGTGGGCTATGAGTGCCCTGCTTGTGGAGAAGAGGAAGTCATAGTTGTTTGTAAATGTGGAGAACTATGAACCTCTCTACACTGCATTATTCACGTACAGTCCATAGGGAAGTACGTGAATAATGCAGTGTAGAGCTATCTAAATATGGCTATTACGGCTGCTATGACTGCTGCTACTGTCAGGATCGACTGGCGCACCAACTGGCTTTGCTGCTTTTCTAAGAGTTTCAACGCTTCCTCGGAGCCCTCTTTGAGCGGATTCAATATGCTCAACGCTGTCAACGAGCTGCTCTGTGCCAGCATCAAGTCCTTCTCCGATTGCTCTAACTTGTTCAGCCACTCTACGATTGCTTCGGTCGGCAGCTCCCAAGCCTGATACTGTTGGTAGTAATCCCGCTGCTCCTGCCAATAGTCCTCGGATGTTTCCTGAGAGTAGGATACCGAGGACACCGCCAACAACACACAGAATAGCACCAATGATAAGACTTTTTTTGACATCTTCATTCACTTTTTCAATGCTCCAAGGCCGAAGAATGTCAGGACCATGCCCGCGAGCACCCATATGGACTCTTGAGCCAGCCCTATGAAAACGCCCACAATTAATACCACAGTGAAGAGTACCCCCATCACTGTGTTTTCGTTCACTGTGTTGTCCACAGCGAAGAAAGCTTTGAACCATTCGAAAATCTTCTTCATCTCTCTATCTCCTATGCTCTGAATGCGACGCACACATAGTGGCCGTAGCCGCTGTCATGCCCTTTAAGAATAACTGCTCCGTCCATGCTGCGGTTCCAGTATAGCCGTTTGTGTGTAGTCTCCACCACTACATCATACCCGGGGTGCGGCTTCCACTTCCCCTTGGACTTGTAGCGGTAATCGTAGATATGGGTTGTGATCCGGAAAGGGCCTGCACCAAGCTCTTCGTCAATGAAGTGGGCAAGCTGCTTGAAATCGGCCATGGGATCATTTGCGTATATATCGTTTAAACGATACAGCGAGTCTTGCTTGTCCTGCACACAGTCTATGTGGAGATGCGGGCCGGTGGACTGTCCGCTGTCCCCCATGACCCCAACCACGTTTCCGCGCTTGACCGTGGCCTTGAGATCCAGTGGGCTCGGGCCTTCAAGGTGTGCGTATCGAACGGTGTATAGTAGCTTCATTAGCGCATGTCTCCCGCATGGGCGTCGAGGAATCGATTCAGAGTAACGTTCATCATACTCAACAGCGTGTTGTTGGCCACGGTGGTTTTTGCGATCTCATCTACTTTGGACTCAAGTTGGTTGTGCTCATTTTTGACTTCTTTGATATCTTCCTTGAGTTCCTTTCGGACGTGCTCAATTTTTCGGCCAAGGCCGTCTGTATCCTTCTTACTCTGATTGTGCTCTGCTTTAAATACTCCCATAGCTAAAAGTACTCCCCCGGCAGCCCCGAACCCCAACACGATGCTAACAATTGTAAGGACCATCTCCATGTCAATTCTCCCTCCCTTAGCGATTTCGGTGTGGTGTTCTGGGTGTTGGGGGCCTTTCTATTGGGAGACTTCCTCTTGGGCTGCCCTCACTGCTTTCTTCAGCCTCGCTGAACCCTGCCTCAATAGCCAGTGTGATGATGCGTGCGAGCCGCGCTGCCTCAGCACTTCCCGGTGACAGGTCAGCAAGATCTCTGAACATTTGCAAAATGTGCGGGGATTGCTCTATGTAGCGAAACCCTCTGCCCATTCCGATAAGGCCAAGGACACCTCCTGCGAGGCCCATTGCAGGGTTTGGCCGGACCACTGCTGAGAGCACTGAGCCACCTCCCGGAATAGCTGAAGTAGGCAAACCTCGTGGGTTTCCGAGTCCCCGTGTAACCTGTTCGGATCTCTGAGTGACGGCCCAATGGTTTGCTTTGCCCTTTAGTACTTGCAGTTGGTCCTCTGTAAGCACAACACCTAATCGTTCGCTTTCTTGAGCAATTCTTCGTGCCACTTGGGTTGGAGACAGGTTGTGGAAATCCTGTGATTGGGCTATGTCTGTTAAGACTGCCTGACGCATTAGGATTTGTCCGTCTTCGTCAAGGTTTCGGTATACCTTTGCTGCGTCTGAGGGGTCACTGCTAATGCGCCTTGTGATCATCTCAGGGGTAAGGTTGTCAGGGTTGAGTTTCCCCTGCTGTATAATTGCGCGAAGGGACGTATCATCCAAGTCTCTTGCAAGATCGGATAATTGCCGATTTGCAGAGAGCCACTGTCGTTTAAGGGTGGCTCCTCCAACCTCTCCGGCGAACTCCCCCGCTTCCTCGGTTATGAGTTCGTATGCTCGGTTAAGAATCTGTGTCCCGTCTTGTCGAATAACCTGCTTCTGGTCCGCAGCAAGTTCAGTACGAAGATGTCTTTTTGTTATATTCAAATCTTGGAAGCTTCTGCCGTCGATAGCGCCTTCCCATTCCGTAATCTGGACGCGGAGCTGCTTTGCAAGTTCTGTATCAATGTTGTCAAGTGCCGCTCGCTCGTTAGCCAAGTATTCCAAGGCCCGAGGCACGGGAACCGGGCCGGGTGCATCTCGCATTATGACACCGATCACATCGTCTCGTGACTCCGTACCCGCTATAAGCGCCGCACGGCGAGTGGTGAGAAAGTTATCAAGAAGGGGGCGGGACACGTCGGGCAGCCCCCCGAGGTCATCAACCTCTATGTCGAACTCACCAAGTATGCCCTTGAGCTGTTCAACATTTTCCCAGTGCCGACGAGCCCGTAGTTCGGCTGTTCCACTAACAACGCCTTCAGCCGTGCTCTGGAATCTCTTCCCGCGAGCAGTGGACATCATCTCATTGGGGTCAAGCTCACTTCGAGTAAGCGGGGTGGTTCCAGCAGCCGCTTCCGGAGTACGCTGTCGCATTCCCGGTAAACTCGTAGCCTCACGAGCCAGTCTTCGCATTTCAAAGGGAACTTCTACGAGACCACCACCCGCCCCCCCGCCAAATCTTCCGATTGACTCAAAGGTGTCTAAGGCCACTGGGTTCTCTATACCCACCGCCTCTGCTCCGGTACGGGCCAATCTTCCCCCGCCCTCTGCCCCAAACTCCGAGGCAATCTCCCCAACAACAGCAGGCCCTGCTGCCGTATTGCCTATGCCGGTAAGGAGGTTCTCTACGACCCCCGGCGCTTTTAGAGACGCCCCCGTGCCTGCCGCAGGGACTCTTGCCGCTGCCATAGCCGCGCCCCCTGCTCCGGCTGCGGGGCCTATGATATTAAGGAGGTCCCCCCCTGTCTGAACGCCGCGCTGAAGCAGCTCTTCAACTTTGGAATCGGGTTCCGCTACGCCAAGATTTGTGAGGAGACCATGTAAACTCTGCCGCAGGCCAGTGTAATTGGTCCCAAACACTCTGTTGATGAGCATGGCCACTGGCTCTGTAAGAGCAACAGCGGCTGCGCCTACGAGAGGGAGCAAGGTGACTGTTGCGCCGGTTGCTCCAAGAGCTGTGGCAATGCCTTGAGCAACGACCCCTATGCCCCTCCCAACAATGGGGGTTGCCGCCCCACGGGTAGCTGCACCAAGGAGGCCCGCAGCATCGGTTTTGGGCTCCACCTCTCCCTCTTCTCCTGCCAAGGGAACGTTTAAACCTGCTGGGGCCTCTTCTTCCGGAGGAGGGGCAAGAGGAACACTGAGAGAGCTTGGAGGGGTAGCTGTCCCACCAGAGAGTAGCGTATTGGTCATTGCGGCAGGGACAGGAAAGCCAGCAGCGTGCGTCATGGCCTCTTCGAAAGTTCCGTGAAAGTCACCCTTACTTTCAGCCGACCGCATAAGCGCAGTTATCTGGTCGTCAGTTATGCCTTCAGGGATATCATCAATAGTGACAGACCCGTCTTTGTTGCTTACGTCCATTTAGAACACCCTCCGCTTAACACCATCCTCACCTGTCACTGTCTCTGGATCTTCTTCCCGTGCTTTCTGTAGAACTTCTTGGTACTCCGGACCTGATGCAAAAGCATTAAGCTCCTCAACTGTCTCAATTCCTGCGGCTCGGATTGCCGCCCGCATTTCTTCCGCGTTGTCCCCGGCAGCATTAGCCAAGGCCGATATGTCACGCTCAAGGATTACTGCGACTTCTGCTTCAGGTACTGTGTCCCTAAAGATCCGTTCCGCACTTCCGAGCGTTCCGTCTTCATCGATCACGTTGATGGTGTTTTGGATACGGCTTCGATAGCTGCTGGTAAAGTCCTCTGCAATTCTACCAATCTCCCGCGCAGCAGCAACAATGTGCCCTCTGGTCTCGCGCGTAAGACTTTCACCTGTAGTGACTCCCTTTATAGCTGCT
>Ga0255047_10003369_pt1 | contig 10042 bp, 15 predicted proteins | sample JV7_2_1_MG_FD_183640 | JGI IMG/M metagenome (GOLD analysis project Ga0255047, IMG submission 183640) | Seawater microbial communities from Jervis Inlet, British Columbia, Canada - JV7_2_1 | ecosystem: Environmental > Aquatic > Marine > Inlet | place: Canada: British Columbia | collected 2016-10-06 | reverse complement strand
GGTTTATCTCTGTGATTCTGATCATAGCGAGTTACAGCGCAGGATATGACAGAGGGCACACACCCAAGGCCATTATGTGTGCAGATGAGCTTACAGAATTAATCAGCTCTAGAGAGAAATATATTGAGTGTGATGTTGAGCGCTCAGCGCTGAGAATCACAGGGATCAAGAACTGTACTTTTGATCACTGTCAGCCCATGTGTGTCAAAGCATCTCGGAAAGCTGTGGCTGATTATGTAGCGCTTGAGAAAGAAATATTATGCTCAGCAGCTCACTAAGCTCATTGATGCTCTATCTGTTTTTCTTGGTTCACTCTCCTGCTACTGAGATCATGATACCAGGTGAGAAAATCATAGGTCGACCTGTCAGGGCTGGTGTACCCATCCTTGAAAACGGGGTGTTTCTGCGGCCTCAAGATTTTGTAATTATTAAGGGTCTAGTAGAGAATAGCTCAAGCGTCTGTGAAACAGTGATTAATGAGGCGCTTAAACTCAATGAGCATAGCTTGAGGAGAGCACATCAAGAGTGTGATGCTCAGCAGATCGACAATAAAAACTTAATCGAAATGCTGAGCTATGAGCGCAAACTGTTAAAAGAGAAACTGATAAAATCTGAGACTAAATCAGAGATCACTAAATATATAGCTATAGGTCTGGGGGCTGTGGCGCTATCAACCTCAGCTTATATCATGGTGCAATGATGGAGGTTTATTTAATCACCCCCATCATCATTAGCATCATGGGCCTAGCTATGGCCCACATTAAAGAGAGGGGCGACCATCAGCGCTCTCAGGGTAGACAAGAACAGCAGCTGAGGTCAGTAGAGGCCCGTCTGAATGGGGGTGATACTCATCATCGAGATGTGGAGGCGCGTCTAGGTCGAATCGAGCAACAGCTAGCGCGTCTAGAGGCGATCCTCACACCCAAACCTTAAAACGGGATCGACTCCATAAACTCAGCGCTGGGCTCAGTCATGGGTACATTGCCCATCATGACGTTCAAGGGCTGAGCATCACCATGATACTCCTGCCAGATCCTAATTCTCATGTATTGAGGCAGCATCTGCATAGCCTGATTCAGCTCAATCTCTCTCTCATTCCATGCTGCATATTCTTTTTCATCTACATTATTCATCCAGCTTGGATCATATGCCTCTGTGAGTTTACGGGCTCTGCTCTCTAGCTCACTCTCAATCTGTGATGATGTGAGCTTCTGCTGAACTTGTGGCTGTGGCTGTGGCTGAACTTGTGGCTGTGGCTGTGGCTGTGGCTGTGGCTGTGGTCGACTAGAACCTGCTGAAGGCTTCTCACCCATCACAGAGGCTGAGATGATGGTGTCTCTCTCAGAGTCTGATAGATTCATGTTATCAGCTAGCTCATCAGGACTATAGCTCTGGCCGATCACATCAGAGTAAAACGCTCGACAGAGGAATGTTGTAGCTCTGGCCATCATCATATTCTTAGGCATCTTCACCCAGGGATTATTCTTTTTACGATCATTGATAAATCCTGCTCTCTCAGCATCAATCATCGAGAATGAGATAATATGTTCAGGAATGTTAAACTCAAGCTCATCTCTTCTGCGTGTACACATGATCACCTCATCATCCTCAATTTTACTGAATCGGATATAAGCGCAGACCTTCTCACCTGCATCATCTCGATAGGCTCTGACAATCCCCAACATTGCAGTGGCGTTCAAGGCTGGTTGACCATGAATGCAGTATGTGTGCTGAAGGGTGATCGATGGATTATCTGAGAAGAGATGACCAAAGGCCTGAAACATGATCAAGCGCTCATTGAAATGATTCTGGTTTTTAGCTCCACTGATGAGAGTCTGCAGATTAGACAGCGCTACTTGCTGTGATTGTTTGATGTTATTGTTGGCTATGAGGCCATTGAATGCTCTGTTGAATGCTCTGTACTCAGCCTCATTTTGAGCTAGTTTTTGTATGGTGTCATCAATAGACATAATTGTACTTTCTGTGTGTGTGTGTTCTCAGTCAGCGATCTGATAAATGATTTGTGTCTGCTCAGATTTTGAAAGGTTTTTTAACTGAGAGAAGTAGAGCCAGACGAGCATATTGAATTGCCCTTGATCGAGTCTGAAGGCGTGGCGTGTAAAGATCCCTTGATCTATCATCAGCTCATCAGCTGCAAGCTCGATCTCTCTTTGACTCACAGTATCTTCATAAATCAATGTAGCGATTGGCAGGTTATGCTCAGCCTCAATCTGAGCGAACACATCAAGGGTCGCTCTGATCGTGTAATAATTGAGGTTCTGTGCGGTCATTTTGATAGGTCTCTCATATGAGATGATGCAGATGATGGCGATCATTAGAATGATTAAAAACGCGGTCATTTTATCTCTCCTGATTGTTTATTCCAAAAGTGGTCTTGATACATGTCAAGATCTGTGTACATTGCTTCGATGTGCTGAAGCAGGCGACCAATGATCAGCAGCGCTTCTGCAATCTCATCTTCAGTGGGGCTCTTTTTCTGATAGATCTCAGACAGTCTGAGCAGATCTGTGCTTGTCTCAGGATTCATATCTCTCTCCTCTTCAGTGTAGTGTGAACCTCAAGATTCTGGGCCTCTCGATGCAGGTCTTTAACGCGCTCAAATAGAGCATAGATGTTCTGTGTCTCCTCAGCTGTGTACTCACTCAGGTCAGGAGTGTGACCATCTAGCCAACAGTCAAAGATCTTTCTGAGCGCTCTGCTTTCATGCTGATAATAGTCAGTCTCATATCCACCATCATATCCACCATCATCAGCTGGCATAAAATCAGAGTAATGATAATAGTGACCAGTGAGCTGAGTGGCAGCCTCTGCAATTTGGCGCGTATATGTCAGGCTGAGGCCTCTGTGTGCGTTGATGCAGGTCATTAAATAGCTACGGCTTACTGAAGCAGTCTCTGCAAGGTGACTGAGATTATAGCGCCTCTCAGCTAACTGTTCTTTCAGCTTTTTTTTTATGGGTAACATTATAGAGATCTCACAGTTTTTTTAATTCCATTGATGTAAATGGGGCAAGAATAACGCACCCACTTTGATGATACTCTCATATCCTGATGGGCGTTAATTGATCGCCCAGAGGAGTCGAATCCAAAGAGAGAGAGGCTGTGTGTCTCCTCTAGTCTGTTCCGAGCGCTTGAACTGCTCGGTGGGTATTTTGGGTGAATCGACTTAGCCTCATCATGAGCATCGATGAATAGGCTCACATCATCCTGATCAAGTTGTGTCGGTGTCACACTGTACACTCTCAGCTTTGGGGAACTGTGAGGGCTGAGCGCCGCTGAGCGTGATGAGAATGCAAACAGCTCTGCATCATTGCTCTCATTCCTACGCGCTGAGTTAATCGACCTGTAAATTTTAGAATCATCGTTCAGGGTTCTGTAGTGAATCATTCTCTCTCTCCTGTGGCCTGTGGCCTGCTGTGCTCAGTGCTGAGCGGTGTTGATATATTGATCTTATATCCAAGTGTTTACTCATGTCAACAAAGTTTGTTTAAAAAAAAGAACAGCTTTTATTTAATAAATAAGACACACAGTGTTGACTTTCAAGTATTGATCGATCAAAATCACAATACACAGAAAGGTTTATCATGAAAAAACATGAGATAAGAGCAATGGTGTACGCGCTACCATCGCTGTCTTTTAATGAATTTAAAGCGCTCTTAGGTCTGCTTTGGTGCGTCCACAGAGAAACTCTCTCAGGAGCTGTCAGCGCTGATCAGTTATCAAAGCGGATGGGAATCAGCAGACGCAGAATCTTGATGGGTCTAAGTGGGCTCAAGAGAAAGGGCTATATAATAAGGTCAGCCCAGAGGATCAATGAGGCTATGTCTCAGGTGGCTGAGAATCAGATTAATGCAGATGTGATCAAGAGAGATTATGATGCTCTAGCTAGTGAAGGAATTAACACTAGTGAAGGAATGGACACTAGTGAAGGAATGAACACTAGTGAAGGTTTGAACACTAGTGAAGATACGAACACTAGTGAAGGGATCGACACTAGCACTAGTGAAGATATAGGTATCCTACCCGTGAAGGATCCTTCACCCCTTTATAGAGAAACAAAGAATAACAAAGAGTATAGAAGAGAAGAGAACTTAAAGGGCTTAACAGCAGCTAGTGCCGATATGAACACTAGTGAAGATATGAACACTAGTGAAGATATGAACACTAGTGAAGGTTTGAACACTAGCAGTCTTTCAAATTTTGAAAAGAGAAGACAGAACGAGCAGGCTCTAAACAGAATGCACGCGCTAATGTGGAGACAGTCAGCGCCAGACATTGGGCGCTCAGCTTCACGCTTCGCTTTCAGAGCTGTGGTAGAGAGCTATCTTGACCAGAGAGATATTGAGCCAAAGGATTTTAACCCGTCAGATTATGCTGTATTCTGGGATGAGAATAAAACTGAATTAATCGAGAGGATGCAGTCATCATGAGCCTGACAAAACTAGGGGACGCTCTCAATTTTGATGAGATTTTAACATCTATACAAAAGATCAAAGGATCGAGGCCTAAGGCTGAAGACACAAGACAGAGCTGGGCAAACCTCACACCATCTCAGCTACATGAGAAAGATTTACTCATCACCTCTGGCGAATACCTAGAGTGTGTCGATCTGCCCTATTGTGGTCACTGTGAGAATGGATGGATGTATACACTGTGTCAGAGTGGGTACAGATCAGCATCACTCTGCAATCACTGTGAGCGACCCAGAAAACGATTAAAGAGACTCTCCAAAGCTCAGCTGCCAGTTGACGCTATAGACGCGACTATAGATCAGTATGAGTGGGATTCAACAGCACAGTATGAAGCGGTATTTCCATTTGCCCACTGGAGACCATCTAAGAAGAGCGACCCAAACAAACAGAGGCCACCTGCTGTCTTGATGCATGGAACACCAGGGAACGGCAAAACCACTCTCCTCTACAGTATAGCTAAAGAGGCAGCATGGAACGGGCTCAGAGTCAGGTTCACCACTCATGAGCGTCTATTCACTCAAGAGCGGAGAAGTTGGGATGATAAGAGCATTGAGAGCCCATTTAAATTCTGGCTCAAAGATGTGGATCTACTTCTACTTGATGAGCTGGGCGGGCTAGGTGGTCAAGATAAGGTCAATGGTTGGTATCTAGACCAGACAAGAAAAATGATAGGCGCTATTCATGAGCGCTGGAAGGGCGGAAAGATGGCTGTGATGATCGCCACAAATCTGAGCCCTCAAGAAATATTAATGAAAACTTTTGATCGATCTAAGGCGCTCAAATCGAGGGTTGAAGAGATGTTCACTGATGAGAAAATTATTGAAATGACTGGGCCTGATAGACGCTCACAGCAGACACACAAAACAAAGTGGGATATTTAAGATGATAAATAAATTCATAGGTCTCTGCACCTTCTTAAAACTCGACACTCAACACCTTGATACACCCATCATCCTAGTCAGGATCGATGAAAAGCTGATCATGCCTGTGGTGTGCTCCCCTAAGTCTGCTCAGTGGGTCTCAAAATATAGAGAGGGTGAGGAGCTCCTCATCGATGGTCACCTCTCACAGCAGCTGCTGAATGATCAGAGGCGCGTTGTGATCATCAGCTCAAGTGTGAAGCGCAACCCACCAAAAGACCAGAATCAGATTGGAGGCTCAAGTGAGTGGAGATAGTCCTATAATTGATCAGACCGAGTTTAATCAGGGTATTGTTTATCTAGGGGATTGCAAAGAGATATTAAACATTTTAGGGGAGAATATAGCTGAAATATGCATCACATCCCCCCCTTATAATTTAATCAAGGACAAGCCAAGTAAAGGGACAACAGAAATCTCTAAAAAGGCATCCCGACAGTTTGCCGAGTGGTATCCTGATGAGATAAAAGAGCCGACATACCAACAGCAACAATCAGAAATAATTAAGCAATTAATTAGGAGCTGTACTAGCAGTGTTTTTTATAATCATAAAATAAGATATGCATGGCACAGTAGGAATAAACATAAAACTCAGACCAAAATCTATCACCCTATTGAGTGGATAAATGCCCCTATATGGTGTGAAATAATATGGAATAGGTTAATACCCTCTAGGCCTTCATCAAGATTTAACATAATGGATGAACGGGTTTTTCAAATCGGCAAGCCTCTCAAGTGGAATAATTCTTTGAATCTTGGGAACATATGGAATATACCCCCATCCAGAAATAAGGGACATCCCTGCAGTTTCCCGATAGAATTAGCTGAAAACTGTCTACTGCCTACAACAGATGAGGGCGACATAATCCTAGACCCATATGCAGGAAGCGGAACCACAGCACTTTCAGCGATAAAGCACAAGCGCAGGTTTATTTGTATAGAAAGAGATCCTCTTTATTATAGGCTGATTTGCACCCGTATAAATGAGGCGCTTAACCAGCCCTCTCTTTTTTAAAATGGAGGTTCAAGTGAGTGGAGGCGCTAAGCTCTCAAGCACCAAATTTATTTACAATCCTTATCGGATTAATCGCTATCATCTGATTTTATGTGAGGCTCTGCTGAACATAGCGACCCACCAGAGAGGCCGACAGTCTGAGATTGAGTTTGATGGCTGGGAGCATCTAACAAGAGTCTTAAATTACAAGTGTGCTCTCGATTGGATCTATAAAAGCTATGAAAAAGCATTTGAAGATCTAGCTCATATCAGATGGGCTACAGATCGCTTTGAGCATGGGCTGATTGTTATCCACTCCTCAGATGCTGAGTTTACAATAAATTTTAATCGCAGAAAACTTGAGCTTTTTATTCAGGTGGCTAGACTTGAGCATGAATGGCTAGTTGAGTTTTAATTTACAATCCTGACAATCTTAGGGAGAAAATCATGGGAGAATTAAAAGAAGCAGCTGAACAGCGCAAACGAGAAAAAAAGAGCCTGATATTATCGGAGATCTCAGGAGGCCTATCAATATCAGGTGCATGTGATCTAGCCAGAATCTCTAGAGAGACTTATTACACTTGGCAGGCTACTGATGAGGAGTTTAGACAGGATATAGAGGAGGCGCGGGCCTACTGTGAGAAATTCCACGTCCACCAGGTGGTTAATTCTGGTGATCCGAAATATTCAAAGTGGTATCTGAGCATCATGAAGCCAGAAGTTTATGGTGAGAAAAAAGCGGTCAATATGACAGTCTCGACTAATGACGGTTCATCAGGTTTCAATGCCATGGTCGAGCAGACAGGAGGCCTATTTATATCTGAGCCTCTACAGGCAGAAGATGAGGAATGATATTTATCTTCATCTGCATAGTCTCAATTGTTCTGCTGATCTTACTCGCTGAATTTATCGTATAGCTCAAGAGTGAGCCCAGAAAAAACCATAACTGGGCTCACTCTCTCACAGAAAGTCAAATCATGATAAGCGAGGATGAGCCAGAAGCGCAAGAGATCATATTAAACCCACTTCAGAAACAGATCATTAAAAACATTAGAGCAGAGAATGAGGTGATCAGCGCCAGATGTGGATGGGGCTCAGGTAAAACCTCAGCGCTCATATTTGGCCTGTGGTTCGTAGCTAAATCACGCCCAGGTACATCATCTCTACTAGTGACTGATACAGCTCCTAGATATAACTCTGTCTTACTCCCTGAAATTGAAAAGTGGTTAAGCCCTATTGGTTGGACGTATAACCACACACTGAAGAAATGGACGGATCAACACACAGGCTCATCAGTCTGGTGTAGATCATATTATAGACCTGACACCAGATCGAGTACACATAATCCCCTAGAGGGCCTAAATGTGACTTCAGGTGTGTGCTTTATAGATGAATGTCAGACGATGAGTGAGGAGGTCGCCCATAAGGCTTTGGGCCGCCTACGCTCAGGCCCATCTCCTATTATGATTCTGGTTGGCCTGCCTGTGGTTGATGCTTGGTGGTGTGACTTTGCAGAGAAGGCGAAATATCAGCCTCTGCTCTATACATCATATGTAAATGAAGCGAATTTAAGCGCAGCATGGTTTGAGGCCACCAAGCTCTTACCAGAAGATGAACGGGCTGCTATGGTGCTCAATCAGCCAAAGCCCCCATCAGGGCTAGTCTATTCTGAATTTAGAGATGAGCTGATTATAGATGATTTTGTGTACTCTCCTGAGATGACAGGTCGAATAGTCATAGACTGGGGATTCAGAAAACCTTCAGTTTTGATCATTGTACACGATGAGGCCAGAGAGGCCTCTGTGATAGTCGCTGAGATCAACCCCCAGGAAGTCACAATAGAGAAGTTGAGCGCCATGATTTTAGAGATAGCTTGGCCTAGATCTCTTCAGACCTCAGCGCCACCTGATCGGATATTACTCGACACAGGCACAGCTGATAAAGCAGGATCAGCCCGATCAGATCACACAGGCATCAGCGCTTTCAGAATGATCTCTAAACCACATTCTGAAGGTGGAATAGCTCTACCTATGAGATGGACTACCGACCCAGTCAAGACCGATATACTCAATGGTGTGCAGAAATTAAAGAGAGCTCTACATCAGAAGAAATATCTAATCACCAGAGAGGTATGGGCCAAAGGAGAAAAGGCGCGGGGCAACAGTCTGAGAAAAGCTCTGCTCTCTTACAGCTGGGACAAATCAGAGAGGCCAAAGAAGGATGGGAGAGAAGATCCACTAGACGCGCTAAGATATGACTGTATCTTTCACTATTGGACAGATCGAGCTGGCTACACATCTAGAGCATCATCAGACACAGCCACCAAAACCCACAGACGCAGACGCGGAAATCTAAGGAGGCAATTTTGAGTATTGATACTCTGGCCCATCTCACATCTAAACTCATCTCTGAACCTGCTCATCATCAGAGCCTCAGTGACTTCATTCATAGTGTGCATCTGTTTTTTGAGATTGTAGATGCTCTCGAATCTTGATAGGCTCTAGACTTTAGTGATGAACACTCATTCCTTTTCTACACTATTCAATACCCCTAGGGGAGAAAAATAGACGTATACAGAGGGTTGACGGTCTCAAAAAGCTGACCCGTTGATTTGATAATTATTGATGTGTCACTTTATAAACGCTCTCTCTGAGGGCGTTTTTTTTTAGAAGTAAAACAGACCATGTATAAATGATACGATTACGCTGATAGCTCTACTCATCTCCATCAGATAGAGCCTAGGGCAGGCCCCCATCAGCTCAATCATACTCATGATCATCATCAGCTCTCTCAGTAGCAATAGGCCCAAATAAGGATAGAGCGTAGAGCGCCAAAACCTCTGAACCTGCTGCTCAGGGGTCAGCTTTGGAGCCCTAACATATTTGACCTTATCTGTGTTCTTAGGGCGCTTGAGTCTTTTGGCGCTTGATGAGATGGCCCAAAGGTTCATCAGTTTATAGACCCCTTTAAGTTTGAACTTGCCTAGATCTCTCAGCACCTGATCACCTCTGACAGCAGAGGCATACTCACCTGCTGGGCCACTAAGCAGAGTTTGACCTGCTGAAGCTACAGACATAATGCGGGCCGCTATGCTCTTTTGTAGCCCATCCACTTCAATCAGCTTAGCACCTCTAGAAACAAACAGATCATGATTGGTGTGCATGATCACCTCGCCACAGTGTACACCGACTCTTGAGCGTAGCTTCAGGTGATGCTCTACCAGTCTGTGGTACTCATCTATATATCTCAGAGCGTCTCTCATACGCTCAAAGATCAACAGAGCCCCATCTGTTTTATCAATCTCAACACCTTGATACTTGATTAATAAGCCTCTAAAGATTCGATTGTAAACCTTCATCTGCTGAGTACTTTTCACATCACCCAGCCTCTCAATCCACTTCACAGAATCAACAATGTCAATCAATACGAGAATGACAAATTCACGCTTCATCTGTTTTTGAGGCCTCTATTTTAGCTAGTCTCTCAATCATATCAGATGGGCTCATGATGCTCTGCAGAGTCTCTACCCTAGCTAGTCTCTCACTCAGCTCATTGTCCTTAGGCTTCATCACTCCATTCAACACACCAAAGACTTCAAGCCTGCCTTGTCGGTTATCCTCATTCCCTTTTTTACAATC
>Ga0255047_10003368_pt1 | contig 10043 bp, 14 predicted proteins | sample JV7_2_1_MG_FD_183640 | JGI IMG/M metagenome (GOLD analysis project Ga0255047, IMG submission 183640) | Seawater microbial communities from Jervis Inlet, British Columbia, Canada - JV7_2_1 | ecosystem: Environmental > Aquatic > Marine > Inlet | place: Canada: British Columbia | collected 2016-10-06 | reverse complement strand
TAGAGTACTCCTGCACGCCCAGGTACCCGGCGTCTGCTAGGGCCTGGAGCCTCCGCACCTTGTCCGGGCTAGGCTCAGTGTTGTACTCGTTAGTCTCTGTCATCTGGCGCACGTCCTTCAGCATTCCGCCAGCTATCTTCCCCTTGGCGGCGGTGATGGCCTCGTTGGCTTCAACCTGGCGCTTGTACTGGAGCTTCTGGTGGGCCATGGAGACGCCTGGGCGCGTGTACTGACCGCGCGGTGACTGCATCGTCTCTAGCGGCTCTATGTGCCCCCAGTCGTCCTTACGAAAGCTCCGCTCTAACATCTCCGGGTCCTCGGAAGGCTGTCCCCAGCCCTCTGCGGCCGCTGCCTCGGAGTATATCCTGCGAGTCCTCTCGTCGTCGGCATACAGCTTGCCCTCTAGCCTGAGGGTTGTCTTCCTGTCCTTATCCTTGACGGCCTTGGCGTAAGCCTTGCCGTGCTTCTCCCTCCACTCCCTGAGTGGCATCTTGTAGAACTTCATATCAGCTGCGCGGGCGGTTGGTGCGTCGTCAAGGAACCTGGTAATCGCATCGCCGGGCAGGGTGACAGAGTGCTTCGTTGCCGCAGACCCTCTCCCCGCCTTCTTGTTCGCCTTCGCTTGGGCTTGGGTCCTGCCGGTGGCGCCCGGGCCTATGAACGGCTCCAACCCTGCGGCCCTGGTCCTTGTGGCGATTCGGCTAAGCTCTCCTGCCATGCGCTCATTGTAGCCGGCCTCCATCAGGGCCTCTGTTGTATATGGGTGGTCTTGTCCGGATGTACGGGCAGCCGCTATGTTGGCATCGCTGCCGGGGGAGTGGTCTATAAGCCCGTTCTCTGAGTAATATGCAGCGTCCTTGGGGTTGTCGAACTCCCTGTACTCCCCTGTCTGCCTGGCGTAGGCAGCTGCCATGCCTGGCTCCATCTGTACTAAGCCCTCACCCGACGGGAAGATCGTTGGCATGGCCTGGTACTTTTCCTTCTTGGTGCCAGGGGCGTAGCTCATCCTTGGATCTGGACCACCGCCCCACTGCATTAAGTGGCTTGAGTTAGGAGCGCCGGGGGGCGGTGCCTGGCTCTGCTTCGCCCTTGCTTCGAAGTCTGGTCTGTCTTTAGCCTTGGCCATCCTCTTCCTCGTCGTCCTCTTCGTCCATCGGGATAATGCTCAACATTTGCATCTGCTCCCGTACTTCGTTGAGCAACTCCCCAACGCGGACAACAGCTGCTTCAAAGCGCTCCTCATTGCCAAGCGCTAATGCAAGGTTAGCATCTGCGATGGCAAATTGCACGGCCTCCAGCGTATTAATAATGTACCCACGTACAGTGTTGCACAGGTCATACCCGGGGCAGAAGGGGTCGTCTGTGAGGAGTGCGACCTCTAGCACCTGCTCCTGCTGGCAGCGTGCTAGCTCTGCCTCGCAGTAGGCGTCGATCACGGGGCGGATGGTCATGCGGGCAGCGATAGCAGCGTCCTGCAGAGTCCCCAGAGTGGTGCGGGGGCTGCTGAATGCAGCACAACTGGCCAATAGGAGGGCGAGTACTAGGATGATTGCTTTTTGCATTTCTTCTTCCTTACGGATGTCATCTTGTCAGCGGCTTCTTTGACCTCATGCACCGCCAGCAGACACCCCTTGGGTATTGATAGGGAGCAGCATGTGTCGCAGTCCTTGCCGTTGAGGATGCCGAATGTGTGTGTCAGCGTGATGGTATCCTCCGTCTCACACAGCAGCAGCCCAACGCTCACGCACTCCTGGGCTTCCTGCTTCTCCCGCGGATTGTGCCAGTCGTCGTTAGAGGCCGCGTCTATCCAATGAATGACGACTAGCTGTTTTCCGTTTAGCCAGCTCTTCAAATTGCTTCTGGACATCTGTCATCCTCTCCAGTATGGGGTCTGGCCTGACGCTAGCGCCGAGGACCTTGAATTTCCTACCTGTCTGCCTACTGGCCAACACGGACAGTCGTTCTATGACAGCCATGACGATGCGGAGGATGCCACTGAACTTGGTGTAGTGCTTGGTTAGTGCGTTGATTACGGAGAGAACCAGAAGTACGGGCGGCGCCCAGAGAGTGACAATATCTAGAAACTGCTCCATCCTAACCTCCGATGAATCTAGCCACTGCTGCTACCAGCCCACCCCCTCCGGTACCGAACAGGACCGCTAGGATGGTGAGCTTGACGCGTTGGTTGTGTACCTTCTCTAAGATCTCCCGGTGCTCCTCGGAGTTGCGCTCCGAGAGGTCGGACACCAGCTGGAATACCATGTCTATCTTGTCCATTAGCCCTCCACCCAGTAGCCTATAAGATACATCGCCTGCGTCCCGGCAGCCGCCGACACGTAGTACTCAACCTTGCCGTTTGTGGGCATGGCAATAGTCCCTACGGTGCGGAAGAAGTTTGACGCTGTGTCAGACTTCGCCCAAATCGCCGTGATAGCTGCATCTGCGGCGCCCGAACTTCTGACGGCAAAGGTGACGGCTGACGTGTGGCTCGTAGTGATTGACCACAGTGACGGCTTGCCGTAGGCGGATGGGGGTAGCCACCCCGATGTGTCAAGCTCGTTGAACGTGGCGTCCCTGGTCATGACACTGTTAGTGGCAGAGTTTATGACTGCCGTCCCGCCGACCAAGCGCTGGCCCTTGTTCAGGGTCTTCCAGGCTGCCGCGGAGATAGCCATGAACTTCTGGCAGGAGCCACCGGCTAGCGGGTAGGCAGTATCTGCTGCAATAGAGTCGATGGTATCACCGTCTCCGGGGAACACGTTGCAGTCGTTGGCAGTGTCGTTGAGAATCTCGTAAACCTGGCCTGCAACCGGTGCAGCAGGGAGAATGACCGAGTCACCGTCCGCCGCGCAGGTTGTGATTGTGCTATATCTCTCTGTGATAGCTACCGCGGAGGCATTCCCCCCGCCAGAGAATGCGGTTATGCCGATATCAGCCGACTCCAGCAAGGTGCCGCTAACCGTGGTGTCACCGACCAACTCTAAATCACCGAACTTGGTGTAGATGGAGACCCAGTCATTGGCGCCGTTGGCGTTGAACTGCTGGTACGCACCGGCCAGTAGCTGGTACACTCCACCGGCACCACCGTTGTCAATCTCCTCATCCCCATTGGCATAGATGTCAACCCTATTGGCCGTGTTGTTACGGATTAGTATAGGGCGCGTCCGGTCTGCGCTGGCACTGGGAAGCCGAATACCATCGCCATCGCTGGCAGAGGACGTCACTTCGGAGAAGAACGCTGTAGCCGTGTTGGCTGACGTGTTGTCCCCACCAGCCGTTGCGGTGTATGACGCCTTCTGACAGAAGAAGTGGCTGTCATGGTAAGCGGTGGAATTTGTCGTAAACACGCCGCTTGTGGTCAGCTTCACAACTGTGGTATCGCCTGCGACGTCAAGGTCTCCGACGACTGTCAGGTCCTCAGGGACCGTGAAGTTACCGCTGCTGGAACTTACTATTTGATCATCTAGCCATGACATTATTTCACCACCAATACGCAAATGAGGGTTAAGGCAAGGAGTAGCGTGAGCGCATGTATCTTGATCAGCCTGTTGATGCGCTGCTCCGTCTTGTTTGTCGTCTCTATGACAGCGTTCTTGAACGCCAGCATCTTCTCTTCCAGCTTGTTAATCATGACCTGCTGCTCCTTGCTATAGATTCTTGTTTTGTCAGTTGTCCAAGGCATCTAATCACCCGGCGTATCTACTATCCAGTTGGTTCCGTACGTATCGGTGAGCCAGTTGGGGCCGTTCTCCCCCGTATCGAATAGCCAGTAGTGATAGGCCCCCGACAGCCCTATGGCTGACTGAGATGCTGCACCTGCTGTCTGTGCTGCCGTTCCAATGACCCATACAACGCCCTGTGCTGCCTGTGTGGCTGCCCCTGCAACCTGGGCTGCGGTGCCGACGACCCAGACCTTGCCTGCCGCGGCCTGTACGGCTGCACCGGCTGTCTGGGCTGCGGTACCAATGACCCATACCTTGCCCGCCGCTGCCTGCGTTGCTGCTCCGGCTGTCTGGGCGGCGGTGCCTGTTACCGGCGGCGGTGAGTTGACTATCCATTCTGCGTCCGGTATTAACCTATAGAGCATTACATGAACCCGCCGTTCATTAGTGCAGCGGAAGTCTCTCGTATATCATGTGTCGTTTTGTAAATCCTCACCTCGGAAACCGTGTACAGGCCGTCCCAGGCAGTACCGCCGTCAGCATGGTTCCCGATTACGAGATCGTTAGGGCTAACCAGGGGCAGCGTGTTGGTGAGCTGCGCAATAACGCGCCCACCCTCCTTCGACATTGCGTATATTCTAGTTACTAGGCTTGCGCCAATTTCGCAATTCCACACCACGTCGTACCAGCGGTCGTCTGCGATCAGCCCGTTGGCGGTGTATTGAGCGTTGTTAGCCCCCGACTGTCCGGTGATCACGCCAAGTGCGCCGTTGCTAGTTACGCCAATATGCATCCCGCCAACCTGATGCTTCAGAGTAGAAATGAGGCCCATGTTTGATGCCGTATCGGACTTGAATCTCACGTGATAGACGAAACAGAACGGCGCATCCGCGGCAACCGGGGTGTATAGATTGCCATCTGACCAAGATATCTTCTGGTTGGTATTCCCCCCGGCAAACTTTGCAGCCCATCCATCACGTCCAGCAACCCAGCTAGCATTGGTCATGGCCGTTGACAGCTTATTTCCGTGTAGGTCGTTCGGCAGACCAGCGCCCTCACTGAACGGGCAGGCAAAGATTATCCCGCCTGAAGACAGACACCTGGCATACTTAACGGTCTGCGATGTGGTCGGTATAGCCATTATGACAGAGCGGTTACCCTTTCGAACCATGCCTCACAGACGCAGTCCTCGTCAGTGTTAGAGCCACGCCCCACCCTGAAGTATTCAGTGCCCAGAGGAATGTCAACAACCCAGCTCTGTGAACCGTTGTTGGCTGTTCCCGGAGAGAACGATCCACCCCAGGCATACCACTGATCCACACCGCCGCCGGCCTCATCGACGCCAATCTCAACGAATATCTGACCAGCAACTGTTGGACCAGTGGCCCCGTTGGTAATCTTCAGACAGATGATTGACCCGCTGTACGCATTGGTAGTAGTAATAGTGCTGCTGTATGCGGTCGCCGCGCCTGCCGTCATTGTATTGGTGTTTAACACCGCTTCAATTGTCTTCGTAAGCGCCATTGTCTATCCGTTCATGAAGGCTTCCATGGAGGTATTCAAACTAGCCTCCAGCGCCTTCTTAGCTATGTCAGCGTCTCTGGCAGCAATAGCTGCGGCCTTGTAATTCGCAGCCCCGCCACCCCCCGCCTTGGCCCTAGCCGAGTACACAAACTCGTCAGCATCACCAGCGTTCCACGTTGCTATAACATGACCAACGTCTGTCTTGTCCTCGTCTAACCTTATGTTAACCGTCCAAGCCATTATGCACTCTCCGGGACCGTGAAGGTCCAGCTGCTTATGGACACAGTGCCGCCAGCTACGATGGATGTACTGTCCAGGTTCATGTCAGCCCCGGAGGTATCTACGGTGCCCTGGATGATGGCAGTGCCGCCGTTATTGCAGGCTCTAAAGAACGCTGCAGTCCCTGTGGCATCTGCACTGGTATCAGACGTGATAGCAGCAGCGGTACAAACAGCACCCGGGGTTGCATCAGCTGCAGCTCCAAAGGCTGTTGCACTCAGCGTTAGTTGGGCCAATAAGGTCTGGTCCGTGATGGCCACGTCGCAGTCGGCCGGTATGCCGCCGCCGACGTCATAAATCTTAATAGACCCGGCACCGCCCGCATCGCAGAGCGCCGTAAGGGCGTCGCACATGGCCTTGGCGCCTACATTACTGACAAATGTTGCTGTAGCCATAGTCTATCTCCTTACTGGTGAACAACGCAGGTGACTAGGTTCCCAGAAGCCGCCCCGGAGGTTCTATCCAGGAAAATTCTGAAGTAGTTAGCCTTGTTCTTCGTCACCTGGATGAAGCCGCTGACGTCGGCGTTAGCCGTGTCTACAGTCACCCCAGTTGTGCCGTCAGATAGCTCAATGTTCACCGCGTCCAGGTTGGTGGCGTCGGGGTCGTTGTGCGCTTGCACTCTGACCACGCCGTTCCAATCCGTGCCCTCCACGTTGTAATGGAAGGAGACATAACCCTGTATGCCATTGGTCCTAATCCAATTGGAGTACAGGTCTGCCGCCGGAATGACGTACTGGTCGAACTTCGCTACGGCATTTGTATTTGCGGTAAGGAACCCGCCACCTTTTGCATTTGCCTTGTCAGACATTGTTACCTCTCCATAAGTCGTTGACCTAAGCCTGCGCTAGGTCCTGTTGTTGCCTGGTTGATGCCAGACACAGCCCCGGGGTCTCCCGGAGGCTTAGGTCCACCCACCTGAGCGGGAGGCACTTGCATCCCCTCGGCTTGGTACGTTGCTTGCAATCTGTTAGTTAAAGGCCACTGTTTAGTACGGCCTAATAGCTGGCCAGTTGAGTCGGTTACAAGTCCGAGCTGTTCCTTCTCCTTATTGGTGAATACCCTGCCATATGCCACAGCGGTGTCCACGTGCCTCGCCAGCTCATCAGCGAACAGCTGGGCCCACTCGTTATGCTGCTGCCACCAGACGTCCGCTGCTTCCCTGGTGAGCTCTTGGTTGTGGAAGTCTGCCAGGATTGAGGACGGTACCAGGGTGGACCTGAGTGTACGGGAGAACGACACACGGTCCCTGGTGGGGACTACGGGCGTGCGCTCATGGGAGATCCATTTAGGATTGTGGAACTGGGGCATGCTGGCCTGTAGGTGGTTGAGCATATTGAGGTAGCCCTGCACCATGGACGTCGCAGCCTCCTGCGGTACACCCTTAGCAGCCAGCCCGGCACGTATGGACATCTCCATCTGCTGGGTGTCTACGCCCCTAATCTCTCCTGCCACCTGCTGGTACTCCTTGTTGGTCAGGTATTGGATGGGCGGGACCTTCATCGCTCTAATGAACTCCCTGCCGCCGTCCACGTACTTGTCATACTTCACGGGCAGCTGCGTCATCTTGCCGTGAGCCATGGTCCACTTGCGCAGACTGGGACGTCCAGCTGCCAGGGAGCTACCCATGGCGAAGCGGGCACCTGGGGTACCCATGATGCCCTTGTAAATCATCTTCTGCGCTGCGGACAGGCTGGGTGTGAATATCTTGTGGAACAGATAGCCCATAGGACCGGCCTTGAAGGTGGTCCACGCGCCCATGGCGCCGTCTATCATGCCCGCCCTGGCCTTGTCCCCCACGCCCTCTATGGTCTCCTCTAAGGCCTGCTTAAAGGCCTCGTCGCCCGCCTCCACCTCACGCATGGCCTTGGTCATCCGAGAGTCATAGAGCTGGTTCGTTCTTAGAGCGGGACTCCCCATACTACCGGGGCCCTTACGGATAACGCCCTCTTCAGCCCGGCCCATGATGCTGGCGTACTCAGCCTTGTCAAAGTCGTCTAGACCACCCAGCCCCCTGGCCTCCAGTGCCTCGGCCTGAGCTTGCAAGGCCTCCCTCTTCCGATGGGCGTCATCCCTTTTGGCCATCGCCTTAGCAGTCTTCTCAATGCGCTTGCTGAAGCCCTTGCGGAACAGCCACCCAGCCGCACTGGGGAGAAAGGTGCCCAGTACTCCAGCACCTGCACCCAGCTTAAGGCCTGAGCCCACGGAGTCTGCTATCTGCATACCGGAGCCGGGGATACCCAGCGCCTTATCGATAGCTGACTTGCCGGTAGCCTCTGACAGGGCGATACCGCCGCCCTCTAGGCCGGTGCCAACTACATTACCTGCTAGCTTGGCTGAGCCACGCCGAATCGCACGCTTACCTGTTTCAGCGCCTAACCCCTTGCCGATGCCCTTGGCTGCAGCTCTACCGCCACCCACCAAGACGCCCGAGAGTCCTGTGCCAGTAAGGGCGCCACCCATGAAGCCTGCGATGGAGCCGGCGATACCTGCGGCCTTGTTCTCCTCCTCGTCCACTCGCATCTGCCGGAGCTCTTGCTCTGACATCATGGTAGAGGCTAAGATCTCCCGCAGGGGACCGAACATGGAGTCTTGGATGCCCCGCTTAAACTGACGCAGGGCTCCGCCCTCGCCTAGCTCAGCGTGCAGGCGCTCCTTCTCGGCTTTTGATTCCTGGGCTAGCTCGCCCCAGGAGACCTTATTCTCGCTCTGTTGAGCCATTTATTCTGCCGATCATTATTGCCCGAGAATTTCCTGGATATACTTCAACGTCGGTTTGTCTGCGTCCTCCAGTATTTCCGGGTGTTCTTCAACCCACTGGCGGGCGCGCTGTAAGCCGCGTCTGACGTCGGCAGCAATCCGCGCCCTGTCATTGGGGGAGGCCTTCTCGTAGGTCTTGACAGCCTTCTTTACAGAATCTGCTAACAGCAACGCCATCTTCTTGTGGGCCGTGGACCTAGTATCCTTTATCCCGGGCAGTCTGACTTCAAACGCCTGTCTATCCGCCTCGGATACCTGAAAACCCGCTGCAGCCTTGGCCATGGTTATCCCCAGGCCACCCTTTTGCTCATTGTAAACACCCTCGTCTGTCGTAAGTGGGGACCATGAGCTACCAAGCACGGACTCAACGTGTCGCTTACCCCAGAAGCTTGTCTCGTTGTAGAGATCATAGATTCTGTCAAGCGCATCAATACCCTGTGTAGAGGCAGTGATTTGCTCGCCGGCCTTGGGGTCATCCCATTTCACGGGCTCACTGCCGCCAAGGGCCTGCTGTTTGGCCGCTCTCTCACGGATGTCTGCGTACAACTTAAGACGCTTCATCTCTACCTCTAGGCCGCGCTGCATGATCGCCGTATGAGCGTTAACCATGTCCTCAGATTGACCCAGTAGCTGAGACTCCTGCATCATGGATTCTGTTACGTTCATCACCCGCTGGTACATGGATGAGGTAAGACCTGCTTCCATCTTGGCAAGTGCCTCTTCCTTCTCTAAGCCAAGCCCGGTCGCCCTCATCTTAGAATTAATACTGCTCATCTGAGCCTTGACATCACGGTCAATGGCTTTGTCGATCAACTGGACGATGGGGTTGGGCCCCTGTCCGCCACTAAAGAAAGCAAAGGCTGACGATGCTAACGCCATCAGGACCTGTGCTACTGCAGGTGTGTCTTCCTCCCACCTCTTGGGGTCTACCCGCAGAGAACCAAGGTCCACAATGGCCTCGTCGTAGGCCTCCTGGAGATCCATGATACGGGCCCGGGTTCTGTGCTCACCCTCCATGCCGATACTGTGCATAATCTGGGTCTGCATGGACTGCATCCGGGCTAGGTTACGAACCCGCGTAGCACTGGCTCCGTTGTAGCCGTCCATCTCCTTCTCTAAGCGGTCCGCGGCCATCCCCACAAATCCATCTGAAGGCCCCTCAGCGCCCTCAGGAGACGCGTTAGGCCCTGCGTTAAGGGCAACGGTCCTCTGGTGGTGTTCAACGGCCTCCTGGGCCGCCTGGAGAGCCGTATAGTGCTCTTCCTGGGCGCCCGCAAGGTCCTCCCTGGCCTTCTTGGTGCGGACGTTAATCTTGCTGGTGTCCCCGTATGGCTTGCCCTCTGTTCCAGGGGGGCCATAAGGCTGGATATAGCTCTGCTTCTCCCGCTCCTCACTGATGGCATCTGCTAGCTCATTGGCCAGAGTGCCAACCTTGGCGGCCTTACGGTCTACGCTGGTGGTCCCACGCTTGGTGCCGGCCAGCTTCCGCTCTACCTCGTCGTCGTAGACAGACTGCTCGCCCATCTCCTCAGGGTAGAGCTCACCCCCGTAGTCCCGCTCCGGTCTGGCGTAGGTGCCTTTGGGTTTATCTGCCATGTTACTGCCCCGATCCGCCGGGTTCGCCCCAGTTGCCGAAGATTGTCTGGTGCTGCGATTGGTCCTGTTGTCCTGCCGCTATTGTGCCACCGCGCCCCATTTGCGCCGCATTCATTGGTTGGTTGTAGGCGCCTGCTGCCTGGCCCATGCCCTGCGCGCCAGCCTGCATAACGCCCGCCTGGGCCTGCCTGGCCTGTAGGTACTGCTGCATGGCCTGTTGGC
>Ga0255047_10003367_pt1 | contig 10044 bp, 7 predicted proteins | sample JV7_2_1_MG_FD_183640 | JGI IMG/M metagenome (GOLD analysis project Ga0255047, IMG submission 183640) | Seawater microbial communities from Jervis Inlet, British Columbia, Canada - JV7_2_1 | ecosystem: Environmental > Aquatic > Marine > Inlet | place: Canada: British Columbia | collected 2016-10-06 | reverse complement strand
TTCTTCATCCAAGTCATCCGGTCTATCGGTATTTGAGATCCATGACCAGTAATTTTTTCCGCGTTTCGCAATAAAGTGCATGCAGCCGGCTAAACCAGGAAGTGTATCTTTGCTACCACCCAGTGTGGCCACCCATTTCCCCCCCAACTCCGCATTTGTAAGGTACGGCACGCACGGAGACGGCACGTGTTTCTTTCACTCGGTGTGTGCGGCTCGGGACGAACAGGGTTACCTCAACGCGTCATGCAAGCAGCAGCAGAACATAGGTCGTCAGTTTCGGCGCGACTTTACGCAACACGTGACGGATGCGGTGTGGAAGGAGTTCACAAAGGGCGACAAGGATGCGGTGTCACCGGAACAGGCGCGTCACAACTTTCGGGACAGTAAGCTGTGGGCCAACCAGCCCATGATTCAGTTTGTGGCCTCTATAATGAAGTTAAATTTGTTGTTTATTGATGAAGAGAGTTCTGGTCTGTACTGTGGCGTGCACGGGCAGCCCAACGACCCCATGATAATGATTTTGTGGGTGAACCGTTCCCACTTTGAGCCGGTTGGTGTGTGCAGGGCAGTGAGAGAGGGAGAGACGGGTGTTCAGTTTGTATTTGACCCAACGTTAAATGCGGATGTGGTAGATCATGTGATGGGTGCGTACAGGGGGCAGTGTGCGGCTTAGAACAAATAAACAAACAGACACCAAACCTATTCCTCCGACCCCGGCAACTGCTCAACCCTTTTAATGTGTGGCAGGTGGGTGGCGGGGTCCAGGGGCACATCCCACTCCTTCTTCTCCCTAACCCATTCAGACGGGATGGTGGCAATGTACTGGAGTGCCTGGATGTTCACTGAGAGATCAATGATCGCGTTCTTGGCATGGTTGGCGGGGTCGCACACGTACAGGAGCTGGGCAGGGGTGACCTTGATGTCCCTCTGAACCCGCTTCTGCAGTCCATCCATGTGGGTGCTGCTCAGGTAGTAGATGCCCCCATTCACCTTGATCAGCATAACATCCAACCGAGAGCCCACCATGACTGTGGGGTCGTGGGTCAACGGGTCCGCGCTCATGTCAAACTTGAACAGCAGCATGAAGGGGTGACGGTTGTGACTAACCTCCGGCCAGCTCCTCACAAGTTGTCTGGTTAGCCACTCAGGGAATATCTCCAGCTTGTCGGTGGTGCTTTCCTGGGTTGGGGTGGGCTCCGGTCGTTTACGTCGTTCACGCTTTGGGCCATTACCCGGGGCACGCTGCGCCTTTTGTTTCTCCAGCTTCTTTCGAAGTTTTGTGTGGGGAGACGTGGGTGGCGTGGTGGTCTCGGCGTCACTCATTTGGTTTCATAAAAGTTTATTTTAAGACTCGCGTGTACGCGATGTTAAAAAACTCGTCAACCCACCACCCCCTCCCCCCATCCCCCCGCCATCTCCCTCTCGTTCCTTTCGCCGAACTCGCTTGGCAGGACGTGCAGCTGGCAATGGTCGACTGCGGTTACCCGTCTTTGTTGTTCCTGACTCTTCTTCCACATTCTTTGTGTTCACAAAGTCCTCGAACCTGGACAGTCTAGCCACATCTTGACGGTCCTCCGCGGGTGCGACAAGTGGGTGGGTGGGTCGCCGCAGGCCACGCAGCACATGTTTTCCCTCCTGTAGGGGCTCAATCACAACTTCACTTGATGATGGTTGCTTGGTGGTGGTGGGGGGGGCAGTGGCAGGGTCGGGGCAGGCCGTGTCCTGGGAGATGGGGTATTTTTCCGTGATCATGGCATGAGACACAAAGGGAGGGGTGACCAGGACAGTGTGTGTGGTCAGACTCTCCTCCCGGTACGCCTCAATGTCCATGTCTCCCCCGAACATACTCAGACACATGCGGGGTGGTGCGGCAATGGCGTTGAACACCTTGTCCGCACACATGCCATACACGTCCACGCACAACTCGTTCAGTGTCATCAGCAACTGGGGTCGGTCATGGGTGTGCTTGTCCATCAAGTACTTCTTGGCGCAGTTGATGGAGCAGAACACGCCATACACCGAGTAGTGTTTCTTTGCATTCACGTTGACAGATGTTTGGGGGATGGAGATGGGCACGGTGTCAAACTGGTGGCAGCAGTTCCAGCAGTGGAGCTCCGTGTGGCTTGGCCATTCTGGAAACGGGGTCGGGTCCACTGTGAGTGTGTGGGAGAACAGGCGGAACGTTTTCGATGTGGCATGGTCCATCCGACGCCTCGCACTGGAGCACACCACCTCCACAGTGCCTTCACGCTCCCTGGGCGCCGTTACAAACACGCCCCCAAGCCCAACCCCACTTTCCTGGGAATGTCGAGTGTTGGATGACTGGACAGACATGGTAGTGGTGGAGAGCAAACAATTTATTGTGACCACCTTCCTGGATCATTGCTGTGTTTGCGCTGGTCGAGGAGCACGGGTGTGCACTGTCCCCACCGCCGTGTGGGTGTTGTCCATTCCGTTTCTTGTGTGGGGATGTGTTGCTCTGGGCGACGTCTCCGACCGACAAACAGCAGTCTGTCCGTGGTGTCCATCACATTTCTGTGCTTTCTCGTCATAAAATAAAATGCCTCGAATGAGTGTTATTAAAGTGTGCGTCACCCCGGACGAGGTTGTGTTCTCGCAGGTAAAGAACCAGAGCGACACCAAGTCCAAACAAACACACGTTGATGTGGAGGGGACACGCTACTACCTAGACCACACCACGCCATCTGGGCACGACGTGTACCAACTCTACGACTTTGATGCACACACCGTGTCCTTAAATGGGCGACTTGTGGGTGGGGCGTGTGTGGTGCTGAACACCAACACCATTAAAATCCCGGCGTTGTGGGAGGCGTGGGTGGGCGGGCACCCCCAGCTTCCCGGCAAGGACACGTTCCTACACACATCCGAGATCAGTATTCATGCGAGTAGTGGTGCTGTCTCCAAACCAAACGCTCGTGCAAAGTCGTCGGCAGGGCTGGGTGGTGGCTCGACCAAGTCAAAAAAGATTGGTGGTGGTGGTGGTGGTGGTGGTGGTGGTGAGGACAGCTGCGAGGACGAGATGGATGAGGAGTTGTTGGACGAGGAGGAGAATGAGATAGATGGTGGTGATGAGTTTGATGATGAGTGTGGCGGGGATGAGGATGACGATGAGGAGGAAGACGGTGGCGACGAAGACCCGGATGAAGACGATGAGGATGAAAAAGAAGGGGGGCGTGGAATTGATATTGAATGAATGGTTGTATTGTATTGTTTTCCTATCTAGTAGTCGTAGTCGTGATCCATGCACCATCAACCAGTGTTTGCTGACGATGTTGTGGTCGGTTGCCGGGCCTCAACTCCTCAAGACGCTTGATCTTAGCCACGTGCAGCGCCACAATCTTCTCCATGTACTCCAATCGTTCCCACAACTCACGTATTTCCTGGTCTTGATTGGTGATGGTCACCTCTGCAGTCGTGAACATTTTGTGCTCGAATACATAAATAATGAACTATCTGCGCCACGATGCCGTGGAGGATGAGCTCACCCCGTTTATACACGAATTTTTAGGCCTGCCCAACCTGGCCCGCATCCAAATACTGCTAACACGACAACTGGGTGAGGTTGTGGACAACCAGGACGTGGAACTGGTGGGGTGGTCCCAGCTGTTGCTGGAGGCGGCAAAGACGTTTGCGGTGCAGTACAAGCTGGTGGAGCCAACCCAGGCAAACATCATGAAGGCCAACTACGTGTTTTCCAAGCAGATGCTGCCCCAGAATGAGGCGCGCTACTACGAGACCGCGTTCTGGAGACGCTGGTGCGCGCAGGGCATCCCCGACCCCAACAACATCCCGCTGCCCCTCGCACCGGAGCGCACCGACTTCACAACCCAAACATCCGATTACATGTTGAGTAACCCCATTGGGTACACGCGTTTCCCTACGTGTTAAACTCGAACAAATAAAAATTAATATGCAAACGTTCTAAAAACACACGTCGTCATGTCTTCCGTTTATGGTGTCTCCGTCGACTCCAGGTCACGCAACCCGGACGAGCTTGACTATGACTACACGGTGCAGCTGTTTCGTGACCTCAACCGGGTCAAAAGTGTGCAGCTGGGCTCCTTCCAGTTCCAGGATGAGCGCTACGCATTCACAGACAACTCCACACTCACATTCTCCGAACCTCTGCTGGTGCCCCCCAACTCCTACATCCGGTTCACGGAGACCACCACCACACTGAACACCACCACCAACCAAATGACGTCCGAGTCACGGAGAGTCAGCATGCTGATGCCCACCACCCTGAACAAGGTCACGGCCATGAGCGACGGCACCCTGGAACTCAGCACCCAGTTTGATCATGGAGCCGTGTTCGGCACCAACTTCTACCCACTCATCGGAAAACGAATGAGCTTGGTGGGCGGAGACTTCCCACAAGACCTGCACGCATTCACCACGCCCAGCTTCCCCACGGACAGCCCCGAACCCGTCATCACCACCAACACCATCAACTCACCCTTCTTCACCGGAGACAGCCGCACATTCACGTGGGCCACCGACTACCTGGATGAGATCACGGGAAGCGTGGGCAGCCCCACCGCACGCATCATTGACACCACCGGGGACCCAGACAACTACCACTCCTACATATTTGCACCCCCACCCACCTTCTACGAACTCACCATCATGATGAACGCCGCAGCCACATTCATGAACAACCGGGTGGACCTCAGTGGGGTGGTCACCTCCGCAAGCTTTGCAACACCCATCGTGGTCGTCACCGCAGGCGTGCACGGACTGTCCACCGGAGACGAGGTGGTCATCTCGGGCGTGGTGGGCAACGACGCCGCCAACGGAACCTTCTTGCTCACCGCACTCACCACCACCACGTTCGAGCTGGATGACAGTGTGGGCGTGGGCGCGGGCGCGGGCGGCGCGTGGTTCAGCCCCCAAACCCTCAACATGTCCGTCAACTTTGGGTTCGACAACACACTGAACGAGATTGTGGGGTACTCCGCCAAACGCGTCACGGAGAGCGGAAACCTGGTGGTCACCCGCAGTGTGAGGGTGAACCGGGAACAGCTGCTGCTGGGGCCGGGGGATGTGCCCCTGGACCCACCAACCACCTTTGTCATCCCACCCCGCTTCCTGAGAGATGTTAACATCACCCCAGGAAACTACCTGCCCGATGAAATCGCAGAGGAGATGACCAACCTCATGAACCCACAGGACTTCAGTGTCACCGCCACGGCCGACCGTACATTCAACTACACCATCACCGGGGGGTCCCCAGCCTCCCTGGTCATTGACTTTGGGAGGTACACCGGGGATCAGCTGGCGGAATGGATGACCGCCTACCTCACACTCGCACCCTCCAACACCACAGTCACCTTCTCGCAAACCACCAACAAGTTCACCATCGCGCACAACCTGGGACTCAAGTTCTCCATTAACTTTGCGGGCACACCCAGGGTTGCAGAGAAACTGGGGTTTGACCCCGTGGAGTACGCAGAGGCAACCAGCTTCACCAGTGTGCGCGCCACAGGACACGGAACCGCCACGGCCACCCTGCCCCCCGCCAACCGATACAGCGTCTCTACCATTGACGAGTCCAAACAGTTCCGGTTCAGCACAGAGAACCCCACGCGCTTCTATGTGGAGAGCGGGAGCAGCACACTGCAGGTGGGCGCGTCCTGGGCACCCCTGGTGAATGACGGGTTCAACTTTGCACACACATACCAGTTTGGGAGCGTGCTCACCGCCACGCGACCCACACTCAGCAGCACACAGGCAGGCACCAAGGCAATCACAGACGCCACCAACGCCTCACCCATTGTGGTCACCACCGCAGCAGCACACGGACTCACCACCGGAGACAACCTCACCATTGAACTGGTACAGGGGAACGCGGCTGCAAACGGGACATGGTTCGTCACCGTCACCGGCGCAACCACCTTCTCACTGGATGCAAGTGTGGGGGATGGCACCTACACGGCGGCAACCGGGCAGTGGTGGACTAACGTGTCCTTCGTCACAGGGGCACAGAGACCCAGCACCGTGTTCACCGTCGTGGTGCAGACCGCGTGGGACGCATCCACCGGGTTACCCCTGCTCACCCTCGACCCAACCGCCAGCATATTCAGCGCAGAGGATGCGGGCACCGCAAACAGGGAGACGCTGGGCTCGCCAGGTACCACGGATTGCATGATACTGCTGCACGATGACAGACAGAACGTGTTCATGCTGCACATCAAACACCCGGATGGGGCACCAGAGGCGTTCGGCTTCCCGCCAGTCGCGTGGCCGCCCTCACGTAAAACAGTCGTGTTTGGGGGCACGGGGATTGGGGTCGCCGCCCTGGAGAAACACGCGCTGTACGACCCATCCTTCCTTGGCATACCCGTGTCCACCAGCTACACCTCGCCCTACACATGGAACATGCTGCCGCCCGACTACATACTGGTCATCATCGACGTCAACTGCACCTCCCAGGACATACACACCCACTCCTTCAGGGGAGAGTCCTTCCCCATTTTCGCAAAACTACTCGTCACCACACCCTTTCAAAACATTTCGGAACAACTTCACTTCTCCACATTCGCAGGCAACGCACGCTTCAACAACCTGGTCATCCGGTTTAAAAACCCAGACGGCACACCCGTGCTGTTCAACGGGCGACCCCACACATACACCCTGTTGTTCACTCTTCACGAGGACACTGCGGTGCTTCCGTGCATGTAAAAATAAAGTATTTGTATTGAAAAAAGAGCATGAGTTCACGCAGTGTGTACAGTGTGTCGATTGACTCCCGCTCACGCAACGATGATGAGCCGGACAACAGCTACACCGTCAACCTTGACCGCACACTCGACCGCATTAAAACCATCCAGCTGGGCTCCTTCCAGTTTCAGGATGCGCGCTACGCGTTTGACTCCGTGGCAGAGATGAACTACTCCGAACCCATTGACATACCCGCAGACACATACCTCTCCTTCCTAGAGACCACCACCACGCTCACCAAGGCTACCAACGCGGTGGCGGTGGAGACACGAGAAATATCCCTGCTGCTGCCACCCACACTGAACGAAATCACGGGCATGGCGGGGGATGTGGTCACCACCACAGACGACACCGGACTGCTGTTTGGGGTGAACTACTACCCAGAGGCGGGGCTGAGGATGCGCGTGGTGGGAGCCGACTTCCCAGAAGACCTCAACGCAATCGTGACCGCGGGGTTCCCCACAGATGCGGGCCCCCTGCTCACATCCACCAGCACCGTGGCACCATACAGCACGTCCACAGCAGACTCATTCACCTACGCCACAGACTACCTGAGTGAACTCATGGGAGGGGTGGGGAACAAGGTGCTGAGACACCGCAGCGCGGGCGCGTACACCAGCTACCTGCACGCACCCCGACCAACCCTAGTGGAACTGTTTGTCATGCTCAACGTGGCCACACGCGACCTCACCATCCGCACAGACATCAGTGACACACTCACCGGGGCCACCAACGCCACACCCATTGTAGTCACCACCACCGTGGCCAACGGACTGGTCACTGGGGATCAGGTTGTGATCTCGGGGGTGCTGGGCAACACGGCGGCCAACGGAACATTCAAAATCGTGGCCGTCACCACCTCATCCTTTCAACTTGTGGGGAGCGTGGGGAATGGGGCGTACGCGGGAGGCGGCACCCTGCTCAGCCCACAACAACTACGCGTGCCCGCAACCTTCGGGTTCAACAACGTCACCAACAAGATTGCGTGCAACGCGCCCACACGAGTCAGCGACTCCTCCGTCACAACCGTCACCAGAAAACTCAGACTTGTGGGATCCCTGGCGGCACTGCTGGGCTTCAGCGACATTAACCTGGACCCCATGGCGGAGGTGGACGCGCTACCAACCATCAAACGAAACGTACCACTCAAGCCCGGCACCTTCACCTCAACCGAACTGGTGGAACAGACCCCGTTCAGAATGAACCCGGGGGAACTAGAGGTGGCCACCGAGGCGGACAGAACCTTCCACTTCATCATGTCCGTGGGAACCCCCGACTCCTTTGTGTTCGACTACGGGCTGTACACCGGGCAACAGCTCGCAGACTACGCCACCTCCGTGCTGAACCCGCTACCAAACCAAATCACGGCCACATACTCATCCATCACCAACCGATTCACATTCACACATGACCTTGGGCTCAAGTTCGGACTCGACTTCCAACAGGCGTCCGAAATCATGCGACAACGCTTCGGGTTTGACCCCGTCGTGTACGCAAACCAGGCCTCCTACACATCCGTGAGACCCGCCGTGTACGGCGTACACCCCACCGCACAGTCCCCGCTCAACACCTACGACATGAACGAAGACACCATCAAGAAACAGTTCTCCTTTCAAACCCGCGCACCAACCTCCTTCTATGCCGTGACTGGGACCAGCACCTCAGGCACCAGCGCGGCGTGGGCACCCCTCGCACTTGACGCCCTGCCGTACGCACAGAGGTTCCGGGTTGGGGACGTGCTGACCGCCAAGCGACCCACACTCAGCAGCACACAGGCGGGCACCAAGGCCATCACGGGAGCCACCACCGCAACACCCATTGTCATCACCACCGCGGCCGCGCACGGACTCACCACCGGGGACAACCTCACCATTGCAAACGTGGAGGGAAACACCGCCGCAAACGGGACCTGGTTTGTCACCGTCACCGCAGCAACCACGTTTGAGCTGGATGGGAGCGAGGGGAATGACACATACACCGCAGCCACAGGAGACTGGTGGACAAACGTGTCGTTCGTGACCGGCACACAGAAACCCAGCGCCACATACACCGCGGTGGTGCAGTCCGTGTGGGACGCGTCCACAGCAACCCCACTGATCACACTGGAACCCACCGCAAGCATCTTCAGTGTACAGGACGCCGGAACCGCCAGCAGGGATGCGCTGGGCACACCCGGGGTCACCGACGGACGCATCATCATGCAGTCGGATGCGCGAAATGTGTTCCAGCTCCACCTTGAACACCCAGAGGGGTCGCCCGACACGTTTGGGTTCCCACCCGTCGCATGGCCACCCTCAGAGAAGGCCATCCTGTCGCCCAGCACCACCGGCAGACAGGTGTTGCGCACACTACCACAGTACGACGCCGCGTCGCTAAGCATACCCGTCAGCAGCGCCTACACCGCGCCCGGCACATGGAACCTGCTGCCACCAGACTACATGAACATCGTGCTGCGCTCCAACTGTTTCTCCAATGACATACACACACACAGCTTCCGGGGAGCATCATACCCCATCTTCGCCAAAATGCTCATCACATTCCCGTATGTAAACGTGTCGGAAGAAATGCTGTTCACGGCTTTCCCGGGTCACGGAAGGGTGCGCAGCATAGGCATCGAGTTCCAAAACCCGGACGGATCACTGGTCGAGTTCAACGGCCGCCCACACACGTTCTCACTTCTGTTCACCCTGGAAGAGGACAAGGCCGTTTTGCCATGCTTTTAAATTAAAAATAAACCACATTCAAAAATGATGATGTCATACATGAGACTCACCGCTGAGCAGCGGGAAGCTAGGCGGGCCAAAAAGAGACAGAGAGATGCTAAACTTGAACGCAAAGCTGCACGAGAAGCGGCAGCACAGGCGGCACGTGAGGCAGAAGAGGCCGCCGCACGCGCAGAGAGACGCGCACAGGCACAGGCGGCACGCGAGGCAGAAGCGGCAGCCGCCGCACAGGCAGAGAGACGCGCACAGGCTCAGGTGGCACGCGAGGCAGAAGCGGCAGCCGCCGCACAGGCAGAGAGACGCGCACAGGCTCAGGCGGCACGCGAGGCAGACGCCGCTGCCACCGCACAGGCAGAGAGGCGCGCACAGGCACAGGCTGCACGCGAGGCAGAGGCCGCCGCTGCCACTGCCGCTGCACGAGCGGAAAGAAAGGCACAGGCACAAGCAGAAGAAGCGGCGGCGGCACGAGCTGAAAGGAGGGCACAGGCACAGGCTGCACGGGAGGCGGAAGAAGCCGCGGCGGCACGAGCAGAAAGGAGGGCACAGGCACAGGCTGCACGGGAGGCGGAAGAAGCGGCGG
>Ga0255047_10003366_pt1 | contig 10045 bp, 14 predicted proteins | sample JV7_2_1_MG_FD_183640 | JGI IMG/M metagenome (GOLD analysis project Ga0255047, IMG submission 183640) | Seawater microbial communities from Jervis Inlet, British Columbia, Canada - JV7_2_1 | ecosystem: Environmental > Aquatic > Marine > Inlet | place: Canada: British Columbia | collected 2016-10-06 | reverse complement strand
GTCCTCCCAACTATGGCGCTGTTGTCGTGTTCTCTCGTGGTAATGGTGGTCATGTAGGTTTTGTCGTCGGTGAAGACGCAGACGAATACTATGTATTGGGTGGAAATCAGAATAATGTGGTGAACGTAACCCGCATCTCAAAGTCTCGGACACTGGGGTTCCGTTGGCCACTGACTTACCCATACCAACAGAAATCTCTTCCCCTGATGGAAGCTGGTAAGATCCCACTGACTACTAACGAGTTCTAAACAAGGAGCGGAGCGACATGGAAATCCTATTCTTCTTTATCCTATTGGCATGTATGCTTGCGTTTGCATATTCTTTTATGGAGTAACGATGCAACAGAAACCAAAGCCTCGGACCCGTCGTGTAACCACTAAGCACGACGAAAAGAAATCGGCTATAGAACTTGTCCCCCGTAATCAGAAACAACAAGATTATTTACAGGCTCTTAAGACATCAAGTCAGGTCGTTGTCTTTGGACCAGCGGGAACAGGTAAGACTTACTGTGTATCTACATATGCCGCCAACCAGTATCATCTTAAAGAGATCGACAAGATCGTCATCACACGGCCACACGTAGCTGTAGGTAAGGATATTGGGTTTCTTCCGGGGACACTTGAGGAGAAGGTTGCACCTTGGGCCTTGCCTGTCCTAGACGTTCTTGAGGAACACTTGGGTAAGGGTGTCGTTGAGACTGGACTTAAGGCTGGTAATATTGAGGTGGCACCCCTATCTCTTATGCGTGGTCGTTCCTTTAAGAATGCCTTCATCATCTGCGACGAAGCCCAAAATATCTCTTTCCACGAACTCAAGATGCTGGTAACAAGGGTAGGTGAGGGTTCACATCTGATTCTAAATGGTGACATCCAACAGTCAGACCTCAAGGAAGGGGATGGATTAAGTAAGATCGTCCACCTAATCAAGAAGCATATGTTGCCAGTCCCCATCGTTGAGTTTACAACTGACGACATCGTAAGGAGTGAAATGGTTAAGATGTGGGTTACGACATTCATGAAGGAGAATCTATGACCAAACCCAAGGAACGAAGTGACTTCGATAACGTAAATCACCCCGCTCACTACGGACAGGGCAAGATTGAGGCAATTACCTACATCCATGACTTTCTGAGCGACGAGGAGTATGTTGGATACCTACGTGGGAATATCGCCAAATACATGCACCGATGGCGATACAAGAACGGTGCAGAAGACTTGAAGAAAGCTCAGTGGTATCTTGACCGCCTAATTGAACAGCAAGAGGAGTTGAAGTTCTGATGATTGATATGTTTTTGGGGGTAATCCTCCTGTGTGACCCCAATGAGGTGGACCTTTGTCGTGTTGTCCGTGGCTCCTTCTTTGAGACCCATGAGGAATGCACTCTAGACCTTGTTACTTCTGGCCTTGGTTATGTTGCTGATGCGTATGGAGGGGATGTTCACATTGCTTACTTTGAATGTATCCCCGTAGAACTTCAGGGTGAACCCCTCTGAACACAAAAAAGGGGTGCCCAAACGGACACCCCCAAGGTGAAAATCAGTTTCTTGTTCTGGTTATACCCTAGTCACATGCTGCACGATACGCTTGGACAAGCGTAGCCCCCGTCTGGATAACCCCGGCGGGGGTTTCTTCTTGTTCGTCTACTATGGACTTAGTGTGGGCAACAAGAGGGTTCTCCAGTCCATCACAGACGCCCCTATTAGTCTCTGGAGCTAAGGAAGTCGTCCAGCACCCCGATAGAACCGTCACGGTCATTAGGAGCATTCCTAATCGCAGCATCAACCTTCCTCCTGATCTCTTGGTCTTCCTGAAGGGTCTCTATTTGTTGCTCTTGTTGTCCAATAGTCTTTAGCTGTTGGGTCACAAAGTAACCACTGATAGTAACGACCAAGAGGACTATCCCTGTCAGATAAGCTTTGCTTGGTAGCATCTTCAGTATCCCCCGGAACTAGATCCGATTTCATCAATCTCTACTCCACGAGAGCTTACGTTGACCTGTTTAGAGTAAGCATCAATACCGAAAGCCCCCAAGACATACAAGAAGATCCAAGGGGTGATAGCACCTACTGTGTTGAAGTCTAGGGTAATGACACAATAACCCCAGAAGATCAGGAGCAACACTGCTATTTCCCTCTTATAAGTCTTTTTCTTATTCACGAGAGGATTCCCTATCTACCAGAAGGACAGACAACTCATTGACCACCCTCCTCGCCTCTTCCACATCCCTACGAAAAGATTTCCAGCAGTGGTCTTCTTGCCCAAAGAGACTGAACATTTTGTCGATGAAGGGCCGTATCTTAAGGTCTTCTGCATAAGCAGCGGCGGATAAGGTCATCTCAGGTGTGCCCCCTCGTAGTGTGTTGAGGGTGCGAGAGAGACACGAAGCAAGGTTGAAGAGTAGTTTCAATACTACACCCCCCTCAGTTCAATGCCGAACAGCACGTCAACAGCTTCATCGGACAGGCCTGCGAACGCTTGCAGCATTATAAGTAGGGGGGCGTTGCGGAGGATGGTTGTCGCTCCAGCCCACTCGATTTCCGCTGCGGCTCTTTCTACGTCGGTCATGCCCACAAGCGCGGCGGTAAAGGTGTCAGGCCATTCGCCCTTGGCGGCTGCGACGGCTTCGGCGATTGGTAAGATGCCAGACGTTATGAGGTTGGTGCAGAACTGCCCGCGCGTGACCGAAGCACTGGCGCGTTCTGTGGTAAGCAGTTCTTCGGGAGTTGGTTCGTAAACAACCCATTTTTGCCCATCCCATTCGGCCAGATCATTTGGGGGTATTGGGATTTCAATAATACCCTCTATTGAAGGAATGCCCCCAACAAAAATGCCAAGATATTTTCCGTCACGGTCTGCATAGGCTTTTGCGTCTTGTCTTATCATGTTCTGACCCCCAAAACGAGACAGCTAACGGTATTTGTTGTGTTGCTTCCGGTCCTAATAAGCTGAAGTCTAAGCCCATTTGTCCCAGCGGGCAGATCAAACTTCTTATGTATTGTTCCGGAGGATGATGATCCAGACGTAATCTGAGTGTAACCGCTGAAACTAGCACCATTGTCTACGCTAGTTGCATATTCAAACCTTGCCGCACCAGTAAAATCGAATGAGCCAGCCACAGTAAAATGAGATATTCCAGAGAAACCAAGGTATGTAGTAGAGGTTGATCCAGTTGTAACTGATTTAGCGAAGACATCGTTAAGTTGCTCTATTGTTTCTGTAGGCGGGACAAGCGCATCAATAGCCGCCTTTACCTTCTCTGGGCTAACGATAGCTTCAGTCGTGCTGGTTCCAGTTTCCCAATCAGACTGAGGAAGCGTCGTAAGATTGGCGACCTCAAATTTATTAGTGGACTGATTGAGTGTGCCGATATTGATCCAAGTGTCGTCAGCCTCATTCCTCATCTTCAGAATATTATTGGTGGTATCATACCACAACATATTAGCGTAGGTGTCTGATGGTGCGCTAGGGCCACTATTATTAGAGACGGCAGCTAGGAGGGCATTATTCAAGTCAGACCTAAAGTTTGGGGCTGTCTGATTGTCGATTACATAATCGTGTTGAGCCATTAGTTATACTCCACTATAGCATCAAGTTGTGAAAGGCTAGGGGTCACACCTTCAGAGGAACTGGTGAGTTCAACCTTAAATCTAGCTGCCCTAGCGAAATAGTCTCCCGCCCTAAATTTCTTGTAGTCCGTCCAAGTAGGGGATCCAGCGGGGTCGTCATCTGTCGTTGAGATATAGGTAACGACATTGGTATCCGCGAATTGTGCAGCCCCTGTGAAATCATCGAAGTTACCCGGCAAATTGTCGAAGAGTCCCGGCAAGTCGTCCCAAAGACCAGCAGAGTTGTCCTGTCTAGCGGTTGCCACATCAATACGAGACCTGAACCTACGGGTAGAGCCTGTATCAATGTAGTTGCTAAACTCATATGTAGCGAGGAAAGGTGCCGTTCCTGTTACATCAGTGATAATCAGATCTCCACTACTAACTGAACATCCAGTCTTAGTTCCACTAAAAGTTGGGTCTTCCGTCTGTGTAGATGTATTAGAGAAAGACTCTAGTGCAGCGGCAGGGATGACGATAGAAGTGTAATTACCCGAAGCATTCCCTGTCTTATCAAAAGCCCTAATCATATACGTCCCCGGTTTAGCAGGAACAGTAAAAGAGTTGCCGGGTCTTGGTGCTTTATCTACTACAGTGACAGCATTAGCCCAAGTCGCACTAGTCTCTTCCACAGCGTGTCGGATACGGTAGAAAGAAAGATCGAGGTCGGGGACAGGTTCCCACTCAAGGTGGACAGAAGCCCCATTGATCTCTGCTGTAAAACCCCCAACGTCTGCTGGAGGAAAGGCCAAGCCAGCCACGACAAAACCTGTCAAAGATACGAAATCACTTTTGACCCCAAGGAAGGAATAGCTCCTAGCCCGGACATCATAAGTAACTCCCTCTGTGTCGAGGATTTCGTAAACGCCCAAGTCCCCAACACCAGCAACTCTCCAATTAGTCTCACTAGACTTCTTGAATTGGACCTCTACCCTCTCCACATTGAAAGGTTCAGAGGATGTGACACTGGCAAAAATGACATTAGTAAGGTGTTCGTTTATGATCCTAACTTCGCTGCTTAGATTAAGACCAACAGGAACAGGTCGGAAGGGGTCGGGCAGCGTAGTATTATTCTGTTCAAAGACAGCCCCACTAGCACCAGTGAAAACCCCCTCACTGATTTCTCTGAGGGTCATATTAATCTGGATGTCTAGTCCATCTCCGGTTAGCCCGAAAGTCCATTCTACAACCTCGAAGGGCTTCTGGTCCCAACCGAACCTTTCGTTGGTGATATTAACGAAGTCACCCACTTGAACTTGGAAGGCCCCCATACCGAATGCAGCAGAAAAGGTAATCTGTTCCCTGTTACGGTTAAGGGCAATACGAGCGACCCTTTGTGCAGTCAGACTAGAGGAAGTAAACGGGAGAGGGAAATCGAGAACATTAGGGAGATTGTTATCAGCAGTTAAGAAAGCTGAGTCTGTTACTTCGGGGTAGTCGGTGATTTGCCAGTCGGTCTCATCCCCAGCAAAAGTCCCCTTGACAGAATTAAAGTTGTCACGACGAGAATGACGTGTTGAGAGCGAGATACCAGACCTCAGATCATTTTCATCAAACGACACGGTAGGGGCAGACCAAGCAGCAGCTTTCATACGCCACTTACCTTGACCATACCACAACAGGCCTCCCATAGAGGAAAGGAGATCAGTCCCGATCTGCGCAGGTTCTAGGCTTGTTAGGAAGGCACCATTACAAGTATAGCGATCTTCACTCTCCACTGTCTGTTCACAGATATTAGCTGCGTTGGTAACAAGACTGTCGTCAATCCTAGCGCTAGGTTGACCTAGCCCATAATCACTTGTGAGGTAATCCCGCAAGCATAGGGCAGGGTTATCGCTCCAAGACGTAGTTTCTGTCCGGGGGTCGTATACTTTCTTTCCTCTGACCTTAACAGACAAGGCTGGAACACCATTGGGAAAAGCGTCTTGGTCAAACTTAAATCTGACATAGACATAGGCAATGCCCCGCAGTCTGTGGTCAGAGGTCCACCTACCGTCAGTAAGATCAGAGGTCTCAGAGATTAGATCGGAATCAGCAGTCTGTGCATCAGTCCCGAGATAGGTCTTAATCCTGACAAAGCCATCATACCTAGAAGGAGAGGTAACATTACCTGAGCCATCAATTGTGACGACCTCATCGTTAAGGTATACCTCTTGATAGCTGTCGATCTCATGCCCAGCAAAAGCTAGGATACGATGCAAGAACTCATTATTACCCCCAGTAGAGGAATCATAGATACGGGCACCACCGACACGGGCTTCACCATAGATGATCTGATGATCTAGTGCTGCACCTGAACTTCCGCTTAGGCTGTAGCCCTGAGAGCCGGAGAGGTCAGGAGCTTTAGGCTTAGGTGTAAGGGCGTTAAGGGCTGCACCCATAGCTGTAGTGACAAGGAAGTGACCAAAAAGGCCCATCCCAAGGAAACCCCCTACAGTGGCTGTAAGGCCTAATGCAGCGCCAGCAGTAGAGATAGCACCTATGATTGCTGCAATTGCCATTTAAGTCAGCCTCTTCTCAAACTTCGTTTCTACCTTGCAATACCCAAGCCTAGTTAGCAAACTGGAAATATCGTATTTATCTGTGTATGTAATCTGCAACTGACCAAAGCCATCTTCCTTGATGCAGCCTTCTACAAACTTAAACAACTTAACTCCCACGCTACTATTCCTGTAGTTAGGGTGAAGAAAGATTGCATCGTTTGATACGACAAAATTGCCTTTGGAATGGAGACTTGGGCTTACAACGACAGTAAAGTATCCTATAAGCTGCCTTCCAGATCTAACAGTAAAGACCTTAAGGCTACCACTATCCTCAAGGACTTTATACAAATCCCAATCAGGCTCAAGTTCGTATCCAGCTTCTGGCCTACCAACCTCTGACCAATCTAGAACCACGAGAGAATTTACGTCGGGGATAAACTTACACAAAGGCTCTTGTTGGTATGTAATCATTTAGCTACTCTTCCTTTAGACTATGCAGCAGTTCTTCCCCACAGAATGTCTTTATCTTGAAGACCAGCAACAAACTCTAGCCCCCTATCATTAGGGAAACGAGACTTCTGATCTTCATTAGTGAAACGTCTTACTACTGGCCTCTCCAGTCTAATCAGGACATTCTCAGCGGTGACAGAGATAACAGCACTCTCGACATCTTCTTGAATGTTCATCTGGTCAAGTTCACCAGAGAATACTTCAGTCAATTGAATGCCCGAGACCTCAGTAATAACAGTGTCCCCAGATTCAGTAAAAATAAGCCCGCCGCCCTCCTGAAGCAACCGTTGGTTGATTACGATAGCGAAGAAAATGCGGCACTCACGCCCCTGATAAGGCTCCTGTAGCGCCAAAGACAAGAAACTGCTGGGGATACCAGTCAAGGAGAGGGTAGCACCCTTAGCGTCCATCTCTGTCGTCTCGGTCACGGAGGAAATGTTTAGGAGGCCACCGACACCAAGATATGTTTTATCCCCAATAGTCAGGCTGCCATAGCCCGTCCACATATACAGTGGCTCATCGTCAAGGTCTAGCTCAACAGCAAAGAATGGCTCCAGAAGTGGCTCAGAGAGTTCTTCTTTTACCAGTGCAGATATGTCTCTACTCATATACCTTACGCTTTCTTCTATCGGGTTATTTCATTAGGGGTAGTATTAAGCGCCCCAAGGAAGCCCAGCCTGTGCGATAATGTCGTTGGGGTTCATTGGCGTATCCTTACGTGACGATTTTCAGAGTCCCACTATCATTCCAAATGTCTCCAGCAGACAGGCCAGAAGAGGAAGTTGGAAGTCCGACGACTGAGAGTTTTGATCCGGGCGAACTAGTCCCAATACCTACGTTCCCGCTGTCGGTGATACGCATAGTTTCTGAGCTTGCTGTCCTAAAAACTACAATACCCGGAGTCCCGTCTTCATCATGGGCATCTATAAAGAAAGCAGAACCGTTTTGTTCAAGGTCTGTGTAACCTCCTGCCGCATCGAGATCTTCAATGCGCATCCCTGCAATACCAGTTTTCGCAAGGTGTAGGATTTGATCGGGATTACTTGTCCCAATCCCTACGTTACCGCCTGCGGCGATACGCATGACTTCGGAGCCATCGACCTCAAACCGCATAGCTGTGTTAAAGCCAACATTGTCGGGGTCAGCTTGAATAGCGAGGCTCTTGGAGCTGGAGCCGCCGTGAACAAAAGCCCCGCTTATGTTATTTGCAGAAGTGTCGCCAAATGAAGTCACATAAAAGTTGGTTGCAGAAACATTTCCATTTACAGAAAGATCTTGTGAAGGCGAACTAGTCCCAATCCCTACCCGATCAGTCGAAGCATCTACAAACAACGTATCGGTGTCCACGACCAGATCCCCTCCGTTGATGTTGAGGCCACCAGTCATTGTATCACCAGTAATACGGACAAACCCCGTAGACGTATCTAAGGCAGTTTTAAGTTCACCAAAGGTAATAGCTTTAGTCTCAATTGCCGAGGTATCAACTACAGCAAACTCATCATTATCAGCCAGATTGGCTCCCGTAAGAGGAGTTAGTTCTGAAATCTTCTTTTCGGCCAAAGGACTTCTCCTATTTACAGGGCTTCTACAGCATCAAAACCAATGCCGTAAATACTTGCGTCGTTGATATTGAATGATTGCTGGGTTCCTTGTAGGCGGAAACGACCAACAGTATTAGTCAGGGTAGCTGTCGCACTAGTCACATCAGATCTAAGGGCAGGCCATATCTCAATAGTCCCAGTCCCACTTCTATCTTGAAGAACCTTATGCAAGGTAGCCGTAGCACCTGAGCCAAGCTGAATGTAGTCCCCAGCCAAGAGTGTCCCAGTCATCGTAATAGTAGGACTAGCACTTCCAGCAGTCCCTGTAATCGTCGCTGAGGTGGCAGTTCCTTGAGGAGCCTTACCATTAGGGTCTCCCAAGAGAAAGGTGCCTACGGGGCCATTCATAGCCAACAAGAAAGCAACCCAAGGCTCAGCTAGGTCACGACGAACAGGGGGGATGGAAATAGAGGCTGTCCACCTTTGGCCCGGATGACGGATGATCTGCTGTTGGAATGTGAAGGGCGATTGACTGATAGCGACAGCGTTGTTAGCACTAAGAGTGATCTGAGCAATCCCAATAGAGGTTGGAAGAGCTAAAGGGTAGGTTATAGCCAAGGTTTTCCCTCTCTATACATTATTGAAACGCAGCCCGCATCTGACCACCACGACGGCGAGCATCAATGACGGCAGTCTTAGTTGCATTAGTGATCTGGGGCATGAGCTTGGCTACCTCTTGGCGGATAGCAGCGGGGTCAGTCCCACCAGATACGTTAATGTTGTTGACGACAGATACTCCATCAGATCCACCCATAGCCCTACGGGTAAGGTCAGCATTAATTACTGTCCCGCTACGAGAGGGCATAACAAGTTCAGGCCCACGTTCCCCGACAAGGTAAGGTTCACCTGCCATCATGGTCCCACCAGAGGCTTTTTGTCCAGTCACACCACCAAAGATGCCCCCAAGGAAACCTCCACCTCCACCGCCCCCGAAGAGACCTTGGATAAGCGGGCGGATCACCATCATCCTCATGGCTTCAGCAAGGATTTGTCGTGCCATATCTCTGAACGCTTCGGAGGCAGACTTAGAACCGTCAATGATCGACATGAAAGCATTTTCCATAGAGGACATTGCAGTCTTTTCTACTTGCTCAAGGGCTTCCGCGTAGTCGTATGCACCTTGTTGCGCTTGGTTGTAAACCTCTTGGGCCTGAGACACAAAAGAATTATACTCTTGTTGAGTGATGAGACCTGCACGAAGGGCACTATCCAGCATCTGCACTTCTTGATTATAAAGACGCAGGTCTTCTTGTGCCTGCTCTATTGCAGCTTGCAGTTCTGGACCAAAGACACGGGAGGCGAAATCTGGGGTTCCTCCGCCTCCGCCTGCACCTGCTCTCGGAGAAGGGACATCAATAGCACCAGTGCGGTCCACATTCCTGCGATTAGAGGGCAGGTTTCCAAAGCCCAAGTTTGTAGAACCAAAGTCCCCAAACCCTTGCGTATCGACACCACCCATACCAAACGACAGACCGGGCCTTTCGACCATACCACCCCCACCGGGGAGGGCGTCGTTCAAGCGGACAGCTTCGTCAGCAGCCAACCCGAGGCGTTGCATAAGGAAGGCTACTTGAGAATTAAGACCAGTAAGATCGGCGGACGCTGCGGCACCTAATGCTGTAACTAACCTGTCCGATTCGTCAGCCGCCTCCGAAGCAGAGCCTTCAACCAAAGATAAAACTTCTTGTAAAAGTCCCGCTTCTCTGGCAGCTTCAATTAGCGCACTTCTCATTTCGTCTGCCAAGGGGCCGGACATAGTAGACAGCAAATCATTAGCAACGGCGAAAGATTCAATTAGTTCTTGAGTGCTACCCGCCGTGGCAATGTTGCGAAGTGCTTGCTGAACA
>Ga0255047_10003364_pt1 | contig 10050 bp, 10 predicted proteins | sample JV7_2_1_MG_FD_183640 | JGI IMG/M metagenome (GOLD analysis project Ga0255047, IMG submission 183640) | Seawater microbial communities from Jervis Inlet, British Columbia, Canada - JV7_2_1 | ecosystem: Environmental > Aquatic > Marine > Inlet | place: Canada: British Columbia | collected 2016-10-06 | reverse complement strand
CGGCGTCACCGAGAAGCCGGTCAATGTTGTCCACGTGCCGGTACCCGAACCCGTGGCGTCGGAGAGGTCGCGCTCCGATCTCGGGCTCCCGGACGACCGTTTCGTTTTCCTGGTGACGCTCGATCATCTCAGCATCACCGATCGCAAGAACCCGCTCGGGGCGATCGACGCCTTTGTGCGAGCGTTTCCCACGCCTACCGCCGACGGCCCTGTGCTGTTGGTCAAGACCTTGAACGGCCAGCAACGCTGGTCCGAGCACGAGCAGCTCCGGCTGGCGGCCGCAGCCCGCTCCGACATCATGGTCACCGATCAGCATTTGAGCAGGGCAGACCAGATGGCGTTGATCGCCCACAGTGACTGTCTCGTCTCACTCCACCGGTCGGAGGGCCTCGGCTTGCACCTGATCGAGGCGATGTGGCTCGGCGTGCCGGTGATCGCCACCCGCTACTCGGGCAACCTCGAGTTCATGCACGATCAGAATTCGGCGCTGATCGATGCCGGGTTGATCGCCGTCATCGATCGCCAGGGCTATTACCCGACCGAGGCGGTGTGGGCCGACCCCGATCTCGATCAGGCCGCCGATGCGATGCGGCGGATGATCGATGACGAGCGGTACCGCGGCGGCTTGGTGAAAGCCGGGCGCGACACCATGATGGAACAGTCGAGCCCGGTCGACGCCGGGCACTCGATCGCCGATCTGTGCCGTCAGGCCGGCCGACACCAGGAGAGGTCGTGAGATGGGACGTTTGAGGACGAAGGTCGCAAGCATGGTTCGGGGCGGCGAGGAGGTTCAGCAGCTTCGGGCACAACTCGACGAGCTTCGTGCCGAGGTGGCCGCTGTGCGCGGCGATCTCGAGGCGGCGCGCGAGCAGAGTCGCAGCTCTGTCGAAGACCTGACTGGCCGCCTCGGCGCCGTCAGCGAACGGCTCGAGGGTTTGGGCGGATGAAGCGCCAACTGGCCTGGATCGTGGGCGGCGCCGCACGCACCCAGGACGCCTTTGACGATCAAGGTTCAGCGATCCGTGACCTGCAGCAGCAGCTCGCAGAGCTCCAATCGGTGGTCGCCCGGATCGACGGCGAGGCGGCGCGGTTCGATGCCGAGGGCGGTGCGCCAGGGACGCGGCTCGGCGAGTTGAGCGAGCAGATCGATCAGATCACCGCCAAGATCGATCGGATCGACGGCACCGTGAACGATCTTGTGAGGGTCGTCGCCCGACCGTCGAGCGACTGACCGGCTAGCGACCGACCAGATAGCGACTAGCCGTCTGGCGACTTGGAGAGCGGCGATCGCTGTGTCGCTGCCAGATCCGGCCACCGATCGAGCAGCAGACGCCGTTGCGGGGTCGTATCGGGCACCAGATCGTCCGAGGTCGAGGCGCCCTTGCGGTGCACGATTCGGGAACTCCCGACCACTACGGTCGATCCGCCCAACGACCTCGCCCGCAGGCTGTAATCGACGTCTTCGTAGTAAGCCGGGAAGAACGCCGGATCGAAGCCACCGACCCGCTGATGCTCCCGGCGGCGAACCAGCCAGCACGCGGCCGAGGCAAAGTCGCATGTCGTCACGTCACCGGGTGCGGGAGCGACCATGATCGGCGCCGTGTGGCCGTCGGCCCACAGCCGGTGCCCGGCCTCTTGCACCGAACCATCGGGGTTGAGCAGCACCGGAGCGGCGATCGACACCCCCGGTCGGTCGAGCTGTTCGAGCAACGGCTCGATCCATCCCGGTTCGTAGATCACGTCAGGGTTGACAAAGCCGACGATCTCGCCGGTCGAGTTGCGAACCCCCAGCTCGCATCCACCGCCAAACCCGAGATTCGTCTGCGAGCGCACGACACGAATTCCGCGCGTGGCGAGCAGCAGCGTGTTGACGGTGAGATCGGCAGCGCTCGGATGGGCGTTGTCGATGACCACGTATTCGTAGTCGAGCGTCGACGACTCGAGCGATGCGACGAGCGAGATCAGGCTCTCGACGATGATCGGCCCGGTTCCGAACGCGACGGTCACGAACGACACCTTTGGGTGCCCGCAGCGTGGGACGGTCACCACAGGTTTCGGCGATGCGGTGACGAAACGATCGGGGAGCGGCGGCGTGCTCACCACCGTGTCGCCATCGCACCCCGGCATGTCAGTCGCCGGCGGCGTCGAACTGACCGACATGCCAACGGAACGCTGTCTCGAGGATCTCGTCGAGGCCGTACTGTGGCTTCCAGCCGAGCAGCTCGGTCGACCGGGCAGGGTCGGAGTACGTCGACACCGGGTCACCGGCGCGTCGGTCGATGACTCGATGCGGAACCGGGCGCCCGGCGACACGCTCGATGCCGTGCAATACGTCGAGCACCGACGACCCGATTCCGGTTCCGACGTTGACTGCGGTGGACGTGCCGCCGGCGTGGAGGTGATCGATCGCCGCCACATGTGCTGCCGCCAGGTCGTCGACGTGGATGTAATCGCGAATGCAGGTGCCGTCGGGGGTCGGGTAGTCGTCGCCGAAGACCTGCAATACCTGATCGCCGGTGAGCAGGGCCCGAATCGCGACGGGGATCAGGTTGAGTGCGTAACTCCAGTCCTCACCGATCGCGCCGTCGAAGCTGGCGCCCGCCGCGTTGAAGTAGCGCAAACAAACGCTCCGCAGCCCATCGGTCACCCCGTACCAATCCAGTAGACGCTCGACGATCGCCTTTGTCTCGGCGTAGACCGACTCGGGATGGATCGGCTGTGACTCGTCGACGGGCACGACGGCGGGGGTTCCGTACACCGAGCACGATGACGAGAACACGATCTGTCGAACGCCTGCCCGAAGCGCCGCATCGAGCAGCCGCACCGTTCCGTCGACATTGTTGTGGAAATACTTGGAGGGCTGCTGCATCGACTCGCCGACGTTCTTGTAGGCCGCGAAATGCACGATCGTGTCGACGTCGTACCGGCGGCAGGTCTGCTCGACGAGCGCCTCATCGGCGATGTCGCCGACCACCAACGGAACGTCGAACACGGTGCCCGCCGAGCTGAGCTCGAGGCTGTCGAGCACGACCACGGGGCGGCCGGCGTCAGCGAGCGCACGAACGGTGTGCGAGCCGATATAGCCGGCGCCGCCGGTCACCAGAGTCGAGGCTGTCACGATCATCCACTGTACCGTTCGTGCGTGATCGCTGTCGTCGTCGTGACCTTCTCGGCCCCCGCCGAGATGCTCGACCGGTGCGTGGCCTCTGTCGTGGCATCGGCGGACGTCGACGTGGTGATCGTGGTCGATACCGGAGGCCACGCCAACCCGAATGACTCGGATGTGACGCTGATCAGGGTCCCGAATCGCGGCTACGGGGCGGCAGCCAACGCCGGGTTCGAGGCGGCGCGCGAGGCGGGCGCCGACATGATCGGCCTGCTCAACGACGACGTCGAGGTGACGCCCGATTGGATTCCACCACTGGCGGCGCAGCTCGATTCGGCGTCGCACCGGGTCGGATGTGCACAGCCGATGCTGTTGGATGCCAACGTGGGCCAGATCAACAGCCTCGGCGTTCGGATCGGCGGCGACGGCGCCGGTGTCGATATCGGATTCGGCGACGAGCCTCCCGCACAGCCGTACGTCGTCGACCTCGAGCTGTTCACCGGCGGTGCGGTGCTGTTCTCGTCGGAGTTCCTGGAGTCGACCGGCGGATTCGACGAGCGTTACTTCTTGTACTACGAAGATGTCGATCTGGCGCGGCGGGGGAAACAACTGGGATGGGAGTACCGGATCGTGACGGCGTCGGTCGTGCACCACGCCGGAGGGGTCTCCACCGGTGCTCTCGCCGATCGGACACGTTTCCTTCAGGAACGTAACCGGCTCTGGGTGGCGTTCCGGTTTGCCGACGCGGCGACGGTCCGAAGAGCGCTGTGGTTATCGGTTCGGCGGCTTCGCCGTCGCCCCGTCGGTGTCCACGCCAGGGCGCTGGCGTCCGGTTTCGCCGGTGCCCCGGTTCGAATTGTCGAGCGGGTCCGTGTTCGTGGCGACCAGAAAACCAAGGCTGGGTAGACCCCGACGCGGCGAGCTGTGGGGGACGGGGGCTACAGACCCTGGTAGACGAAGGGCACGTCGGAGACCGCCGCGATCGCGACCCACAACAGCAGCACGGCGATCACGAGGCCGATCACGGATTCCAAGACGTAGCGCTTCATGAACACTCCCATGTGGGATGTGCTGTGCGCCAGTTGGCGCACAGCCGCGGGGCGATGACGTCGGCAAACGGGCCGGCGTCTCGCTGGTGAACGACATCGTTGAAGGCCGCCGTCTCGGCGAATTCGGCGGTCAACGTGGCCGCCTCGACCTCGACGATCGGTGAGGTGTTGGTGCTCGCCAGCCGGGTCCAGTAGGCCTCGACCTGTTGAGCGGCGATCGCGAAGGTGGGGCTGGCCATCGCATCGGGAGCGAACGGAGCGACATACAAGAACACCGGCACGCCGGCAGCCTGAGCCTGTTCGAGGATTCGCAGATTGAACGAGTCGGCGACCGGCGACTTGGTGTCGAGTCCATCGACCATCCTGGCTACGCGCTGCGTCGTATCGTCCATCACCGAAGGCCCGTACTCCTGGACCAGCCAAAACGTCGTCGGGTCGGTGGGAAGACGCGGATCGATCTCCTCTGGCTCGGCGGTTTGATCGGGATGTTGGACGATACTGACCGCATCGACGATGTCCAGCGCCCAATCGTTGAGATCGTGCTGTGAGCTGACGATCCCGAACGCGGCACGGTTGACGCGCCAGGCGACCTCGGCAGGCGATGTGAGCGCCAGTGCCCACGGCCAAGCCCGCGGCCAGCGCCAGAGTGTGCCGAGGTTGGCGACATCGAGATTTGACCAGCTGCGCATCGACCATTCGTCGCTCATCCAGACCGCGTTGATCGAGATCACGATCGCATCGGCATTGTTGGCAAGCGCCGAATCGATCGCTCGCAACACGTCGATCGGGCGTGGGGCAACCAGCGTGTAGCCATCGATTTGGACGGCTTTACCGCCGAACGATTTGATCCGGTTCGATACCTCGCCGGCCAGCGACACATCGGTCAACTTGACCTCCGACCCGCCGATCCAAGCGACCGTGAATCGTTCGTCGTTCGGGCCGGTCTCGTCGGGGGCGATGAAGCCGCTGAAATCGTGAACCGATGTCGGGCCGACGTAGCGCACGTTGGAGGCCGGTACGTCGGCGAGGTGTTGGCGGTCGTCGACGCTCGGGCGCGTCGGTGACACGATCAAGCTGACCACCAAGCACCACACCACGACCCATCCGGTGACTCGTGCGAAGCTGCCCCAAGTATGGAACAGGCCGAGCCGTTCGGTCAGCAGGTGGGCGGTTCGTTGCATGCTCAGATCCCAATCATCGCGCCGTAGAAGTCGATCGCGCCCGAGAGGTCGAGTTGCAGCAAAGGCAGGCTCAGACCGAACCAGCCGAACACCAGCGCCGGCTTCAGAAATCGCCACGCCGCCGCTTCGCTGGGAGGTCGGCGACGCCCGATCGCGCGGTGGCCAAGGAGAAAGATTGCGTGGTAAACGCCGAACACCGCCGAAGCCCACGTCACGCTGTGCCAAAGGCCGATCAGCAGCATCGTGACGACGGTGGCTGCGTACTGGCGTTGAGGGCGTCGACCGACGATCGCCGTGAAGACGTTGGTGCGCAGGAACCTTGTCAGACTTATGTGCCAGCTATTCCAGAAGTCGGCGGGGGTTGTCTTGGTGTAGGGCGAGTCGAAGTTGGGTCTCAGATCGGCACCGAGCAGCCTGCCTGCGCCGATCGCGAGATCGGAGTACCCGTCGAAGTTGGCGTAGAAGAACCAGGTGAAAGCGATCAGGCTTCCCCAGATACGCCAGACCGAGTTGTCGTCGAACACGTCGAAGATGTCGGTCGACCAACTCAGCAGGTAGGCGATCACGAAGACCTTGAACAATCCGCTGAGGATCTGGAGCGCTCCGAGCAGAGTTCGTTCACGGGTCAGCGAGACATGCTGTTCGAGTGTTGTCCGGGTCTCGTCGTAGGACGCGATCGGGCCGACGACGAGCAGCGGCGGGAACAAGCCGTAGCCGAGCACCCGTCCGGGCGTGAGCCTGTCGACGAGGCCGAGATTGGTCTTGATCAACAAGTCCGCCGCCCTGAAGGCGCTGAACGAGAGGCCGATCGGCGCCACGATCGGTGCCGTGAAGTCGATCGCCTCGACGAGATCGGAGGTGTTCCGGAACACCAGGTTGCCCCACACATTGATGTCGATCACAAAATCGATCGGCCATAGCTTCCAGGCGACCATCGGCGCCAACGTGATCGTCAGCGCCGCCCACAGCACCCACGACCCGCGTCGACGTTCGCCCGTGATCGCAACGATCGGTTGCATGATCGCCGTGGTGACCCAAAAGGCGAGGTGAAGCAACGCCAGGCGCGGTGCGACGAGTGCCAGCAAATAGAGGCCGATCACCACGAACACGGCTCGTCGCCCGAATCCGACTCGGACCGCGGCGAGCAACGGGATCAGCACCACGAGCGCCGGGATCAAACTGGAGAACCAGTCGAACGAGTCGTAGCTGGGGATCACGGGCCGGTGAGAGTGATGTGAGGTGGAACGCCGATCGAAGACTCAGCGGCGAGAACAAACACGGTGCCGTCTTCGCCGACCGGCGCAAACCCGTGATCTGGGAACAGTGCGGCGACGAGCTTGTTGCGGCCGCTGTCGATGTAGGTCGCGTGGACGGCACCGGGGCGGTCGGCGCGAAGGTCGGCGACGACCCCGGCCAGCATCGCGGTCTCGACGCCGCGCCCGAGCACTCGACAGCTCATCAGTACCGTGTCGAACTGCCAGCGATCTACAACCCACCGGCTGATCACGACACCGATGATGCCGTACTCGCCGAAGCGGTCGTCGGCGGCGACCGCATGGACGTGGCAATCGGGATCGTCGAGCAGCGAGGCGATCTCGGTCTCCGACCGTCGAACCGTGGTGGCGTTGAACTGATTGGTCTTGTTCGTGAGTTGCGCTGTGCGTCCGAGTTCTCCCGGCCCGACCCGGATCAACCGAACCCGAAGCTCGAGCGACATCAAGAACTCGGAGTGCGACATCGTGGTGGCGGCGCCGGCCCGTCGTGACTCGACCTGCATCCGTTGCGTGCGAAGCCGATCGTCGCCGGTCACGCGGATCATTCGAAACAAGCCTGCCTCAGCGAGCAGATCGGGGAGTTGCTCGATCTCGTCGGGCACCTTGATCGAAACAACAGCCGGAAGTTGGGTACGCATCGCCCCGATCTCGTAATCGCTGTCGTCGACGAACACGAACGAATCGAGCCCGAGGTTGAGCTCGTGCGCCAGCTCCACGAGCGCCGCAGGTTTCGGATCCCACGACACCCGCCGCGCAGCGATGTCTTCGTCGGTCAGCACCATCGAGTCGACATCGCTAAACGCTTGGGCGACCGCTTCTGGCTCGTTCTTGCTGGCGAGCGCCAACAACACCCCCTGATGGCGCAGGCGCCCGAGAGCCAGCTGGAATGAACGGAACGCGAACCCTGGGAATGCGTCTCCGCACTCCAGGCTGCCTACCCCGTCATCGGCGATCGTGCCCGCCCAGAGTGTGTCGTCGCAGTCGAGCACGACGACCTTGGGCGGCGTACGCGTGCGCGCCGCCATCACCTCGGCGATCGCCGAGCCGGTCATCAGAGCGAACCCCTCGGTGAACGGTTGGCGGTACATCAGCCAGCTACGCCGGTCGAACGACGAAGCGGTGCCCGACACGTGCTGGAGTGCTGCCAGCCGAAGCCGGTCGACCTTGACTTTGCCCAACGCTTCGTCACCCAACGCTTCGTCGAACGCGCGGTTGGCCTCCATCTGCAGGTCGCTGAGCTCCGTCAGCAGGTTCGGGTCGTGATGGTCGAGACCGAACCCGATCGGCGTCATTGCATCGGAAACGATGATCGACGCCGGTACGCCGGTCGCCAGGTTGGCGACGGCGGCACCGAGTGAGGTGGCACCGTCAAGAATCCTGTTTCGTGCATCTCCGTCGCCGGCGCCCCAGGCGTGCAGGTCGCGCTCGAACACGTCCTCGAGCCGCCACATGATGACGATTTCGTCGAATTCCTCGGCGGCGAAGCGACCGGGATCGAGGCACAGCTGGAATAGTTGGTTGTAGTCGAGGAACTCGATCGAGGCGACGGTCCCACTGGACCCGTGCAGGGTGGTGCCGAGCCCTGGAGCGACCGGCTGGGCTGTGAACGAGGCGGCGATCAGAATCCGGGGCGAATGCTCGCTGTGTTGCTGCGTCAGCGTCCTCCATCCGACGATCGTCGAGCGGATCTCGTCAGATGTCGCCATCAGAGTCCGGCGACGCCCTTGTCGCGCAGCACCGATCGAGCCAACCCGATGGTTTGCATCTTCATGATCTCGCGCGTCGACAGCCGCACCTCGAAATGGTCTTCGATCAGCGCCACCAGCGTCATCGCCGCCAAGCTGTCCCACTCCGCGATGTTCTCAGGTGAGGTGTGCTCGGAAAGGGTTCCCTGGTCGACACCGAGACCGTCGGCAAAGATCGCGAGCAGTCGATCGTTCGGCACGAAACGAGTATAAGGAACCCCGCCGCCAGGCGTTGGCGACGGTCGGAAACAGTCCCGTGTGGGGCTCGAATCCTGAGCGCGATGCACTCACCCCGAGCGGCCCGAGGCGAACCGTCGTAGCGCGGCGAGCACGTGGGGCGCCGGGTCGTCGGCTTCGACCGGCACGATCGACGCCGTCTGGTCGGTGCGTAGGCGTGGGAACCGGGTCACATCCACGACGAGGCCTGGGTGGGCGGCTGCCAGCTCGTGGCACGCCGACTCACCGAGCCGCTTCGCATCGCCGTATTCGGCGAGCCCGGCGACCGCGGTCGCGGCCGCCTCCGACGACGGCCACAGCACGCCTTGGAGGCGTTCGGGGTCGAGCTGCCCGACGGTTGCCAAGAAGGCGTCGACGTATATCCGCCGGAATCGTTCGAACAGCTCCTCGGAGTAGGTCTCGCGCCCACCGACAAAGATCGGCGGCGACGCGAACCACCCGAGGTGGGTGGGCCACCAGCCGTCGTGAGTGACCGCCCGCAAAGCCTGTTGTACGCCGTCGAGATCCCGATCGGCGTCGAACGCGAACACGCTCGCACCCGATCCGGCGGCCACGCGGGCCGCGTCGTCTGCACCGCTTCGGTAGGTCAACCGTACGTCGGCGCCGCCCGCCGCCAGCAGTTGCACCGCCGCCGCCCCGAGGCCGCGCGAACCGCCGATCACGAGAGCACGAATACCGGCGAATTCGTTGCGGCTGACGATCGACGTGTCGATCACCTGGTCGATCGGTGCCGGCCTGACGAACGCCGTGACGATGCCCTGCAGCGTCGGCCCGTCGAGGTCGATAACGACCCGCCAGAATCGGTCGTCCACGGTGTCGACGCTGTAGCCGAGCTTCGTTTCGGCGAGGGCATCGGGGGTTCCGATCGTGACATCGCCGATCGTGACATCGCCGATCGGGACATCGCCGATCGTGACATCAAAGGACGAGAGCAGCGAGTGCAGCCCAGGCACCTCCATCCCGATCAGGCGCGTGGCCGCCAGGAACTCTGCGACGGTCACGGGGTCGAGTCGGTCGGCGATCCGGGGAAACCGCTCGACGATCGCGGGGCGGTCACCGTGCAGCGGTTCCGAACCGGTCAGGCCGATCAGATCGTCGAGCCGACGCTCGATGGCGGAGCGCTGTTCGGGCAATCGTGACAGCTCGACGGGGGCGAGGGTGGTCCGACCTGCCCGGCGCTGCTCGAGATCGACTCGCAGCTCGGCGACCGGGAGCCGGTCGACGGTGAGCCGGGCGGTCGCTACGTGTTCGTGCGTTTCGATCTCTGTGGTGACCACGTCACCGACCCCTACCGGTCGGCGGAACGTGGCCCGCACCCGCGAGGGAACACGGTCGGTGGTGGCGACGACCCGGTCGAGGGCCTCGAGGGCGAGGTGCACACCGTGCACGGTGACGCGACCGAATGGCATTCGGCGGGCGGCGAGGGGGTCTGTATGGAGTGGGTTGGTGTCGCCGGAA
>Ga0255047_10003363_pt1 | contig 10050 bp, 8 predicted proteins | sample JV7_2_1_MG_FD_183640 | JGI IMG/M metagenome (GOLD analysis project Ga0255047, IMG submission 183640) | Seawater microbial communities from Jervis Inlet, British Columbia, Canada - JV7_2_1 | ecosystem: Environmental > Aquatic > Marine > Inlet | place: Canada: British Columbia | collected 2016-10-06 | reverse complement strand
ATGCTTCAGCATCCCCAGAGGAGCGTGGTGAAAGTGTTGCGGGGCAGCATGCAGACTACCAACTTATTGCGGTAGATGAAGCAAGTAAGGTAGATACTAGGACAATACAGGCATTAGTAGATACAAATAGTGACCCTATGAACTTTCTAGCCTTAATATCTAACCCAACAAGGTTAAGTGGCTTCTTTTACGACATTTGGGGTCCTGCTAAGGATTATTGGCTTCCTGTAACTTGGAATGCTGAGGAAAGCCCTAGGGTAAGTGCGACTAAGACAAAAGCCTTAGAGCAACAGTTCGGAAGAGACTCAAATGAGTACCGTATTGGTGTATTGGGTTTATTCCCTGTAACTAATGAGTGGCAGTTTATTAGTTGGGATGATTGTGAGAGAGCCTTCGAGGTTATTCGTTTTGAGCCTAAACCTGAAAATTTAATTATTATGGGTATAGACCCTAGTGGCGGCGGTGGCGGAGACTCTTACGCTTATGTACTTATGCAGGGGGGTAAATGTCTGACTGCTGGTAAGTTTATGGGGAATACCAAGGAGTGCACAGCGAAGTGCCTTCTAGTGGCTAGAGACTATTCAGTTGATAAAATAGCTATAGACGCTAATGGGATAGGTAAGGGACCATACGATGATTTTATGCAGTACGCTAAATACCACCATTTCGAGGTACACGGGGTAATCTCCCATAGAAGGAGCCTTAATCGTAGGCAGTACGCCTTAGTAAGGGATGAAATATGGTTAAAGATGCGGGAAGCTCTGAAGGCGAGCACCTTAGATTTATCTTGGTTCGACGAGGTCCGCAACCACCCACTTAGGGATGAATTAAGACGGGCCTTTACAAGGATTCAGTTAAAGAGCGATGTAGAGAATAGATTGAAGTTAGAGTCTAAAAGGGAATACATTAGTAATGGGGAACAGTCCCCTGATTTGGCTGACGCTCTAGCACTAACATTCTATCTAAACGCTAAACTTTATGAGCCTTATAATAATAATTTAGTACGACAGGAAAAATTGTATCGAGAAGAGCATACCGTAGTACACGGTCCTAATGCATGGACAGGTTTCTAGGAGAATTAAGTGTCAAAAACACCTTTATTTTTTAATACAAGTAAGCAAGAGGGGCATACCCATGTGCTTTATATGAGTCCAGACCAGACAGGTATAACCTCTAGGGATGGGAATCATTATCACGTAGGTTCCGTCCAGACTGATGAGGATGGTGGGATTGTATTAGATAAGGGGGGTAAACCCGTCATACTCCTAGGTATGGCGGTTGATGTTGAAGGTAATGAACTAGATCAACATACTCACGAAGTTAGGGGTGTAGTTAAAGTAATTAAAGAATCTCCTGAGACCTCTAAAGTTAAGGCCGAAACGGTTATAAGCCACTGGGAGGCTAATAGGGCCTACAATGAACGCTTCAGAAAGAAAGCTAGGTCCTCCGAAGATATGGTAGTCCCCGATAAACAGTGGGAGGAGGGTGTAAAGCAGACACTTAATTCTGAGAGAAAGGCGGCACTTAGTGTACCTTTTATTACAACTAATGTAATGACTCTTGTAGGGGTTTATATGAGCCAAGCTACTGACCTATCTGTAGATCCTGTGGAAGCCTCGGACAATGAGATTATAGGCCCTGTAAACGCACTATTTAAGCATGTACTAGCCAGAAATAAAACAATCTTTCACGAAAGGAAGGCCTTTGAAGACCAAGTAATTACAGGTATCGGTACATTACAGGCAAGGATAGACCATATTGACAACCCTTCTGGGGATATTAAAATAGAGCGGATCCCCTGGACTGATGTTGATTATGGTCCGCACCAGTTAGAAGACCAGAGCGATATGACCTCCTTGACTATTTCTAAGTTTATCGCCGTAAACCAGCTTAAAGCGATGTACCCAGATAAGGCGCAGGACTTTAATTTAATGGCTTCCGAATATAAGAGGGATATGTCAGAGAGCTCTTCGACTATACTCCAGGAACCTGTAATAACGGAGAAGGCCAGCAATAACACAAATATTTTTAAGGTAGATGGGGATGTTGAAAAAGTTATGGTCGTCGAACTACATAAAATTAAACGTGTAAAGACACCTGTACTAACAGACCCAGAAGGTGTTAGACATAATTTATCTCTGTACTCAGATAATATAGTAAACAAAATAGCTACTATACCTGTAATGCGTGTACAGAAGGTTATACAAAAAGCTATACACATAACAACAGCGGCAGGTAGTGTACTACTCTCCGAGAGTGTGTCTAAACACTCTGAATTTACTGTTGTAGCCTCTTATGGTATTAAGAGGGATCAAGATATTGTCTCTTTTGTTGATATGCAAGCGGACCAACAGAAAGCAATTAATAGACACACCTCACAGCTTGAACATTACGGGAATACTATGCTGGGGTCACATTTTCAAATTGCGGAGGATGCCTTAACTAACCTTGAAGAAGCTGAGAGGATATTAGCTAGTAATGGGGGTATAATTACGTATAATGCAGATAAGGCTCCAGACGGTGTGCAGCGTATCGACCCACCACAACCACCCGCCGCTCTATTTAGTATGATAGAACAGAACCAGCAGAAAATGTTCCAAATTGCTAATCTACAAGGGTTCCAACAAGAGGAAGGAGGGGCTACGGGGGTACTAGGTAGTTTACAGAAGAGGCAAGCTTTATTAGGCCATGAATATCTTTTTGCAAATATGCGGCTGGCTATGGAACGACTAGGTAGGGTAATTCTTGAAATGATGGATGAGGTCTATTTCAAGAATCCTCAAAGAGCGGCCCGAATACTTTTAAATAGTTCAGTCGTAAATGTGGACTCAACATTTGATCCGACAGCTTACACAGAGGAGCAATTAATTGAATTACTGCAACGTGTAGATATTACTGAATTTGATCTAGTAGTTTCAGAGAGTCCCCACAGTAAGACGCAGCGAGAGATTGATCTGATGCTCACACTTGAATTTTTACAACGTGGTGTAATTGACCCAGGAACAGCCTCAGCCCTTCTTATGAATCTATCGGGTTTATCTTCCTTCACTAAACTACAGGCAGATATAGAAAACTCAGATAAAGAGACAAAAGAATCTAAAGCATCCACAGATGATAAACAGTTAGTGGCTTCGTTCGGTGATGACGCTACTAAATTAGAGCTAATGCAGCAATATAATATGATTCCTGAGAATGAACCAGAACAAGTGGGAGAAGGAGGAGCGGAAGAAGAAGTTATCCAACAAGTGTAAGTATAAACGTAAGTTAGTTATTACCCCTAATATCTAATAGGGTGTTCGAGGTAATAACTAACGGGACCACAATCCCCGAAGTTAGAGAGTTTAACCGTGACTAGCGACTCTATAAAAAAAGATAGGCAAATTAAAGTGAGGTAATAAGTGAGTGATAACCTAAATAACGATCACGATGTGGTACAGGAGGGAGCGACTCCTGAAGTAGAACAAGCAGCGGTAGCGACAGAAGCAGATACGGTTGACTATAGGGTTAAATTTGAGGAAGCGCAAGAAGTGGCTAAAACAGCCCAAGAAGCCGCAGACAAGAAGGAAGAACTATTAGTCCGATCACAGAAGAAGCTACGTGAGAAAGATAAACTGATCCGAAACAACTTAACACGTGAAGCGGACATACGTAATCAACTTACACAATTTCAAGAAGGTGAACTAGCTCAGGGTGATCTGAATCTAGAAGCTGGTGCAGACTTTGAAGAAACCTACCGAGAGCACTTCGGATTTGACGGAGCACCTCCCGAAGATTTTCTAGAGGTTGCAGAACTTCTTGGGGATACTCCTGCGGCTATAGCGCAGTATAGGAGAGATTGGCGGAAAGTGAACCCAGCAGATCTATTACATATTCAAGAAGAAGTGGAAAGGAGAAGACAATTGAACGTAGAACAAACTAAGGATCAGGAAATAGCAGAATTGAGGGAAAAACTAGCAGCTAAGGCGACACCTGTCGTTGCAGCAGTGCCTGTAATTCCCTCGGAACCATTATCAACAGTTGTAGGTTCTTCGGATACTTCTGTAAGTAAGACTTGGGTGAAAGCAGCAGAGCAAGATTTAGGTCAGCTCTCTGACACAGACTTCAAGAATTACTATAAGGATATGTTAAGTACCGCGCAAGAATAATAATAGTAATAGAAATAAGGAGCAATAAATGGCAAGTTTAAGAGTAGCATCAGGAGATGCTCTACAACGTATTAAGTTTCATTCAGAGAATATGTATAGGGAGGTGCGAAACTCTCTAACATTTAACTCCCTCACCGCTGGTAAGGATACCTCATCCTTCATTAAGATGAATCAACCACCACTCAATACAGGGTTTATCCAGTCATTCTCACATGGTAAGGGTACAGGTATTAAAGATAGGTTCGCTATGTCTCTTAAATTGGAGAACGCACCTGTTAAAAATGGCTCACGTGACCTATTAACAGGTCAGGAAGAGGCACTAACTATAAACACCTTCGATCATGAACTAGATATGTACGAGCAAGAGGTGGCGGCTGGGACAATTCTGTCAGATCTCCGTTCATTTGTCGACCTACACGCTGAGTCCCGACGAGCTTTGACTGACCATATCACAGATCAGATCGACACATTGTATTTTGACGCTTTGTACACAGACAGTGCCCCGACGGACTTCGTCTTCCAGGCGTTCTCAACAGATGACGTAACTACAGCAACTTCTGAGCCCGCTGCGGGAGCAGTTACAGCCGATGCAACGCTTACACCTCAGTATTTAGCTAGGATTTCACAGATAGCACGTACAGGCGACTCTGATAGTGGTGTCACGAATATGCATAGAATGGAGAAGGTAGCTATCGCAGGTGTTGGGAAGGTATTTGTACTCCTAGTTCCACCTACCGTAGCTACTGAGTTGCGTATTAATGCTGACTACGCAGACTACCGTAAACGGGTCGAGGTTCTTAGAGGTACACCTATTTTTGACCTTGCAGTAGCTCAAGTTGAGGACATTCTTATTATCGAGAGTGAGAAAGTAGCTAAGGATACTACAAATAGTATCGCACGTTGCACCTTACTAGGTAAGAGCGGCTTAGTTGTTTCACTAGCTAGACCCGAAGGTATGGGGGTGGTTATTAAAGAAGTTACTAAGAATGCTGGACGTGAGGATTACTTAATTGGCCGCTGGTTTGTTAAGGTATCTAAACCAAAGTTTAATAACTCTGAGGGTACTTTGAAAGATTATGGGTCTTTGTCAGTATTGGTGAGATACGGAAAGTAAACCTAATAAATAACTAAATAAGAAGGAGAAATAAATGGCAACACGTACAGAGTTTACAGACGCACAAAGTGCCGTAACAGGCCTACAAGCGGATGGGGTTATAAAGGAGCGTATTGATTTTAGTAAATATGGGGGTATGGCCTCAGGGGACGTAGTCCAACTAATTAATATTCCTGCGGGGATGTTAGTTAAGGATGTCTCGTTACTGCTTGTCACGCTAGAGGGTGCCACGTGTACGGGAACAGTGGGGGACGCTGTAGATCCTAATGGTTACATTACTTCGGCAGATTTGGATGCCACAGTCGGAGATATTCTCGCTACTGATGGGACCCACACAGGTATGACGGCTTATGTAATAACTTCACCACATATGGGTGGTGTTAGATACACGGCTGCAGATACAATCGATATTACTTTGTCTAATGCCGCTTCTACAGCAGTATTTGACATCATTATCGAGTATACACATATTAGAGACACATCTGAATAGAGCGTCTTAACCGTGTGGTATTCCTTTTACCCCCTCCTAGGAATTAAAAATATAAGGAGGGGGACACTAACTAGTAGGAGAACGTATACGGATGGCATTCACACAGACAAGAAATCAGATACTACTTAAAGCCTATAAGCGGGTCGGAATCGGCGAACCTACAGGGGCCCAATACCAAGAGGCTGGGGAACTACTCAATATTGAGGTGAATGCCGTCCAAACAGAGGCTAAGCATGCCTTTTTATGGAAGACTAATGAGCGTATATGGGCTATACCCCCCTCTGATACATGTAAAAAATCGGGGCGGTTCTTCCGATGTATTCAAACACATACCTCAACTTTAGATACTCACCCAATAGACGGAGGGTTTAAAGACCTATATTGGTTTGAGATACCTGAGGCACCTCCAGTAACATGGGTAGAAGATAAGGTATACGCAGCGAATAATGACTTCACCTTAACTAACGACGTAGTAGACTTAGATAGTGTTATTATACGTACCTCCTCAGGGAGGCAATACCCCCTTGAGTTACTCTCTCCACGGGCCTTTAGTTTATTAGATAAGACGTACCGTGAAGCTAGGCCGACGAAAGCCTATTTCACTAAGAACGGAGACATAACAACAGGGAATACAACCCCTATACTACGCTTTGATACTCATTTTAGTGATTTAACGGAGTTTATAGTAACACGTGAAATTTTAAATATAACAGAAGCTGAGGATAACGCAACGCCTCTAGATGCTATAAAACGGGCCTATAAATTCTTATTGGCTGCTGTAGCTTTTCAGCTGTCTTTTGAACATGACCCAGATATGACAAGTGTTTTGGAGAAGCAGTATGAGAAAGAGAAGAAGATATTGATACATGTTTATAGGGAGACGGGAGATACTAACTTCATAACACCCTATTTTCCTGGTTATATAGGTAGGAGAGGATAGGCTATGGCAAAAGCAAACTTATTTAAAGACGCATTTTTAGGTCTAACAGAAAAGGATACCACAGTTCGACTAGCTTCGGGAACTATTAATTTCTACAAGGTAGGTGGAACTATACCTAAGGATGCTTACACGAATGCGGATAAAGGTGCAACTGTCGCTAACCCCCTAACTTTAGATGCTAATGGAGCAGCCGAAGTATACCTAGATGGTAGATATAGGGTACTTATTAAGAACTCTGCTGGAGGTACTGAGTATGACATGCCCGAAAATGCTTGGCAAGTGGATACCTTCCCGACGCTCTCGATAACTAGTCAATTGCAGATCCCTGACGGCAGTGTAACTACTCCAGGTATAGCAGGGACTACGGACACTAATAGTGGACTGTACAAAATAGCTGCTGATAATTGGGGTATGGCTATGGGAGGGGCTAAGATATCTGAATGGTCTTCGGCTGGGCTTATAGCCGCTAATATAGCGGCAGATACTTTGACAGCCGATACTTTGACAGCCGATACTTTGACAGCAGCTACTTTGGTAGCAGATACTTTGACAGCAGATATTTTGACAGCAGATATTTTGACCGTAGATAATTTAGTGTTAGATGGTAATACTATTTCAACAAGTACAGGGAATATAACCCTTGGTAATCTTGTAGAAGATAAGACTAATACAGGTATTGTAGCGGGTACAACACAAACACAGGTAGGGGCAACAGAACTAACCGCCACATTTAATGAGGTGGCTACGGTGTCTACAGATAATGACGGTGTACGACTGCCTGTAGGTGTAAAAGGGCTCACTGTAGAGGTGTATAATAACGGAGCAGAGTTATTGAGGGTATGGCCTAGTACTGGGGGGGATTTAGGTAGAGGTATAGATACAGCCTTAATTATAGCTACTGGAACTACTATAACCTTTAAAGCGTATAGCGCAGTGTTGTGGGCGGTGATTAATAAGTATACTAATAGCCCTAGCAGTGTTAGAGCTTTAGTAGATGCGGGGCATGGTTCAATCTATACAAAGATACGAGAACTTTCGTACGGGTATGTCACAGGGAATGCCATAATTCCAGTGGGTACTTGGACCACTGACGGTACTGGGTATACTATAAATGAGGAAGGTACGTACTGTATTGATTATATCGATGGACATACCTCGGCTAGTGCTGAGATAGGTATTAGTCTTAATAGTACCCAATTGACTACACCTATCAAAGATATCTCTATTGCAGACCAGATAGCTGTCACTGCAGCACCTACAGCGGGTTGGGCAGCTCTTTCGCAGACTATGCATCTATCTGAAGGAGATATAGTGCGGCCACACACAGATGGTACACCAAATCTTCCTGAGGTACTTTTTAGAATAACTAAAGTAGGATGACAAGAAGCGGTGCAATGGGTAGAGTCCCTATCCCAATTAATAGTAAGTCCTACTTGGACGCGCCCGCCGCAACTAATGCGGATTCTGCAGGTATCTTCTTAAACGGATTTATTAACAGCACCGAGAAGAAAGAAAATAGGCCAGGATTAATACTATGGAAAGACCTAGGTACTTCTTCAACAGTTAATGGATTATTTTGGAGTGAGACCCTAGGAACATTAATAGCTAATAGTGCAGGTAGTACTTATAAAGTATCTTCCGACCTAACACAGACAGACCTAACCACCAGCCTTATAGGGGCAGATAACCCTATTATCCATACTGAAGATAACCTTAGAGTCATTCAAGCGGATGGTATAGGTAAGCTCACGTATACTGACGGTACTGCAGCAAGTACCACAGAGATTTCAAACGGGATAGCCCCGACATCGGCCTCCCACGTGGTCTTCTTTAATCAAGCCTTATTTACTTTTGACACTAGTTCGGACTTGTTAAACAGGCGGATTATATGGTCTGATATAGGTGATTCTCTTACATGGTCGGATACTAACTTCTTAACAGCTGAGGCACATCCAGATAAAATAACAGCTCTACATACTGTATCCGATGTCTTATTAGCCTTTGGAACACAGACACTAGAATTTTATAGAGCTGTAGGGGGTTCCTTTACACCTATACAACGATTTAAGGCATTAAAAATAGGGACTATCTCCCCTTATAGTATAGGACAATTTGGAGATGTGTTATTCTTCGTAGACCATAATAAGCACGTAAGAAGTATAGATGGTACAGGAAATGCTACCTTTATTTCGGTACCTTGGGTAGATAGGGAGATACAGGGTTTATCAGAGACAAGTAACGCACAGGGTTATGTCACTAAGACAGATAAGGGTGTTTACTATGTCCTCAGATTCCCTGGGCCTAATAAATCTTGGGCCTATCATATTGAATCAGAGTCTTGGAGCGAGTGGACGACCTATGATGAATCTTCTGCAACTAATAATATTTTTGTAGGTCAGAACACAACGCAAGCTACGGACAGCGACTATAATAGGACATATTTAGGGTCAGGGGAAGATAGTAAAATTTACATTATATGTAAAGATCACAAGGATGATGACGGTTCCCCTATAGATAAGGACTGGCAGACAGGTGTGCTAGACTTCGGGATTAGTGCGTCTAAGCGAGCCTTTAAAATACATTTACGGATACATAGAGGGGAGGGGGTTACTGATGTGACTCACGAACCTACTTTAAGTGTAGAGTATCGCCTGAATGGTACTAAACAATGGCAGCCTATTGCAGATGTATCTCTAGGTTTGTTAGGGTATAGGGAGATACATAAAACCCTCGCCTTCACTTCCAAATTCCAGTCCGCCGAGTTTAGATTTAGAACCTTGGAATCCTTGGATTTCTCAATTGGCTGGGCAGAGCTCGAAGTTAGGGAACTAAAGAGATGAGCAGATACAACTCCAATAACGATAGATTAAATGATACCTTCTTTTCGGACATTAGTACCCACTTGGATAGGGAGGATGAACTCACATCAATAGCTGTTACGGGGGAGTATACTGTAGGTATTGATGACTACTTCCTAGAGGTGGACACTTCCAGCGTAGCCAGCACTATATACCTCTTAGACCCAACTAAAGTTAAGAAAGGTAAGGTACTATGGATCTCTGATAATGTAGGTAATTCTGCCACGAATAATATCATAATTAGCTCAGCAGGTGTTACACTCCTAACAATATCTACAAACTATAGTACTGCGTTACTAAGGAATAACGGGACTGCGTACGTGAGGCTTATTTAGTATGTTAAGAGAATTTAAAGAAACAGATATACCAGGTTTTCTAGATATTGTAGATAATAATAAGGAGACTTTAGAAGGTTTAGATGAAGCTTTCCCGTATAATAAGGAGTATACTAGAGGAGCTCTCAAGCTTATGTTAGATAATGAATCCGTCCTACGTACAGCCTA
>Ga0255047_10003362_pt1 | contig 10052 bp, 12 predicted proteins | sample JV7_2_1_MG_FD_183640 | JGI IMG/M metagenome (GOLD analysis project Ga0255047, IMG submission 183640) | Seawater microbial communities from Jervis Inlet, British Columbia, Canada - JV7_2_1 | ecosystem: Environmental > Aquatic > Marine > Inlet | place: Canada: British Columbia | collected 2016-10-06 | reverse complement strand
CTCGGCCAGCAGCGTCGCCTTCGTCCCGGACGCCAAGCACGAGTGGCTCAAGCCCGCGCCGGCGCCCATGCGCGCGACGAAGGCCGTGAAGAAGAAGCGGAGCAAGAAGCCCCGTGCCTGAGTATCTCTACAAGCGGAAGGCTGGTGAAGCGCCGCGTACCTGCGGTTGGACCGAGTGCCCCAACTGCGACCAGGGCTTCCGGGCATTTCAGAAGCTGGCCGACGAGCCTCTCCACAATTGCCCAACATGCGAAGCGCCCGTGTATCGCGCCATACAGGCGGCTCAGGTGAGGATTCGCGAATATTCCGAATACCGCGAAGACCTCGCTCGGCACCCTGGCGACCCCCAGGCCAACGTCTCGAGCAAGATCGGCCTGGCGAAGCTGGTGCAGCAGCGGCAGCGCGAGGGTTGGGGCGATCCGAAGAGTGTGGACGAATCCGATCGCATGGGGCAAAATGCCCCGAAGCTGGTCTCCCGCGTGGAAGCTAGAGAAATGGCCCGCAAGGCCGTTCATGAGGCAGGACTTTGACGGTCGAAGCAGGAGAAGAGGTTGATCTCGGGGACGTGATTGCTCGCGCCCTCGAAGCAGAGGCACCTGATCCCGACGAGGAGCGGGCCGAGGAACTGGTCGACGACAGGGAGGACGGTGGCGACGAAGAAAACGCACCGGCCGACGAGATCGACGACGAGGCCGAGGCCAGCGAGGACGACGGGGACGAAGCCGACGACGACAGTGCGGACGACGCAGACGAGGACGAGGCGGAAGCCGAGCCCGAGCCAGCGCCGGACGCGGAGAAGGAGCAACTACGGCAGGAGCGCGACGAGCTCCTCCGAATCGCTGCTCAACTCCAGCAGCAAGTGCAGCAGGCTCAGCAGCCCAAGGCGCCGCAAGCGCCCAAGGTCCCGCCGATCCAAATGCAGCAGAGCCGTAAGTGGCTCTTCCCGAGCGACGAGGCCGAAGATCGGGCCGCGAAGCTGTTTCACGCCTACGGGGCGGGGTTCGACTCCACCGACGAAGGGAAGAAGGCGCTCGGCGCCCTCGGACTGACGCCGGATCAGGCTGCCAACGCCAAGCAGATCGCTGGGCGGCGGACGCAGTTCTGGGAGCGCGCCATGGCCGACCCGCGCGTGTTGGTTCAAGAGTTCGTCATGCCGGCCGTGCAACAGCACCTAGCCGGCGTCATGGGGCCGATCCAGGCCGAGCGGGACGAGCAGATTCGTCGCCAGTATTTCGAGGCGCACGGCCTCCATACTGCCGAGGAACAGTCTGCAGTTACCCGGCTCGTCTCCAGCGGTTGGACCCCAGAAGGCGCGGCTCTGAAGGTCAACGAAGCGAAGAAGGCGAGTCAGCTCAGCGGTCGTGAGAAGAAGGTCAACCGACGGGAGCGTGACCAAGAGGCGCGCAAGCGAGGCCGGCGACGTTCAGGTGGACGGCGCTCCAAGGGTAGCGACAAAAACAAAGCACGAGTGAACACGGACAACATGAGTCTGTCGGAGTTCCTCGAGAACGCGGTTGACGCCGCGGGTCTGGAATAAACATGGCTTCAGCTGGAGACGGCGTAGGCGTCTGGACGCGAGTGGCGAAGTCCACTATCGCGCACTGGTCGCCCAAGATCGTAGACGCGGTAATGAACTACTACCCGTGGCTCGCAGAAATGCAGCGCCGCGGGCGGGTCGAGTCGGGGCTCTCCGGCGGGCAGCTCCGCTGGAACGTCAAGATCAAGCGGCGCGACCTGCAAGAGTACGTCGACGCCTCGCAGATCAACTTCATTCGGAGCGATCTGCACGAGAACGCGTTCCTCCCGTGGCGCGGCTGCCTGGTCAGCGAAATGATCACGGATCAGGAGCGCCAGGAGAACCGCGGCAAGGAGGCCATGGTCAAGCTCTTCGAGAACAAGTTCATGGATATGCAGGAGGACGCTCTCCAGCTGTACGCCGCCCAGCTCTGGGACGACGGCAACGGCTCGAGCGCCAACAACTGCACCATGCACGGGATCTTCTCGTTCATGAGCACGACCGGCCAGACCGACACCGACGCCGAGGCGACGACGTACAACGACACGTACGCCAACCTCTCGACGGCCGAGGGCGGGCTCCAGGCCGACAGCACCAAGCCGGGCTACGACGCGTGGACCCCGACGGTGATCAGCACCAACAAGCACGACTCGGGCGGCGCCAACCAGGCGTGGAGCGAGTTCGCTGACCAGTACGTCCGCAAGGGCCTGCTCGAGTGCTACCACGGCGGCGACCAGCGGATCCACGGCGTCTTCCTCAGCAAGACGGCCTTCGAGGAGTTCCTCAACCTCCAGACCCAGAAGGAGCGCCTGGTCTTCAGTCCCTCCGAGTCGAAGGAAGGTCGTTCGCCCGGCTTCGGCGCAGGCACCGGCGGCAACCCGAAGTTCTACTTCGACGGCGCCATGATCTGCCAGGACGAGGCCATGCCGGCCACCGACCCGAACGCGAGCGGCGTGGTCCGCGGCGTGGGGATCAACTTCAACCAGGTCAAGCTCTGCCTCCTCGGACCCAAGGGCACCAAGCTCTTCCGCGGCGAGTCGGACTACGATATCAACCAGGACGCGGTGAAAATGTTCCTGAAGAACCTCGGCAACCTCAAGTTCAAGACGCCCCGCGCGCACTTGGGCCTGATCGACCTCGCGACGGTGGTGTAGCCATGGGCGTTATCAACGGACTTCCCTTCCCGCTGGACTCGCACCCGCCCAGCGGTGACCACCCACACCTCGACGCGCTGGTGGGCCAGATCTACGACGCGAGCGCCCCCGGGGCGAAGAGCGGCGACAAGTACATGTTGGTGCGCGTCAACGGGACGCTCAGCCTCGGGACTGCTGCCGTGGGGCAGTACGCCCTGCGGTGGAACACCGAGGCCCTGTGGGACGTGTCGGTCACCACGGCGTCGACTGCGCTGCCGATCGCTGGCTTCGTGCCGGCGGGGATCAACAGCACCAACGCGCCGACCGACAACGACCTGATCCTCATGCAGATCGCCGGAATCGTGGAGGCGGCGAACGACGCCGGCGGCGCGACCACCGTGGTCGGGTCGACCTACAGCGCGTCGCCTTCGGGCGGCACGGCTGGCAAGGTTCGTCTCGCCGTCGAGGCGGCCGGCGACTTCGACAATCACGGGGGGCTCCTGCTCCGCGCGATCGACGCGGTCGCGGTCAGCCTGGCGTTCACGGCGCGGATCCTCGGGAACTACTAAGCCATGGGTGAGAAGAACCTGCTCAACCGGGGGCTGGGTATCCCCCGGCTCAGCCAGGTGGAGCTCGGGACGAAGCTCAACCAGCTGATCACGTCGGTGAACGAGCAGCGCACCGATCACACGTCGACCAACGACAACCTCGACTTCCTCTTGCGAGACGGGGTGATCTGGACGACGGCGTCGTTCGCTGCGGCCACGGCCGTCACGATCGCGGGGTCCGGGATCGTCAAGTACCGGATCGCCGGCCGCGAGTACATGGCGAGCGTGGACACCACGATCACGCTCTCCGACGGCGGCGACGTGACCCAGTCGAAGTTCCGCGCCTGGCGGATCCTCATGCTGGCGGACGGGACGACGACGACCCAGTCCAGCGACTCGAACAGCGACTCGGCGCAGAACGCCTTGCTGAGCCTTGCTCAGACGGCGATCACGGCCAACGCGGTGGAGATCGGGTATATCACGGCGACGGACTCCGACTCGGTGATCAACATTGGGACGGACAACACCGACGCCGCGGGCACGACCTACGTGTTCTACAAGGTGTCGGGCGTCCGCGGCGGGTGCGGGCAGACGGTTACGCCGTCGGTCGGGCTCTCGATTGGCACCACGGCTTCCAGCATTGCGTGGGGCACCCTCGATTTCCACATTGAGGGCGGCACTCTCGCTGGTCCGTGGGGCCGGGATCCGACTCAGATCGCGGCCGATACGGACCAGGCGTTCACGGTGGCGGATACGATCGCGACGCTCAAGTATGGAGCGTGGATCGTCTGCACCGACGTGGCTGGGACCGGGGTGGTCATGCTCGCCGCTGACGGCGTACCGGAGACCGTCTCCGCTATGTCCTACGCGACTGCAGCAGCAGCCGCGACGGACGTGACTGCGGCGCTGGCGGCGCTGCCGTTGATCTTCGCGCCGGTGGGCACGGTCTCGGTAGCCAACTTGGCCGCCGGGACGTTCACGGCGAACACCACCGAGCTCACGGCGACCAGCGTCACCGCGACCTACGCGGACGACTTTGGCCTCCACAGCCGCGACGCGTCGCTGGGGTCGCAGGCCCCGACGATCCCCGCGACGATCACGGCGACTGCGGTCGACACGCTCGCGACGTAAGATTCAGGTTTCTCAGCTTGGGGGCGGCGGCGCGAGCTGCCGCCCCCTGTCTCTAGGAGGGCACCGTGGGCGTAGATTCGATCACTCTCGGCAACCTCCGGCAGTACTTGCAGGACCACGCCTACGACGCGTCGGACCTCAAGGCCAACCGCCTCCTCAACTACTGGATCAACGAGGGCCTGGCGCGGATCTACCGCGCCCACGACTGGTCTTGGTTCAAGTGCTACGACCGGCTCGTCCTCGACACCACCGTCGCCGGCACCGACCTCGTCGTCACCCAGGGCAGCCGCACGGTCACCAGCGCCAGCGCGCCCTTCACGCCGATCATGGCGACGACCGACTGGCACATTCTCGTCACGGCGGCGCCCTACTCGTTCAAGGTCGCCAACTACGTCAGCGCGACTGAGATCGTCCTCGACACCGAGTTCGCTGGCGCGAGCGCGACCGGCGTCACCTTCACGCTGGTCCACAACAGCTACCCGATCCCCGGCGGGCGGATCCTCATGGTCGAGGACGTGACCGACGGGCGCCCCCTCACCGAGATCCCCGTCTGGGAGTTCGACCGGCTCAAGTCGCTGACGAGGTCGCAGACCAGCAACGACGCCGTCTTCTTCACGATCAGGAAGGACCGGATCGAGCTCTGGCAGTACCCCGGCACGGCGCGCGGCTCGGTCGGCTTCACCTACTCGCGCTACCCCTGCACCTACAAGGTCGGCGACGACGACACCACGGTCGTCGACTGGCCCGGCCACGCCGTCAGCCTCCTGCGCGCCGCCGGCGTGCTCGAGGCCAGCGAGCACCTCGGCAAGAGCGCCGTCGTGCCGCTGGGCGTCTCGCACAACAAGTTCGACACGCTCCTCCGGCAGTTCATTGCCGACGACGTGAAGCTGGCGGACACCGAGAGCAAGAGCCTGAGTCTGACCGGCCGGCGCGGCTCCTTCAGGAGCGTCAAGCACGTCGTGCAGACCAAGACCGGGACGACCATGTCGTGAAGCAGACCGGCGACACGATCAGCAACTTCGAGGGGATCGTCCTCAACGTCCACAAGGCGCGGCTGCAGTCGAGCTCGTTCCAGACGGACAACAACGGCGACCGCTCCGACCGTGGCAGCTGGAAGGTGCGCCGCGGGCTGGTCCACGCCGACCCGGCGAAGGAGGGCGCCGCGATCAGCTTCGTCCACGGCTTCGTCGCCAACGACGGCTCCTACGTCTTCATTCACGGCAACGGGGGCGACGTGGAAGGCGTCGCCGATCCGACCGCGACGGCGCTGGCCTCGTGACGAACATTTCCACCCTCGGCGACAGCGCCCACCGCCACACCGCGACGGACTACCGCCACGACGCGTACTTCGCGAACGGGTGGGACGCCATGCAGATCTGGGACGGCTACGACACCGGCGGCCGGGCTGTCGGCGTGGCTATGTCGAACAGCGGCACGGACGCGTTCGACAACGACGATATCACCGAGCCGAACGCGCAGACCGCGCCGCTGGGTGTCACCGCCGGCCTGCACCTGATCCGCTACCGCTACCTCAGCAGCCGGACCGGCGCGGTCAGCAACCCCTCAATCCCGATCGAGTTCACCGCCGTCGGCGGCTACGACCTGCAGATCCCCGTCGGCGACGACAGCAGCGACGCGAGCAACATTCAGCGCCACCCCACCGCCGGCGTGCGCCGCTACTTCGACCGAATCGTGATCGAAATGACGGTGGCCGCGGGCACGGTCTACTTCAAGGCCCTTGAGATAGACGGCGAGACGAACACTGCCGGCGGCGGCCCGACCGCGGCGAACATTACGCTCTCCGACGACGCCCTGGCGCAGAATCCGCTGCTCTGGAACCCCGGCGCCAACGACCACGAGCAGCCGCCGCGGCGCAGGATCGTGCTCAGCCACCGGGGGCACCTCTTCTCTTTCGGCACCGTGATCCACAACACGGGCACCGCCAGCGTGACCAACGGCACGACGACGGTGACGTTGGGCACAGCGAGCACGTCCCTCAACGCCGCCATGGACGAGGGCGGCTGGCAGATCCGCTTCGGCACCGAGGCGACGGCCTACAAGGTTGCCAGCGGGACGAACAGCACGACGCTCGAGCTCGCCGTGAATCACTCGGGCGGCGCCAGCGCTGTCGCCTACAAGCTCTTCAACGTCGACAACTCGATCTACGTGAGCCGCGCCGGCTACCCGGAATCGTGGAACTCGTCGGACCGCTTCATTGCCGGCCCGACGAACGAGGGCGCCAGCAACCTCACCGGCGGCTGCGCCTTCGGCCACGGGATCGTCTTCTACGGGCTGACCACGGCGGACTACTTCGCGTGGAGCACCGACCCCGTCACCGACGGCTCGCGCTCCCCGATCGCCGGCAAGCGGGGCGCAGTCAGCCACCAGGTGGTGATCAACGTCGAGGGCGCCTGCTACGCGCTGGATCGCCAGGGGATCTGGCGCTACCGGGGCCAGGGCAGCGAGCACCTCAGCGACCCCGTCGACACGTTCTTCTTCTCCACGCGCGCGGGCTCCACGATCAACTGGGCCGCGGTCGAGACCTTCCACTGCGCCTGGCACGCCAACCTCCGCTGCATTCGCTGGTTCGTCGCCCTGGACGCGAACACCGTCCCCTACGACTACATTCAGCTCGACGTAGACACCGAGCAGTGGAGCACCGGCAGCTTCGAAATGGCGATCGAGTGCAGCAAGCAGATTCCGACGGCGCAGGGCATGCAGACGATCTACGGGGACGAGAACGGCCACCTGTGGATCGCGGACACCTCACTCCTCGACGGTGGGACCAGCAGCAACGCATACGCCGTGCTCACCGTGGGGGCCAGCGCTACCACGACCTCGATTCCTACCTCGTCTACGTCATTGCCGACCGCGCTGTCCGGCTTGGACGGCATGTTCTGCTACCACGTCAGCAGCGGCGAGAGCCGGCTGATCACTGCGAACACCGCGGACACGCTGACCACGTCTGCCTTCTCCACCGCCCCTGTTGAGGGCGACGCGATCTGGCTGGGCCGGATCGTCGGCACGCTGAAGACCAAGGCGTTCACCGGCAACAGCGGCCCCGGCGAGCAAATGCGCCCCCGGCACCTCCACCTCGCCTTCGAGCCCAGCGGCGAGGCGCGCTACCTGCGCGTGCGCCTGATCGAGGATTTCGCCGGCGCAGCGAAGACCTACGGCGCGACGCGGGCGAGCCTGACCGAGGTGCTCGCGCCGGCCAGCCTGACCGACACTGACTGGCGCCCGCTGCTCAACACCGAGGACGGCTACGTCCGCATGCCGGCCGGCATGAACTTCAACCGCTTCGTCGAGGTGGAGATCGAGAGTCCCGAGCCGTTCAACGACTTCGAGCTCTTCGGCGTCGCGATCGACGGCGTGGAAGGTGAGCCGCCCTCGTGAGCCACCACCCACTCACCGAGAACACCGACCTCAGCACGCCCATGGGGCGCCGGAAGCTGCAGGACTCGCTCAACAGCCACAGCACCAGCGTCTCGATCCTCACCTCCAAGATCGAGGCCCTCGAGGCCGCGATCGGCGAGGTCGGCGCCGACGGCTCGATCACCTCGCTGGTCGACCTCTGGGACGACGACGGCCCCGGGATCGACGTGGCGGCGCCCGTGCTGGTCGTGCTCCCGGCCGGCAGCGCGTTCCCCACCACGAAGACGTGGTACGCCGACGCCTCCGAGACGGTCAAGGTCTGGGAGAAGACGATCACGCGGAACAGCAAGCAGCAGCCGACGACGATCAAGTGGGTCCACTACGACGGGGCGACGGTGATCAAGACGATCACCGATACGATCACCTACGACGGCGCCTTTGAGGCGACGCACACGAGAGTGGTGGCCTAGTGGCTGGCGAGAATCCGACCGCGGTAGTCACGGGCGTAGACGGCGAGCAGGCCGCCGTCCGCAACAAGGCGCTGGAAGTCACCATGAACAAGATCGACGAGTTGCTTGAGGTCGCAAAGGCGACCCACAACTTGCTGGCTAAAATCTACGGCAGCGACAAGAGGTTCACCTAATGGGCGACCGGATTGATTACGAGAACGACCTCACAGGCGCCTTCGGGCAGGCCAAGGGCAGCGACGGCCGGCTCAACGTTTCGGCGCGCGCCGACTCGCGGGCCTACTACAACTCGCGCGACGAAGGGGAGACCTACACGCTGGTGTGCGACCACCAGAGCACCGCCAGCGGCGAGTACGTCGGGTACCTCAAGAACACGTCGGCGACGCACGACCTCGTGGTCGGCCGGATCGGGGTCAGTTCGGTTCTCCTGGGGCGTATCAAGGTCAACGTGGTGACCGGCACGCCTTCGGGCGGCGGCGCGACCACTCCGGTGAATCTCAACCGGCGTTCGACCAACGTCGCGACGTGCGACGGCTACGAAGGCGCGTCGGCGGCCAGCGGAATCGGCGGGCTCACTGCGTCCGCCGTGCTTAATTTCCGCTACTGCCCGGCCGCGGAGGGAGTGACGATCGAATTTGACGACTGCCTGCGCCTGCCCCAGAACGTGGCGATTGCGGTCGAGAACGACGAGACCGCCGGGGCCGACACGTCGGTCACGTTCCACTTCTACTTCGAGGTGAAGCGCTAGGTGTCGCTTCCGGCTCGGATCACAGGCGTCAACTCACGTTCGGAGATCCGCGAGGCTGCGGTGCTGCGGAAGGTCAACCGCCCGGCCGGGGTCGTGGCCTACACCGAGCCGTGGTTCGACGGCCTGTCTGATTCCTTCCCGTTGCTGAACGATACGTTCGGCAACCAAATGAATCAGAACGCGACCAACGCCGGCTCGCCGCAGGCGATCCACGACGGCACCGACTCGGTGGCCTGGACGGGGACGAACGTCGCCGGGTCCAGCGTCACCTTCGACAGCACGACGCAGGCGGACGCCGGGACCAAGAGCGTCGAGGTGGCGGCGCCAAGCGTCGGGGACGTGTGGCAGTTCGCCAAGGGGAGCACGTTCGTTTCCACCTCCTACGCGGCGGTGACGTTGCGGGTCTACGTAGACAGCGGCTGGGGAGTCGGCGACGAGGTCTCGGTCTACGGCTACGACACCTCGCTGGCGTCGACCCTGACCAACGTCGTGCTGCTCAACGACTACATAGACACGGGCCTCACGGGAGCGTGGCAGTCGGCGCTGATCCCGTGGGTCGACCTCGGGATCCCTACGTCGGGCACCTTCGAGTTCGACGCGTTCCGCATGGAGTTGGTGTCGAAGCAGGGCGCGGCGCCGACGTTCTACATTGACACGTTCCAGGCCGTGACCGGCACCGACGCATACGCGTTCGTCACCGACACCCCGTTCGGACAGGAGTTCCACGTCCACTCGATCGTGGTGTCGATCGCCGACGCGCTGGCGGGGACGCTGACCGACGGGACCATGCCGGGCCTGGCCTACGACGACATTCTGGGCGTGAGCACGCTCAACTTCGGGATCAAGCTCCGGCAGCGGCGCAACGGCGTGATCGTGTTCAACGTCGTGATCAGGAGCATTCAGGACCTCCTCGCCATGGGCTTCCAGCTGACGAACGTCATGAGCGACGGGACGAACACCGCTGTGATCGCGACGCTGCCATTCCCGACGACACCCCTGATCCTCGCGGGCGGGCCTGGCGACCGGCTGGAGGTGCTGATCTCCGACGATCTCAGCGGGCTCCTCGAATTCAAGGCCCTGTGTCGAGGCGCACTCCAGCAGCCCACAGCGACGGTAGGATAGACCCATGGCACC
>Ga0255047_10003359_pt1 | contig 10060 bp, 8 predicted proteins | sample JV7_2_1_MG_FD_183640 | JGI IMG/M metagenome (GOLD analysis project Ga0255047, IMG submission 183640) | Seawater microbial communities from Jervis Inlet, British Columbia, Canada - JV7_2_1 | ecosystem: Environmental > Aquatic > Marine > Inlet | place: Canada: British Columbia | collected 2016-10-06 | reverse complement strand
GCGCCTTCGAGATACCCGGCGTGGCCGGCAGCGGCGCCCCGGTGCGCCTGGAGTTCCGGGATCCCGGCGGTGCCGGCAGCGGCAAGCTGCTGCCGAGCGGTAATGTGCTGGATGTGCTGGACGTCGTCGGCGTCGGGCGGGTGGAAGCATCGATGGTGGATGCGGCCAATGCCTGCGTGTTCATCGACGCGGCGCGGGTCGGCATCACGGGCACCGAATCACCCACGCAATTGGACGCTCGGACCGGGATCATGGAGATGCTCGAGGCCATCCGCTGCGCCGCCGGCGTCGCCATGGGACTGGGCGATAGCGTCGAGGACGTCCGTACTCGCAGTCCCAGTAACCCGAAGATCGGCCTGGTGACGGCACCCCGGGACGCCGTGGATCTGCGCGGGCAGGCGATTGCGGCCGACGCCGGCGACCTCACGGCACGGATTATTTCCATGGGCAACACCCATCGCGCCCTGCCTCTTACCGGGGCCCTTTGCCTGGGAGTGGCGGCCCACATTACCGGCACGGTGGTGCACCGCCACACCCGCGTCAGCAGGGAAAAAGGTGCCGATGTTCGCATTCTACAACCATCCGGGGTCTCGATAGTCGGCGCCGATGTCGCTCAGGACGATAACGGTTGGCACGCCCGCGTCGCCAGTGTCTACCGCACACAACGGCGACTCTTCGAGGGCCATGTTCTAGTGCCCGCGTCCCGGCATCCGGCGACAACTTCGTGACGGCAACAAGACAGGGAGTTGCAATACTTCTGCTTCTTGTTGATTCTTAGCCGCATACGCCGGCTGCGCCCTGAAAGCGCGTGGCGCGACCCACAGGAGAGGAGGGCTCCCGATGTCCGAAAAGAAGAAGATCGCCCACGCACTGACCCAACACAGTGATGTCGCATCCCTGAAAGCCCTCTACCAGAGCGCCGCGATGAGCCGCAGAGCCTTCGTCTCGCGCCTTGCGGCACTGGGGATCAGCACCAGCCTTGCCGGCATCATCGTCGCGGGATCCCCGGTGGCCGTAGCGGCAACGCCGAAACGGGGCGGACGCATGCGCGCGGCGGCGGGCGCCCACGGGCCCGATGACACACTGGATCCGGCAAGATTCAACTCCGTCATCAACTACGGCCGCGGCGAGCAGTTCTACAATGGCCTGACCCGCATCGACGGCTTTCTGGTTGCCCAACCGGATCTCGCAGAGTCATGGGAACCCAATGGCGATGCTACGGAGTGGGTATTCAAACTACGCAAAGGCGTGGAGTTCCATAGTGGAAAATCTCTTGATGCCGAAGACGCGCTCTACTCGATTCAACGCCATCTGAACAAGGACGTGGGCTCGAGTGCCAAGGCATTCGTGGCGAATGTCGCAGAGGGTATCGTCGAAAACAAACATACGCTGCGCTTCAAACTGAAGGGGCCCGATGCGGACTTTCCCGTCATCCTCGGCCTCTACCAGATGAAAATCGTACCGGTGGGTACCACCGACTTCTCGACGGCGCCGGGCACCGGTCCGTTCAAACTCAAGGAATTCAAACCCGGCGTGCGCTCCCTGGCCCACCGCAACGAGAATTACTGGGAAGAGGGCAGGCCTTATCTTGATGAGATCGAGTGGTTCGGTATTTCCGATCACAATGCGCGCATGAACGCGCTGCTCGCCGGTGACATTTCCATGATGTCGGGGCTGGATCCCAAAGCCATCGCGAAGATCAATGGAAGCGCCGATGTTCGCGTGGTGAATACCAAGGCAGGACAGTATACGAACTTCGCCATGATGACCGATCGTGCGCCCTCGGATAACAACGAGCTGCGCCTCGCCATCAAGTATCTGCAGAATCGCGAACGCATCCTCAAGCTCATCTACAAAGGCAACGGAATGCTCGGTAACGACCAACCCATCTCGCCCGTGGATCCCATGTACTGCGACGAGATTCCCATGCGCGGCTACGACCCGGACAAGGCGAAACATCATTTGAAGAAGGCCGGAATGGATGGCGGCACCATCAAGGTGCATACCTCCGAGGTGGCCGGCACCGGCGCTATAGAGCAAGCCCTCATGCTGCAACGCGAGGCGAGCAAGATTGGACTGAAGATCGAGGTGCAGCGGGATCCCGGCGACGGCTACTGGAGCGCCACCTGGGGTAAAAAGCCCTTTTTCATGTCCGGCTGGAACATGCGCCCCACAGCCAACATCATGCTGACGCTGGCCTTCACCTCCGACGCTGCCTGGAACGAAGCAAAATGGAAAAACCCGCGCTTCGATGAGTTGCTCACTCTGGGTCGCGCTTCCCTTGACCCCGTGCAGCGCAAGAATATTTACTGCGAAGCGCAAACGCTGATCCAACAAACCGGTGGTGTCGCGATCCCCTGTTTCATCGACTACCTCGATGCAATGTCAAACAAGGTAAAGGGATTCGAGCCCGTGCCGCTCGGGCCCCTGGGCGCCAGCCAGTGGCCGAGGTCGGTCTGGCTCGAGGGCTGAACCCGGTGTTTCAGTCCGGACAATAAAACAACAAGGAGCTCTGCACATGTGGCTTGTGGTGTTGCGCCGCCTCGGCCTCGGTATTATCACGCTGTGGGTGGTATCGCTGCTGGTGTTCGCCGGTACCGAAATTCTGCCCGGTGATGTGGCCGAGGCCATTCTCGGTCAGTCCGCCACGCCGGAAGCCGTGCAGGCTATTCGCGATCAACTGCATTTGGATCGTCCGGCGGTTGTGCGCTATGCCGACTGGCTGACCAATCTGCTGCGCGGCGACCTGGGTGTATCCCTGGCGGCCAACATGGAGATCTCGGAAATGATCTCCGGGCGCTTCAAGAATACGCTGGTCCTCGCATCACTGACCGCCGCTCTCGCCGTACCCCTGGCCCTCGCCATGGGACTGGCGGCCGCCATGTTTCCGGGCGGCCGCGTGGATCGTCTGGTAACCATTTCCACCCTGTTTCTACTCTCCGTTCCCGAATTCTTCATCGCCGCCACGCTGGTCCTGGTCTTCGCCGTGCATCTGCAATGGCTGCCCGCCATCACCTACATGACGGAGTACGAGTCCGTCTGGCAACTGATGGAATCACTGGCGTTGCCTATCCTCACTCTCACGACTTCGGTGGTAGCGCACATGGCGCGCATGACCCGCGCCGCCATCATTAATGTCATGACCTCTCCTTATATCGAGATGGCCATTCTGAAAGGCGTACCCCGGGGACGCATCGTGCTGCGCCACGCGCTGTTTAATGCAGTCGGACCCGTGGTGAATGTTATTGCGCTCAATCTTGCCTACCTGGTGAGCGGGGTTGTCATCGTCGAGACGGTTTTCGCTTACCCGGGGCTCGCCAAACTGATGGTGGATGCGGTCTCCCGGCGTGACATGCCGTTGGTGCAAGCCTGCGCGATGATTTTCTGCACTGCCTACATCCTGTTCATTCTTATCGCCGACGTGCTGGCGATTCTCGCCAATCCGCGCCTGAGAGAACCGAAGTAGGCAGACCGAGCATGACACCATGAGCGAAGCATCCAACGACGCCACCCAGGAAATCAGCCTCAATTCCGCGGGCGCAAGGCCGCTGTTCCAGCTGAGCCTGATGGGAAAAGTCGGCGCCGGCATTCTCTTATTCTGGATCATCGTAGCCCTGGTCGGCCCCTATGTGGCCCCCTTTCACCCGGCGGACTTTGCCTCAGACGACAGCTTCGGCCCGGTGAGTGCGAAGTACCTGCTCGGCACGGACTACATCGGCCGCGACATTCTTTCCCGGCTATTGCACGGCGCCCGGCTCACCATGGCCTTGTCCTTCACGGCCACTGTGCTGGCATTCGTGGTGGGGATTTCCCTGGGGTTCACCGCCGCGCTGGCCGGCGGCTGGGTCGACATGGTGATCAGCCGCATCTATGACGCCTTTCTTTCCATGCCCACCATCATGTTGGGACTGGTGGTCATCGCCGCCCTCGGATCGTCGATTCCAGTGCTGATCATCACCGCCGGACTGATCTATTCCTGCGGCCTTTATCGCATCGCCAGGGCGCTGGCTATCGAGATCAAGGTCATGGATTTCGTCGAGGCGGCACGCGCCCGGGGCGAAAGACTGCCTTGGATCATCAGCCGCGAAATCCTGCCCAATGCGGTCATCCCGCTGGTGTCGGAGTTCGGATTGCGGCTGGTGTTCTCGATCCTGTTCATCAGTGGCTTGAGCTTTCTCGGCCTCGGTGTGCAACCACCCACCGCCGACTGGGGCGTGATGGTGAGGGAGAATCTGGGCGGGCTCGTGTACGGCTCGTCGGCGGCCTTCGTCCCGGCGGCGGCCATCGCAAGCCTCACTATCGGCATCAATCTCATTGTCGACGACTTCTCCGCCCAACGGGGCCAGGAGATCGCCGAGGAGATGATTTGATGGAGAGCTTGCTGCGGGTCGAGAACCTGCGCGTGGAGGCCAAGGTCGCGCCCGAACGTTACGCGGCCATCGTCAAGGATGTGAGCTTCTCCATCGCTCCCGGAGAAGTGCTGGCACTCATCGGTGAATCGGGCTCGGGGAAAACCACCGTCGCTCTGTCGGCGCTCGGCTACTCGCGGCCGGGTTGCCGCATTGCCAGCGGGCGAATTTTTCTCGACGGTACCGATGTACTGACCCTCGACCGCGAGACTCTGCGAAAACTCCGTGGCCGGCGCGTCTCCTATCTCGCCCAGAGCGCCGCCGCCACTTTCAATCCGGCACTCACGATTGGCGAGCAGGTGACCGAGTCCGCCGTGCTGCACGGGGTCATGGACCGGGAGGCGGCCGATGCCCGCGCCGTGGATCTCTACCGGCGTCTGGATCTTCCCGATGCGGAAAACCTCGGCCGGCGCTACCCGCACCAGGTCAGCGGCGGGCAACTGCAGCGGCTGATGGCCGCCATGGCGCTTTGCAGCGGTCCCGAGCTGATGGTGCTCGACGAACCTACCACCGCATTGGACGTCACGACGCAGATAGAGGTATTGGGGGCCTTCAAGGACATCATTCGAGATCAGCAAACCGCCGCCATCTACGTCACCCATGATCTGGCGGTGGTCGCACAGGTCGCGGACCGGATTCTGGTTCTGCGCGGTGGCGACGTCATGGAGATCGGCGACACGGCGCAGATCCTGAACCAGCCGGCCAACGAATACACGCGCAAATTGATGGCCGCCATCCGCCCGCCTCCCAGCGCAACCGGCGGTGACCTGGACGCCGAGGACGCGGCGCAACGCCAACCGCCAGTAATTCAGGTCAAGGACGTGACCGCCGGCTACGGCAGGGTGACGAATGGCAAGCCCGCAACGACGGTTCTCCGGGATGTGAACGCGACGGTGAACGACCGCTCGGTGCTGGGTGTTATCGGAGAATCCGGATGTGGCAAGAGCACGCTGGCGCGCGTCATTGCAGGCCTGCTTCCCGCCGCCAAGGGGGAGCTTTTCCTCGACGATCACAAGCTCGAAGAACGACTCGCGGATCGTTCCCTGGAAGAACTGCAACGGGTCCAGATCGTATTCCAGATGGCCGACGTAGCCCTCAATCCCCGGCAACGTATCGGCGACATCGTTGGCCGCCCCCTCGAGCTGTACATGGGACTCAAAGGCGCCCGCAGAGACGAGCGGGTTGCCGAGTTGCTCGCCATGGTAGAGCTTCCCGGCAGCTTCTCGTCGCGCTATCCGGAAGAGCTGTCCGGCGGCCAGAAGCAGCGCGTCAACCTGGCGCGCGCCCTGGCCGCCAACCCGGACATCATATTGGCCGACGAAGTAACCTCCGCCCTGGATACCATCGTTGGCGCGGCGGTGATCGATCTTCTGAAAGGTTTGCGCGAAAGGCTGGGGGTTTCCTACATGTTCATCAGCCATGACCTTTCCACGGTGGCCTCCTTCGCCGATCGCATCATGGTCCTGTACGCCGGCAGGGTCGTCGAGGACGGCCCTACCCACAGCATCCTCGGCCTGCCCTCGCACCCCTATACCCAGCTGCTGCTGTCTTCGGTGCCGGAGCTGCGCCAGGGATGGCTCGAGGACGTCATGAAGACCCGCGCGGCGCTTGCGGGAATCGCCCGGGCGGTGGAGATTACCGAGGTCGGATGCCCCTTCTACCCACGCTGTCCCATAGCCATCGATGGCGTCTGTGACACCCGAACCGCGCCCTATCGTGAGCCCGTGCCGGGCCATAGGATCGCCTGCCACCGCGAACTCACGGAGCTGGCCGAGTTCGAACAAGAATTCTAAGTATTTGACTCGCCGGTTGGGTCACCAGGGCGCTGCGTTTACACTACCCGTTTCACCGTGGGAGAGGCTATGCCGCTGACGAATCGATTACCGCAGGAGGCCCGGGAACGCGCCTTGGCGCTGTGCCTGCTGGTCACGGCCAAGCCGACGCCATCGCCGGTTGAGCAGGAACGCCTTTTTGCCGAGCTCGATGCGTTGCTTTTCGGCGTCGACGAAGCCTTTACCCAATGGCTCCTCGAGCACCCGCAATTTCAACCGATCCGAGAGTACCTTCACGAAGTGCGCGCCGAGTATGAGTACGATCGCGAATGTGAATTGGCCCGCGCACTGGTCGCCGCCGGCGACGAATCGCCACTGGCGCGTTTCCGCAGCGCGAGCTGGTATGACGACGCCCATAAGTTCGAACTGGCGGCATTAGAACCCTTCGCTCCCAAGCGGGTACTCGTGATCGGCGCGGGCCCCTTTCCTACAACTGCCTTGTCATTCATGCAGGCGCACCCAGATGCGTGCGTTACCTGCATCGAGATTCGTGCGGAGGCCTTCACGCTGGCCACGCAAGTGGCACGCATCTGCCACTGCGAAGCGTTGCAGATCATTCATGCCGACGCACTCAGCCTCGAAGATTTTTCCGCCTACGATTGCGTCATTGTCGGCACCGTCGTTGGAGTCAGCGAAATCGAGAAAAGACGTGTCGTCGAGCATTTTCTGAAGTTCGTACCGACGTCGACCCTGCTCGTCATACGAACCGCCATTGGCCCGGGAAAGATCGTCTATCCTTCGGTGGACTTGACCCAACTGGCGCACATCAACTATCGCGTATTGACGAACCCACCCCAAGAAACCTTCACCATGATCATCACCGACCGGCGCGGGCCTGAAAATTGAGTGACTCCTTCGATCGCATACTGGCGCTTTCCACCGTTCTCGCCGATAGCGCGAAGAACTTGGATGAGCTGCGCGCCGCCCACCCCATCGATCCGGCAACGGATATGGGTGCCGGCGACGGCGATGCACCCCTCTGGGGTGGCACTGTGGGCGCGCAAGAATCGAAAGTTAACGGCGCGTCCTTTTGGTTCAACGACATCGAGCCGCTCTACGCGGAGTTGGACCAGCTGATTCGCTATGCACCCGTTGCTTTGCGCGAACGTGTTTTCTCGGATGCGAAAGTCGGCGCGCTCGTAGCGGACAATCATCGGATTCGCGCCGCCTATGAACGCGACAAGGAATTAATCCAGGCGCGCAACCTGGTGCGCGCAGACGATGGCCGAACGCGCTTGAAGAAAACCATAGAGCATGAAACCTATTGGGCATTGGGGGAGGAGCTGCGCACGGCGCTCGCCGACAGCAGGCGCATTCTGGTGGCAGGCTCGGGGCCGCTTCCGATTACGGCTCTGTGTATTGGTGCGACGCTCGACGTGCACGTGACTTGCGTCGAACGGGATGCCGAGTGCCATCTGCTTGGCCGGCAGTTGATCACCATGGCCGGTCGGGAGGATCACTTCGACTGCGTTAATGCCGATATTCTCGACCTAACGGACTTCGGCGGCTACGACGCCATCGTCGGCGTCGTGCTTCTAGGCGTCGGCACCAATACCAACGAGGCCAGCACAAAAGCCACTATCGCCCGTCACATCATTAAGCACATGTCGCCGGGTGCGCGCATGGTATTACGCGATCCCCATGGTCTCGGGAAATTGCTGTATCCGTCGGTGGATCTGGACGAAAGCGCGGATATCAGCGTGACCCGACACGTGCCGGAAGTCGGTCCGAGCCACCCGTACCGTTCGGGCTTGGTGGTCGCCGAGCGCCGCTAGTCGAATACCGGCCATGCACACGGAAGCACCCTACGAATACATCCGCGACTACTACTCTAAAGTCCATCGCAAAAATGCCGACGACCCCGCCGTCGCGGAATTCTGGCTGTCGAAGCTCGCGCACATCCGTGGTGAATGCGTCCTCAATATCGGCTGCGGTCCGACGCTGTACGACTACATGCTGCGTTTCGGACGTGCTCCACGGCAGTACGTGGGTCTGGATATCAACAAAAGCACCTTCGAATTTCTACGACGCTCGCGGGATTCCCGACTGTTAAAAGCCAAGGCACAGGTACGAGAACTGGGTACGGAAACCGAGCTGATTGGTGCCGATGTTTTCGAATACGCGGATGAACTCGAAGGACGCTTTGACAGCATTGTGGGTGTCGGTTTTTTCGCGACTTTTCATGGCCCACGCTTCAAGCAATTATTCAACATTATGGCGCGCGCGCTGCGACCGGGGGGCATGCTGCTCAAGCTGACCTGGCACGGGCCCCACCGCACTGCGAAGGAAACACGCGAGAAGCTCGAGTACGCCTACGACAACCCGGAGGAGCCGACACCCGAGGAACTGGTGGCAGGAATCGAGAAGGCGGGCTTTTTACTCGAAGAACACGATTTGCTGGCGTGCGATCCCGAATCCGACGGGTGGGATGCGATTCAATCCTGCCTTTTTACCAGGCGCTGATGTCGTTATCAGGCGTCGTAGCGGAACACGATCAGCTCTCGATCCTGAATCTTCTCCTCGACCACGGCGATCTCCGTGAAATACTCCGGGACGTCCCCGAGCACTTTGCCGTTCATGAACATGCAAATGGCACCGTCTCTTAGAATCTTCGGAAATATCGAGCTGTACAGACTCAGCGGCCAATGACAGCCGATGCCCCTGTTGGAAAACAGGAAATCCACATCCGTCGGTAGCGTCGACCAGTTCAGATCCGCGTCGACTTCCACGTACTCGTAATCGGTTAAGTCATTCAACCTGCAACACTCTTCGGTCAGGTCGCGCTTGTTGTAGAACCGCGCGATGCGATCGTTGTGATATTTGTCCCAATGTCTCTTGATGTTGTCGACTTCGTTCTGCACATTGCCATCGACAAGCCAGAACTTGGCCTTGCCGTGGGTAACGAGCTTATCAAACGCAATGGATACGCGACCGCTTCCGCAGCACAAATCGACAACTTGCGTGATGTTCTCAGGCAGAAACGGCAACATGTCTTCGATGTCCGCCACGGTCAGCTGGTCGATCATCCAGTGACGTCCCACATGGTGGGTGAGTTGCGTGCGGATCTCGTCGTTGACGACCAGGGTAAAGTTTTCCAATTCCTGCCTCCTTAATGAACGCATCGGGTCGATACCCGTCCCGGATACTCCGGGACTTACCGGTTGACGATGCTAGTCTGACCGATGGAAGGCATCAAGTTGTCTGACCAGATCATCATCCGCGCATTTGACCACGGGCGGGACCGGTTTGATAATCGGGCTATGACAGCGCCTGGCCACAATCATTACGAGGATGCGTGCAAGAATTTTCTTGCTGACGGGTACCTTCTTCGCAAAGGGTTTTTCGCAGAAGAGATTACGCTTCTGTCAGGATTGATCGATAGCGACCGCAAACTGCTCCTGGAACGCGAGGACATTACCGTCGATTCACGGGGGGGCGCCGCCTCGAATCTGGGTTATCTCGGCCATGGCGACGACGTCATCAGCGCCTTTGGAGCCACCGCGCGGCTGGTGGAGTTGGTCGGCGCATTGCTCGATGACGACATCTATCTACTCAAGGGAAGGCTCAACATAAAGTGGGGAGACGACGCTCCGGACCGTCGCGGCGGCTGGGACCCACACCAGGACCGCGCCGCCTGGGCGAAGGAGGGACTGCCCGGTGCCGCGGCCCTCACCGCGGCCATCGCCATCGACGATACCGGAGTAGACAACGGCACCCTGGAGGTCATCCCGGGCTCCCACAGCGGCGGAATTCTCGAGCACGCGTCCATTGATGCCGGTTACGGGATACCTGAGGAGATCGTGCTCCCGTTACTGGCCC
>Ga0255047_10003358_pt1 | contig 10062 bp, 9 predicted proteins | sample JV7_2_1_MG_FD_183640 | JGI IMG/M metagenome (GOLD analysis project Ga0255047, IMG submission 183640) | Seawater microbial communities from Jervis Inlet, British Columbia, Canada - JV7_2_1 | ecosystem: Environmental > Aquatic > Marine > Inlet | place: Canada: British Columbia | collected 2016-10-06 | reverse complement strand
GAGACACTTTGTCTGCACTTGGTGTATTGTACTTTTCAACGGCTTCTTTGTCTTCTTCCGCAGACATAAAGCGATCAAGCATGCCTTGAACTTGCTCAGTTGATTTTCTTTCAAAAAGACCATCAAAATCCGGAATTTCTTCCAAAAGAGCCTTGCAATCGGTATCTTTGTCTTTGCAAGCTTTAGACGATTTACGCTTTGGAGTCAGTACTGTCGAGGGAAACATTGCTCCAGGTGCTTTGCCATAAGTAAGCGTAAGATCCGTGCCTGTATCAGTGTCGGTAATATCGCCGTAATCAGGATTCAGAACAAGACCCAAAAGCTGTTCATAAACAGTCTTGCTATAGCCCCAGATACGGACACCCTGAGTTTCTTCACCTCGAACAAGCACGGGGCTGAAGAACCTTTGTTTTGGAAAGAGATCTTTTGCCATTTTGATGCTATCAGTAGTACCTTCACGATACAATTGTGTAGCAAAATCCAGCACTGGTGAATCATCACCAAAATTACGCTTTGGACAAAGCACAGGTGCTGAATCTAGATTGTAATAGAACCAGAACTCCTTAAAAGGATCGCCGTCAGAAGTGGGCAAGATACGAATAACTTGATCACCGTCTTGTGGTTTCCAAAACAGGTTGTCTTTACGACCTCCACCTTTGTTTTTGAGGTTTTGGTACTTAGCACGCATTTTTTTCATGTCAATAGCCATGATTTACTCCTTGAGTATTATAAGTGTTTGTTTTGTTTTTATAAATTGGGTTACACAGTGGGTTGAAAATCAAATTCCTTTAGTTTTCCTACAATGGTGGAATAATTAAAAACACGATAAGAATTGTTTTCAATATCCCACACTAATTCCATATCTTCTTTTAAAGCCTTTTTCTTTCCTTTCGTTTCAGGCAAGAAGCCTTGTGGCAAGTCACCAAGCTTGGCAAATTTAAGCGTTCGCACTTCGCCGCTTTTCTTAATAAACGTACCTTCATAAGCTTTCATGTGTTTTCTCCGTTATAAATGTTGAACAGTGATTTGTTCGTTGTGTACCCATTATACCAAATCTGAGCCTCTTTGTCAAGAGAAAAGTTGCCCTTGATGAAAAAAAGTTTTTTTCACAATGAAACCATAATCTTGCTCGTGTTGATTTGCGAATATCCTGTAAGCAGCGTTGTTTTTATCTTTAAAATTGTTTTTCATAATCTTTACAAGTTCTGTGTCCGTTTGCAATGTTCTCTCAGGTATAGATACATAATACACGCTTTCGATCACTTTGTCAAGAGAAAAATACATTTTTTCTTCATCTTTTTTGTAATTATATGTTCCCAATGATAAAATACGGCAATGATCTTTTCCGACATATTTTGTTTCTGCGACGGGTGCTGTGTTTTCAAAGACATTCAACATATGCAGCGAATAACTGATGACGTCATTCATTTTATCAAATCTGTTCAGAAATGTCAAGTCCAAAATTGAACTTTCTAATTCTTCATTTGAAATCAAAATGATATCCTTGAACATGCCAGATCTGGCATAATCCTGAAGGGCATTAAAAATGAGTTTGTGCTGAAGGGCGTATTGTTCTGTTGCCTCTTTTTCTTCGGAAAGAACTAGGACAATTCTTACTTGAGTATGCTTATAATGTTCCAACAGTTTCAAAGAACAGCCGGTTATCATCCCAGAAGAAGAACAAATGAAAACTGTTTCATTGTGCGGTATATTGGGCTTTTCCCAAATGAAGCTGTTTTCATAAGTTTCATGAGACGATTCCTCAGGAATATGTATGCAGTTTGACCGTTCTTTATTAGAATCAAATAATTGTATTTTATACTGGGGATATTGTATAAATTTTTCTGCTATGTTACAGCCGCAATTGCCTAAACCAACGACGTTCATGAGCACCTCTTAATATTTACTGAAAAGTTTGTTGTGCCAATCTAATGTTTCTGCTTTGATATTTTTTGAATGTATGATTGATCTGCCAATGATTGGTGTATCTGTGTAATCATTTATATAACAGCCTTGCGCTCCAAATCCCGGTGAAAGAAAAATAGGATCATCACAATACCTGGCTATGTCTTCACATATTATATTATAGTAGCTTTTATCATCTGGGGGGAGAACAAACTTTTTAACACCTAGTTTCGCTGCTTGACAACATATGTTTGTTGATTCCAAAGTTGAAATCATGCGAGTAAAGCCAGTATGAGTCATGCGACCTCCAACTATTACATCGATGCCTTCTTTTTGAACTTCTTGGACCCAACTTTTTAGGGATACTGACCCAACAAAAGGAAATAAGATCGCATGATCAACATTGGATTTTTTCATGACCCGGGCAAAATGCTTTCCCATCTCTGGAATATCATTGCCGGCTTTTTGATGATCATAAATAATCTTTTTTGTTGGTGCTGCGAGCTTAATTGCATCAACTGAAGAAAGAAGTCCGCAAAGAAGGCCTATTCTAAATCCTATTTTATAGCCGTAAACACAATCCAAATCTTTAGTTTCATTGACTACGTCCATTGCTATGTTCCAATCACAGTCTAAAGAAATAATTATTTTGTTTTTCATTATAAATCCTATCAATTTAAATAATCAAAGAATGAGTTTTTATGGCATTTTATCATATCGTAATCCCAAGACATCGTTCAGCTTCTGCTACAATTTGGGCATCAGTAAGCGATCCACTTACTATTTTGACGCTTTGAAGAAGTCCTTGAAAATCGTAACTTGCTACATCCAAGAACCCAGCAATTTGCAAAGTGCTTGAACCTCCGCCATCAGGAGCAGTCACAGTACCGCTAGATCCCACATTGACGCCATTTATAAAAATAGTATAAACATTTGATTCCCGGCGCATAACAAGATGCGACCATTCGTAAAAATTACGCGTCCTGACAGAATGCCCGGGCACGATGAAAATTGGGCCTGTGGGAGATCCGGCGGATCCATGTTCGTGGTAAGCTAAATATTTTCCGTCATAAGTAGATGAATTCCCAAATAATAAATTATAGGAAGTGTTGTTCACCCCAGTGGCCGGCCCATAAGTTGACCATGCTATGATATTTTGGCTATTAGTTCGAATTACACCGTCATCAAAGATGAGCATCAAAACAGTGATATCTCCAAGTATATGAAATGCCGATCCTGTATTTTGAAGACACATGTTTTGACATGCAAGTGCTTTCTTTCCAGGCACCAGACCTGATGCAACATAGTTAGCATCTGTGGCGTGTGTCGCTAGGCCCGCGGGAACCAAAGTATGCCCATTTCCGCTTGAGTCCAGAAGGTCTCCATCAAGTTGCCAAAGTGCTACTGGGCTGTGAGTCGTGTCGTGATTTTGCGGCTGCTGCAAAGCTGAACCTGAGCCTGGGATTGTGATTGTGGTTGTTGAGCCGCCGGCGTCGGAGGCTATCACTCCTGAACCTGCGAAGTTGAGGTTTGTACGCGCTGTGAGCGATACACCTTCGTCTTGAATGACGTGGCCTGATCCGCCTCCTCCGTGTGTGCCATGGCTGGTTAGAGCAAATGCATTTTCTTTTTTGATTATATCAAGAAGATGAGGGACGCTATCAATTTTGAGGCTCATAAGTTCAGTTCCTTCATGTTTTCGAAGCTGGTTCCCAGCCAATTAGTTTGCCGGCTTTGAGAAGCGAAGTCATTACTTCCGAGTCTGGTTTATAATAAACTTTGTTTAAAGAATCCTCTTTCCACTTTTCTTTATCACTTGGTATGTGGATCCTGCAGTCGTCTGCTTTAAAATCCGGTGTATGTTGCTCTAAACCGTGTTTTTTAGCATCACCTGCTGTCAGATCTAATTGTTTCATGCTAAGTCCGGACTTCGCCCCGGGTTCGAACCATTTAAGATCTTTGGGCCTGCGACCTAAATATTTATTAAAAACATTTCTCACTGCGCTGGTTGTGTTTGCATCCTTACCTTTATCAGTAGTAAGGCCTCCATTGTTTTGAGAAGCCCATTCCAGAGCCACTTCAAACAAAAGTGGACCCATATTATCCGAAGCTTGCACCCAGGTAATTTTCCAAGCACCCAAGCACGGGGCGCCCTGCTCAAGAATTTTACTTATTGATAAATAACCAACAGCCGGTGTAATCTCAAGATCGAAGTCTTTTTCGTCTGAGGAAACCAAGTATTCTGCGTCGTCTGCGTCGAGCTTTTGAGATACGTATTGAAATATTTTGGAATTTGAATTACCTGAGATTTTAATGAATCTTTCTGGGTTATAATTTATAAGTTTTTCAATTTGTTTTTGAATACTGGAGTTAACTTCTTCATTCAAAAATCTTTTCCAATTTTCCATAATGAGCTTCATAAGTTCAGTTCCTTCATGCTTCCGAAGTTCTTTCCTCCTGAGACATTTACTTTGAATATGCCTAATTCAGTTTCTGAGAACACATTAATTAGTTCTTCAAAGATGATTTTGTCTTCTAGATCAAAATCAATAATCAATGAATCATGCATAGAAAAATATATGTTGGATTTTTTTGTTTTAAGAATATTTTGAATTTTTACTGCCTGTTTTAAGAATAAATCAGAAGTAGTAGATTGAATAATATAATTGAGTGCATGATCTTTATCAGTATCAATCTTTCTGCCAAAAAATGTTTCAACATTGGAACCATTGAAAAACTTGTCTTTCACATGTTTCTTATTGTAGCATATTTCAAGCGATTTGTCAATAGCTTTTTCATTATAAAGCCAAGAAAAAGTTTTTCTCTTTATTTCGTCCCGGCTTAGAGACACATTTTTGAATATGTGCTGGGCATTCCAGGCATGAATATCTTCCTCAGGCTGATCTAAACCGGACAGTGCCAATAAGACCCTCAGTTCAGCGGCGTTATAATCAAATTCAATTAGGCAGTCGTTATATGGCTCGATAAGGGCCCTCAGAGGCTTCCTTAAATTGAGGATAGGGAAGGACATGGGTTCCACGCTCAAACGTCCTGTAATCGTCTTATAGGCATCAAATTTGACGTGTTTGGAGACACGCTTGAGCCGCTGAATGTCTTTATAATGAAGAGGCGCGTTATGAAGCGCATTATAATTGATTTTAAGTGGCCTATTTGATATCTCGCAGCAAAATTTGTGAACATCGGACATGAACTTATAATTGTTGGGTTTTTCATATGTCTGAAAGACATGATCGCAGATTTTGTTTTTGAGGGTTAGGTACTTATAAAGGAATTTTTGAGGAATGATTTGTTTGATATTGCAGTTTGATATGTTTATTCCAGCAACTTGATAAGACTTAATAAAACTTTTGATTTTTTTGTTTAGATCTTGGAATTCTTTGAAGAATGTGTTGGGGCAGACATCGAGCAGCTTTTTGCCCTCTGTCCAAACGGCGGCATAATCAGTAACTTGGCCGTTGAGGGAACTGTGATGCGACCATGTTTGATTGCATTCGGGCTTAAGAAGGGGATATAAATTGTTTTCATAAAAAAAAAGCCCTTGAAACGGTTGAAACAGCATAATGTCTCCTGTGTGGTTTAACAGTGTTTGCGTTTGATTCTGTTATAAGTGTACCTTACAAGAGCGTCTTTGTCAAGTCCTTTTTTTATGTTGTTGGCAACGAAGAGCATAAGTGATTGATAATTTTTGCCATTATTATATAGTATATTAAGCGTTTTTGCATATTTTGCAAAGAAAAATGAAAAATTGACATCAAAAGTATTTATAAATTGGGCAGTTGAAATGAGCTTCCTGCTATGTGCCCGGGATGATGCCTTTTTTTCTTCCCTGCCGGCACATGTTACTATTTTTTGCCTGGTTGTGTGATAAATTGGTGATTCTTCAATCAATTCCAAATAAGAAAGAAATATCACTTCGAAAAACAAAGTCATTTCAATTAATGTGCCGTCAATTTCGAAATAATGCTCATCAAAGAATTCTTGTTTGCTCATTCCATTCATCATCTTGACTGTTTCTGCACTGTTTAAATCGAGGATGAAGCGCCATGGTACATTGCGATCATATCTTAATCCATATTTATTAAGACGCACTGCAATCTCTAAATAAGAAGGCTTATCGTAGTATTCTGTGAATTTCTGCTCATCATCGTCATATGGCACGGTATTATAAATTTCAAAAGCTAAGCCTGTATTAAGTATTGAATTATTTAGACTCAATATATATTCACTAAAGAGGACGTCTTTTAGTAAATGCTTATGTTCAAAAAGCTTCATAATTATATTTATATAGCTTTTAAAGTCTTTGGCATTATCAAGAATGTTCGTGTAATCCGGTGCAACAAGATCAATAAATGCATCTTTTATTTCTATTTTTAGCTTTTCTTTGTAATTTATTACGATCTGAGAAGGAGAATCAGAAGCTTCTGTAATATTATATACCGAAGCAAAATCGTCCATGCTTTTTATGCCCAGAGCTATTTCTTCCCTTGTTTCCGAATAAAACTTGAGATACAGTTCATAAGCCACAGTATTCAAAAACAGATCTTCCTCAGTGAACCTAGGTCCAATTTTGATTAGGCTGTTTTCATTTGGAAAAATAACACGTTTTTTGAGGTCAAGCTTTCCATAGTGAAATTTGTTTTCATAAAGATCAAAGCCGTCTGGGAAGTTATCAACAACACTAACATGCTTTTGCTTGAATCTTTGGAAAAAAGACGTAATTAGATCTGCGTTATTATTGTTGAAGGATGTATTGCCGTCTTCAAGAATGGATTCTTCTAGCTCTTTTATTTCAAGAGGTGTTATGTTTTTTAATTTTTCCATGATTTAAATCACTATTTCTATTCGCCGTAGAGCCAAAGTTTCAACCACGCGGCGCCCCTGGCGTACGCCTTTCGCAAGGTGCGCTTCTTAGGGATACTATATATGAACCCTGTCTCCTTTAAATCCTTAATTAGTTTTTTTTGGTTTATCTCTTGGCAGCCTTTCTTATTGCTAACATTATTTGCGCTAACGCCTTTGGTGCCGTCCCCAAAACCAACCCACTGGGCTTTTATATTTGTGGAAAAGTTTCCCGGACTTATTTCGCTGTCAACTTTTGTTATAAGATAATAGCCACCCAGGCCCAAAAGTCTCGCGGCGGAATAATTTGCTTTTGTTCCTTTGTTTTCAAAAGGGTGGCCCATTCCGACTGTTGACGGATCAATGTATATGTGTTGCCCTGGAAAAAAGGCAGTGTTGCCAAAAAGTTTTATATCGGCATTATATATCCGCCGAAAAACCTCCAAAGACATGTCAGTTGGCTTGACAGTTAACAATGATTCTTCTAAATGTTTACTATCGACTTTTGAAAAGGTGAGTTCTTTTACAATTCCTCTGGGGCTTCCTATATTTATAGAAAATATACCCATTTTAGCATCATCTTCTCTGCTAATTCTTTCTTTTTTTTCTAGTTCTAAGTTTCTAGAATACATTAACAAATAGTTTGTTAGTTTAGCGTCTGGACCAGCAGGAGCTTCCGAATAAGGCCTGCCAGAGCTTAACATATCTTTTGTTATAACTTTGATCCGTTTGTCTTTTGGCGCAAAAGGATAATTTTTGTCACCTGTCCTTAAAGTATGAAAACCTATAGCAGGTATGTTTCTAGGGAAGTATTTGTGATTGTTTCTTTCTTTAAAACATTCTTTTCCAATAGATGCGTTAACCAGCTGTAGGAGCATATCGCGCAAAAAATCTTTCAGAAGATAAATTGTTTTTCCCTTGTCAACAATATTTTTTATGAACCATGCTGTAAACAAATTCATTGATATTGGGATATCCGACAATGGTACAGAAACAAAAGTTCTCTTCCCGTTTTTGTATCTTGGTACTTTTATATTTCCTAAAATTATTTTAGTATTCTTCATAAAAGAACTCATATTTTTATCGGTTTTGCCATAAATTTCCAAGCAAACAGATAATGTTACGTCAATTATATCTCCTAAGAAAGCATAACGAATAGTAGAAATATCTTTTACTTCACTTCGACCGGTCGTTAACTGTAGCATAACTGCGGTAGTAGCTTTTATAAATTCTTTTTTATTTTTGGATTCGCCGGCTTTCAATTTGTCTTTTAAATATTCTGTTATCGAGCTATGAAAACTTGCAACTTTATGGGGAGGAATCTTTAATGCCGCGGTAAAATCATCATCAATTCCTTTTTGCGAAGCATACGTATCAATAGTAACACCGGCTTCCCCCCAGCCCCAATAAGTACGTCCAAAAGTGCGAGTGCCGGCGTATCCCATGGCCAGGCCGTCAATTCCGATTTCTTTAATTAACGATTTGGAAGAATCTCGGACCCATTTCGTGTCGGTTTTACTGCCTTTAATTTTGGTCCAGACCCCATCTGGTGGCGAATCAAGCTTCTTGTGAATTCTTGATAAAACATCAATATTAAATGACTTAAGTCGTATTTCTTGGCTTTTGAAATGAGTTGCAACTTGTTTAACAAAATTTGTCATGTCTATTTTTTTAGAGGGTGTTGGATTTTCTTTTATGCATTTAACTTGAAAAGCGACATCTTTTTTAAGTTTAGCTAACTTCTTTCTTTGCTCAGCAATTGTTTGCTCGCCTCTGTGTTCAACATATCTTAGTTCGTCGATGACACTAATTCTTTGAAGTTCATATTCCATGGAACTAAAATATGAAATAGTAAGCTCTACAGAGCCATCTTGTTTAAAGTTTAGATCGTGATTTTTTAAAGAAAGCCAAAAAGTTTTATTTGTTTTTTCCAACGCTCTTATTAAAGTTTTTCCACGATCACCAGAAAAAACTTTATTGTTTTCCGGCACAGACCAGCCAACATCCAGCCTTAGGCGATAATATCCTTGTTTTTGTGCTAATTGACCATGAAGACCCTTGGTTACTCTGGCAAAAAGACTAGTATAGGCTGGAGCATCTTCCCGAGCTGGGCCTTTTGTGAGAGCGTCAATAGAGGAAAAAAGAATTTTAATATCGACTGTGATATATCTTTTTACTTCTGCCGGGTTGGCGCCCAGCAAATTCCATGACACAGACTGAATACCAGCTTCATTGAAGCGATCTGCTTTTCCACTTAGAAGATCTTTGACATGGTCTCTGTCAGTATGATCGCTAAAATAAAATTCTTCTGCGTTAGTTTGTTCTCCTTTTTGGTTTATATCGACCCTATACAGCCGAAGTTTTGGCACCAATGAAGATAACTCATGAGGTTTTATATCAAAAAGCGGCGCAATTTCCGGACCAACAAAGTATTTTCCTATGAGATGAGGCATTGCAGCATCGGAAGATAAGCTCATATGATATCTTTTTTGGGAAGAATAAAGATCCTGTTTTGCACTTAAAATTTTTTGGTATTTTGATATATCTACTTTGGACTTCGCGACCTTGGCCCGGGCCAGCTGGCCCGTGGCTGTTTTGATCTGTTCTTCATTCGATACTTTTCCAAGAGAAGTCAAATTTTCAACCAAAGCAATCAAGATACATTGCTCAAGTGTTCTTTGGCGATCTGAATTTTCTAAACGTGTTTTTGCTGGTTTTGTATCTCTCTTATTGTGTTCTTTGTTTTTGTGCTTCTTCTCCACGCGGTCTTTGCGTTTGGCTTTTGCTTGCTGTTCTGCCTTAGCAGGCACTCCCGGGAATGATGTCATTACCGAACCCCCATCAAGCTTGCCAGCAATTCAGGGTTTTCCGGCACCAATATTGTTTGACCAAGCTTGAGGTGATGTTCGGTTGGGGCATTGTTGAACATTGCAATTGCCCACCAATATCTTGGATCTCCATAGTATGTGTTGGCCAATGTATAAAACTTGTCGCCGCGGGACCATAAATGTTCTTCAAAGCCAATTTGTTCAAAATCTTCATCAGAAAGGCTCCTATAAGAAGGTGTGATGTATATGTCAACAGAATTGGTTTGTCTCAAAGTTTTAAGTTGATTTGGCATTTCCAATTTTGAAATATTTGTAATTGATCTTGAATCGTAGCGGTATGGCATTATTTTTTCCTCACATCTTCCATTGCATATGGAAACTCTGCGAAATCCTCGACGGGAGAAGCACCGCCCGGCTTAAGGATACGTTTTATTGCTGTTTTTTGCTTTTTCTTCGTTGTCTGCTTTTT
>Ga0255047_10003357_pt1 | contig 10063 bp, 16 predicted proteins | sample JV7_2_1_MG_FD_183640 | JGI IMG/M metagenome (GOLD analysis project Ga0255047, IMG submission 183640) | Seawater microbial communities from Jervis Inlet, British Columbia, Canada - JV7_2_1 | ecosystem: Environmental > Aquatic > Marine > Inlet | place: Canada: British Columbia | collected 2016-10-06 | reverse complement strand
TGAATGCGCTATACACGTCTGGAATATATGCCTTGTCACTTGCTGAATGAGATATGTCCACAATGGTTCTTTCAAATATCTCAGGCCTTAATTGCTTTAATTGTATCATGCCTTTAAAATCAGGAGTCCATCTGCTTTCCGGTTTACGGTCGAATGTGTTTATACCCCGTTCTACTATGTAGATTTTCTTCTTGTATATCTGTTCGCAAATGTCGTATACTCCTATTATCTCATCTAATGTCATACCTGGATGGCGCTTTACTAATACATTACCGGGAAACAAACAGGCGTATTTAAGTAAACCATAATTTTGAGAACTTCTTGCACCTATCCAAATATACGAAAGTCCTCTACAATAATCCATGTGGTATGGAGTTTGTATTTCTGTGCCTGTTGGCAATAGTTGCTCTATTTTCTTTAGCGCCGGCAGACCATCTTCCTCTATCCCTGTGGCAAATTTCTCAGGCGTTGTACCGCCCAACCATAGTTTACATCTGAACCATATTTCTATGTTAGTATTAACACATAAATTATGTAAAGCCATAGCAGTATCTTTAATCTGCTTTTCTTGGTTGCTTTCTATCCATGAGCAAGGCCCTGCGATAATCACCATATCACCTTATTATGTGTATTGTAAATCCCTTTTAAAAATTCAGGGTCTTTTATGTTTATGCCTCTACGCTGTAATTCCGCTTGTAGCATTGTTAGTTTACGCTCGTTTTCTAATACATATTCCATCGATTCTTCCAAGCCCTCACGAGATACAGTTTCTTTTATCGATGCGTGTAATGCACCGCAAAGACGTTGTAACGTGCTTGTGTTTATAGCCGGTAGTTGAATCTCTAAGGCCGTTCTGCTTATTTCATCAATTTTTTGGGACATTGTCAGGATGCTCCTTTTTTGTTGTCAAACTCCCTTCCCTTTGACGATACCACCACAAAGGATGTTTTACATAGGTAATTCTGCAATTGTTGCTGTTTTTCATCCTATTTAAAAAATCAGTGCCTATACAGTAATCCAGATCAAGATTGTATTTCAATTCGTTCATCACCCATACTTTAATCATTGCACATCCGAGATGCTTATCGTTAAAGTGTACCGGATCTCCTATTGAATTATCCTTGCCGTCCGTTCTTTGATATCCAGCCATTACACAATCAGCTTGATCTGCCTCTAATATGTCTTTCAGGTTTTCTACCGCATCTGGAAATAACCTGTCGTCAGAGTCAACTGGCATTATGTATCTACCCCTCGCCAGTTTTAGGGCCCTGTTACTTGCCTCGGCTTGGCCTAAATTCTTCTCGTTACGAATAAATTTAATCTTCTTTTGATTATGATAGTCTAATTGACCTATGTATTCTGCAATCTTATTACAGGAATCATCTGTGCTTGCATCGTCAATTACGATATATTCAAAGTCTTTAAACGTCTGATCAAATACACTTTTCATTGTATCTACAATGTATTCACTGCAATTGTAATTAGGCGTGTAAATTGTCACCGCCGGAAGTGAGTTGATTCTTAGTAGATACTTGTTGCGCTTTAGTAGATTGATTATATCGAGCGTACCAGGTTCTTTTAATAGCGTGTGAATTACTCTCAATAAAGTCAGGTCTTCTTCATAGTCCATTGTAAGTCTGAAAGAATGCTGATAATCTCTACCGGGAGATGGCGGGAAAAATTCTTTTACTCTGAAATTGCCCCTTTTAAGATAGTAAGATGTAAATTCAATGTCTTTATTCCCGACTTCCGCAGCGACTTTCTGTAATGCTGTTGTACTTATAACCTCGCCTGCGATCCCTTCGGGGCATCGTTTCATATAAGTATAATCTCTTGATCTGCTGCCCTCGCCTTTTAAGTGGAAACTCACTTGTTGAAATAGTAGGTTAAGGTCTATTAAAATATCGTCTGCCGTAATTCTTACTACGTGGTCATATCCACCCGATTCTGCAACCGCTAAAAGTCTATGAAATGGAGATTTGTCCTGACCTCTGTAAACCTCAACCCCTTTAGATACTGCTATTTCTTCTAATCTATCATCGTCAGGATTTGCGGGAATTGCCAGTATAACGGGGTATTTGTTTTGACTGACTACATGGTCTAATAAATGTTCTATACAGGTTTTACCATTTATCTCTTGTAGTACTTTCTGATATAACCTATGGCTTTTAACTCTTGCTGTTATTACTATTGCTACGCTCACTCAATACCCCTCTTTTGTAACGAATATTTCATATCATGTTCAAAACCATAACCACCACTTCTTTCGTAGTCATCTCTTATTTCTTGTGCAAATTGTTCTATCTGACTTCTACATACTCTTATAACCATGTCTTCGTTGGCCTCGCATGGATGGCCTGACATTATCTCAAAATAGATTCCCGATTCCCAATCAGTCATATTACATCACTACTTGTACATTCAGCACAAGCGCCATTTAAAATGCCATTCTTTAAATCTTTGACTAACTTCTTACGCTTTTCACCGTTCCAGATTTCGTCAAGGTTGTTATCATCCAGGTTGCCTAATAGCAATTCGTCTTGACCTTTATAAGCCACGCAACAAGCCCACACATTACCATCGACATCTATTACTAATCGTCTGGAAGGTTGACCGCAGTATTTACGGTTGCTGTATGTAAATCCTTTTCCAATGGGAGGCATTTGATATATGTTTTCGTTGTTACGTTGTATAGCTGGTTTAATGTCGAATTTTACACCTTTAAAGGCTTTTTTAAATTGTTCGTCTGTTTCGCTTTCCGTAAGCGTGGAAGTTCTGCGTGATATTGTTAGTTTGGCCTTGCCGTATTTTTTACGCAATCCTGCCAGCGCTTCAACATTTGACATTAAAACCTTAAAGCCTTTAGGATTCATACCCTTTCTAACTGTACAATATATAATTCTATCGGCAGAATCTATGCTTATTTTTAAATCGTCTACGTATTTTGCTAAATCATCTATGATACGAAGGTCATTAACTCTTGGCAAAGCTGTGTTTAACATCGTATAAAAACTTGGAAAAGAATTTAAAGCCCAATATAATTCAAGCGGATTCTCTAAAGCCTCGCCTCGCCAGTTGTATTTAATTGACGGTATTCCGTAAAATTCAGCTTGGAGTAGAACCCTTTCAGCCAATGCGTGGTCTATGTTTTTCTTTTCAAATTCAACTTCATTGCGGTAACAAAACGCACATCTTAAGGGGCATTTTGTCGATAGTTCAAGGTCAACATGAGCGGGTTTTTTTAAGTCAGTGTATCTCGCCAGATTCCATAGAAACCGGGCTTTTAAGTATTTCCACATATTCACTATTATATCCTTTTTTTACTTTTTTCAATGTACTAAATCCTACCAGAAAACACAAGGAAACGAAAAACCCTATACAGGCGAAAAAACATATTGCTATTTGTCCAAGTATTGATATTATTTCCATATTTACAAATTACTATTTAATAGTTTATTTGTCAAGAGTTTTTGTTCTTTAACTCGCTTTTTATATGCCCTTCTTTTCCTATTCACCATCTCCCTGTTTTCTTCCCGGTATTTCCTTTGATAATCGTCCAGCTTTTCTTTGTTCTTTTGAAAGTAATCAGCTTGATATTCTGCTACGGTTTGCATTTTATACTTTGTGCGACCATAGAAATAGCCATCTCTGCGTTCTTTTTTAACACACTCCTTACAGGCTGACCTTTTGCCGCCTACGCCGAACCAATGGTCATAAAATTCTTCCATGTCTTTTTCTGTATTGCACTTACTGCAAATTTTAGTCATTTCCCGCCTCCGTTCTTTTGGTGAAAAATCTCCTTAAAATATACCCCTTTACAAGTGATACTCCTGTAAAAATCAACCCTATCAATAAATTATCGCCGAGAGATACCGGGATGCCCATTAACGGATATACAACCCATTGAGTACAAAGCGCTATTAAATAGCCTATCGCTGTTTGTGTTAGTGTTTCCATTACAGAATGTTTTTTAGTTTGCACTGTTACCCTCGCTAAATGAGTATCAAGAAAAATTCTTGCGCTGAAAAGTTTTACCCCCTGGTGGCAGCTTGTAATCCGGTTTCCATCTCTCAACTTCCTTCCTGAATTGTGCTTCGTTCCATGTTATTACGTTTCTATGCGAGCCGTTGCAATCGTTGCAATAAGGTATTGCAAATTCATCTAATAGTTTCTTACCGTATATTCTCCTGTTTACTACGGAGTTTGAAAATGGATGGTGCATCTCCGTTGCTATGTTATTACAGCCTCTTCCTTGACAGGGTTCAATTTTCATACCGCCTCATAAACTCCTTAATATCATCAATAATTTGCTGCGGAGATTTCAGATGCATTACTGTATATCTCAAAACAGTATATCCAACAATCTGCGCTTGGTTATATTTCTCACAATCATTACTGTACCCGGTTAATGTTGTATGTCTTGACTTACTGCTTTTTACTCCTTCATACTCTATTAACAAAGGATATCCGTCAATGATAAAATCTGCTCTCCATTTGCGTTTATCGTGGAATTTGAACTCCTGTTCGTATCCTATGTTTTCAGAATCTAATAGGAGTTTAATTTGTTCGATGCTCATCCTTTTCTCTCTCTGTGATATATAGGTTGTCTTCGCCTGTGGGTTCTATTGGCATGGTTTTAAATTCCCACCACTCTGAACCATCATATTCGCCTCTCTCCAGCCACCAATCCTCTCCAGCAATTATTAAATCTGCTGCTATTTCACTCCCTCCAAAACCCTCATCATATTCAATGTCAGCTATAGCAGAAAATTTTTCCCATGCGATTTTTCTCTTTCGATTGCCAACCCATACTACATTCTTAACAGACTTCCCATTTGATATTATTATCTCAATCGTTTCTTTTAATAGATTCATATTTCAGCCTCATCTCTGATTAACCTTTCAGCATCGTCTATATGACACCACATTATTTTCCTGTGAGAATCGAGAGCCTGTCTTAAAGATACCGTACAGCCCCTATTTTTTAATTGTCGTTGTACGTTGTGTATTACAAGGTTTAACATAACGGCCAACTCCTTTAATGGTACGTGCGTTTCGTAAAATTCTGCATCCTTTTTTTCTTTAAGTTCACTTAAATCATTAAGTCTTTCTGTTAAAGTTTTAACACTGGGGCTTTCAGAAATTCTCCCCTTAAAATTCTCGGTTGCCATGTGTATCCTCCTTTTGAATCTACTTTGATAATTAATAACCCAATTTGCACGATGCTCTCACATTCCTTTTCGCCGTATTTTGACCCAAAACCGGAAATGGCGGGACATTTGACCGAAAGCGTATCTGCGGTCATAACGGCTCTAAATACGTGGGTGTGACCCCTGAGAATGACATTAGAACGTGGTTGCTCTTGCCCTGACTCAACAGACCACAAAACATTATGAACACGACTTTTCTCTAATGATGTTGCGACTCCTACTGGACTCTGCGACCCTCCAATTTTATGTTTAAGATCGAAAATACATCCATTAACGTCTACAAATAAATGATTGCCTATTGTAGCCCCTACATTGTGAGCTATCGCATTTTCATAATCACCGTCTTTACCGCCGACATGATAAGGTGTGCCTCTAACCATTATTCTTTCTTTTGCGCCAGCCTCCTCGATAAGTTCTGAGGCCATTACTATTTGACTTGTTACTTCCGGTTCGATTATCTCAGTTCCACCGCTACGCTCTCCCCTGCCGTCTATGGTGTCTCCTAAAATAAAATGTATGTCTATGTCACCGATTTCTTTGAGAATCTTCTTGCGCCAGTTATAAACTTCTTTCTGGATGACATAGAAGCTATATAACTCATGCTCTCGTTCTTTCCAGTCCGTTCTGCGGTACATCGGGCCGGTCAAACCCGCTCGATGGCCTGAATGGTAATCTGATTCTACCAATATCGTCTTTGGTTTATTCATCATAACAATAATATATAAATTACTTTTAAATTGCAAGTGTTTTATATTTTATTTTAACCGTATGTAATTTGGAAGTTCAACTTCCATATTGCATATCAATCTAATTTCTCCTTATAATGCTCTATTAGTTTTTCCATTTTATCTTTGTAGTACTCGTCTGCCTCTGAATAGTTCTCGCTGTTCTGTTGCCATAGTCTATAAAATACCGCTCTTAACCTGGTGCTTGGAGATTTCTTTTCCGGTTCTTTTGCGAGTGGCGGAAGGTCAACTATATCTTCTGCCTCTATCTGGTGGCTGTTGTGTGTAATCCATCCGTACTTATCGATCTGTTCTGAGAAGTATTTAATTGTATCGCCACTTACGTTCTGCTGAGTTTCAAATTCTATCTTTACACTACCGCCTGACTTGACGGTCATTTTGCTTATATTGCCTTGTACTTGTGTTGGTTTAAACTCGTTCATTGTGCCTCCTGTTCCATGCTTTTATATTTTCCTCTCCGCTTACCTCGCCATCCAGTCAATGTATCGCTCCCTGAACCCTGAATTTTTTAGATTCCTTCCACTGGTCGCCGTAACAATCGTCAAACTCACGGCGGTTAATGCCTAAAAATTCCTGTATTGTTTCCTTGCCAATCTCCCCGTAAAATTCTAAAAATCTTTTGATTCCTTCTTCCGTGCTGTTCATGTTGCCTCCTTTTTTGGTTTAAAATATTCAACTAAAACTTCTTTTGCTCTTTCTTTGTCCAGCTCTAATGTGTCTCCGTCTTCTATAAGGTTTATTTTTTCGAGTATGGATAATAAGTCTTCTACAAATTCAGTTATTATATCCATCAATCCTCCTTCGGGGGTTCGTATATATTGCCTATTATTTCAATTCCCTGCATATCCTGTAACTCAAACTCGTTTAATTGTATTTCAGTACCGTCTTTTTCATGTGCCATTATAACCCATGCACCGCCGTAAAACTCTACTTCGGTTTCTATCCAAACTTTATATGAATCCCAATATTTTACCCGATCTCCTTCAAAGATCATTTTGCCGTTCTTGTCTTTGAGTCCTGTGAACTGGGTTATTTCAATATCGTTAAACCCGTCCGTCTCTGTCATGGATTGCTGTCTCAAACAGTCGAAAATGGTTGTTTCCCCAATTATGCTGAATGGTTCGGGGTAAGGGAATAACCACTCTTTTTTCTTTGTGTTATATGCTCTGAAATATAATGCTCTCATACAACCTCCTTTATTTGTTCTGTTAGTTTTTTTGTTGTCTCGTCGAAAGTGAATTTAACTGATCCCTCGCTTCCCCATTCTCGATTTTTCTTCAGGAATAACATACTATCGGCAAGCTCTTTGCCTTTCTTTTCGGCTAATGCTCTTGCATCGTCGTTTGGCCTCCAGACCATAAGGACGTTATGGGCGAGATTGGTTATATCTCCAGTGCCTGCTACGTCAACTTTTCCTGGTTTATCGCTGTCTGAGTCCTGTTTCCGGGGATGAGCCACAAGATGCACGTGAGCTTTGAAGGGAACTGCGACCTTTCCGAGCAGGGTATTACAGAACTTCTTTTGATTTTCATATTTATCCGTGCCTGCTATTTCTATTTTCATTAGTGAATCTACGACAAAATGCTTCACCCCATACTTACGTGCTGCGTATTCAAAAATATCGATGATTGTATCAGGACTTGCCTCGCCTACGATATTCATTATAAATAGTCTTCTCTGGATTTGTGCTAATATTTCATCTACTTTGTCTCTGGATACATAACTGCTCTCAGCGATTGACATCATCATCCATCTCAAATACCTGACCGGAGGCATCTCGAGACTTGCCATCATTACGTTCTGCTTTTTACGGATTATCAAATCCCTCACAACTTCATTCAGCATTGTTGATTTACCTGACGAATTTTGACCTGACCAGATTGTCAATTCTTCTTCTCGCCAACCTCTTAAAAGTTCGTTTAATCGGGTCCAGGGAGTCTCAATTCCGTACATTTTCTGTGGGTTTTCAAAAGTATCAATAATATCGTCCCTGAAATCCTGAACATTTTTGAGGATTACTGGATCAAACTCTTTAGCAGACTCGATACATTCTTTCATTTGCTCCTGAGTGACGTTTTTAAGGAGACATTCGTTTGCGTCTTTATAGGGCAGGGTAATGTTGTAACATCGCCATTGTCCTAATCTGTTGACTATTTCTAAGATGTTTTCTTGGCCTGCGGTATCGTTGTCGAAGTTTAAGTAGATTCTCTGGAACTTGTCGAGGAAATCCCATTCATGCTCTACCCACGATAAATCCTTCGCCCCTTGCGGAACTGATACCGCCGAAGGAAAATCATATTGATGCCATGCCATCGTATCAAATTCACCCTCGCTTATCATAAGGGCTTGACCTACTCCATTATCCCTATTGAATAGGGCAGGCTCTGTATCCTTTTCTTGCCAGAATTTTTTTTCTGCAATCGCTCTAAATTTAATATTGACAACTATCCCCTCTCGGAAATATGGAAATAGTATTGCTCCATTCTTTTCTCCTAATTTAAAATGTTTGATTGTATCAGCAGTAAAACCTCTATCGATTAAAAATTTAGTGCCGGGAGTCTTTAAAGGTTCTGCTTTAGTTGTGGGCTTTTTATAGACTGGTTTGGTTCTTTTGATGTAATTGTCGTTGTTGAGTGCTTTGGGTTTATCGTTGAATAACTTCTGGAAATCCCACCAACTTCCTTTGATTCCGCAGTTATTAAGTCTCATGCAATTAAAGGCTCCGTCATTTAAGGAGACTGCGAAGGATTTATCCTTATCGTCGCAACTTGGACAGTTTAATACAGCCGTGAGTCCTGCGGGTCTTTGAACTTCGTCCCAACTCAGGCCTTTGTCTTTCATGTAGTTTCGGATATCAGCCATTAGAATAATTTTCCCTGATCCAAATAGGGTTGAATCCTTTCAATGCTTGCCCTGTGGTAATCGGGATCTAATTCACATGCTATATAATTAAACCCCTCTTCAATGCAAGCAATTGCAAGGGATCCGGATCCGGAATGAGAATCAAATATCAAATCCTTTTCTTTTGCATAATTTTGTAAAATCCATCTGTATAATACAACCGGTTTTTGGGTTGGATGGATTCTTGTCAACCCGCCCTTTGTGCCTATAAACGGATGCCCTGTAAATTTTCTTATTGCTGTTTTAAATGATGCCCATGCAAGATCACAATCTGCCTGATCCCCGCCAATATTTTTATCCCAAACTATCCAACAGGAACTATCTTTATTTATCAATGTTGATAAATAATTTGCACCCCAAATGATTTGATTTTTACTGATTCTAAATAATTCATCAAAATATTCTTTGTTTGGCTTTATATCCCATTCTTTTTTTTCGTGTTTGTGTTTTGACAAATGAGAATTGGGCCTGTTTTTTTTGGTTCTTGATTTCCCTCCGCTCTCGCCAATCCCATAAGGCGGGTCAACAACAGCCAAATCAATATAATTATCAGGCATGTCTTTCATGATATCCATGCAATCTGCGAGATGAATTTTGTTAAGTTCCATCACTCCCCCCTCAGGTTAAAAATCTTAAATATCTTACATAATACCCTAAATGATATTATTCTGTAGCACCATAAGTATAAGGATATGCGTTTTATGGTTTTTTTAAAGATAGGCTTCATTGTATTTATCGTCCTGTTTTGATGCTTTGTCTGTTATGTAGTTCTGGTGAGGTTTTGCCTCGTCAATAAACTTCTCCATCCCTCTTACTATAAAGTCCCACAAACTCCAGGAATGACTAAAGTAATAAATATCGTTGGAAAGGATTTCGGTATAGTTGTCGATTGACTTCTTTGCCTGTTCTTCTCCGAGGTCGTTCAGAACATCTCTATGTTTTTTCTGGATATGTCTGTTTATAGTAGTTATCGCACTTGTCTGTAGAGGCTTTTTATCGTTCCAATGATTTGCCACGATATCTATTATATCTATACTTTCCTCACCTTCCCTGACCTCACCTATACTAACCTTACCTGTCCTATGCTGACCATTGTCCGTCCATTGTCCGTCCGTGGGTTGTCCAGTGTGTTTTCCTGTATCTGCTCTTGGTTTTGATTCCAGTAATTCTATGTCATTTACCACTTTTAATAGTAGTTTTTTGTGA